>Ga0335398_10008028_pt1 | contig 12673 bp, 9 predicted proteins | sample BON03_FD_205742 | JGI IMG/M metagenome (GOLD analysis project Ga0335398, IMG submission 205742) | Freshwater microbial communities from Lake Bonney liftoff mats and glacier meltwater in Antarctica - BON-03 (spades assembly) (version 2) | ecosystem: Environmental > Aquatic > Freshwater > Ice >...
AATCACACAAACATACGCAAACACGCACGCACATACACACACACACACACACACACACACACACACACACACATCAAACACTCATTCACATACACACGCACACGCAAAGTCGCACGCCCCTTCGCTCACACGACATTACACGTACCCATCTCACACTGCAACACACTGCAACACACTGCAACACACTGCAACACACTACAACACGCTGCAACACAGGTGATCAAGGTCCTCGACATGGCATGGGCAAAGTGCGAAGGCGACTGCCCCCCCAGTACACGCACCCATCTCACCCTGCAACACACTGCAACACACTGCAACACCCTGCAACACACTGCAACACAGGTGATCAAGGTCCTCGACATGGCATGGGCAAAGTGCGAAGACGACTGCCCCTCTTATCAGCGCGGGCACTCCAAATAGGCTTCGCTTCCACACTGCAACACATTTCAACACCCTGCAACACACTGCAACACACTGCAACACACTGCAACACACTGCAACACACTACAACACACTGCAACACACAGAGGCAGTCAAAGGCATCTTCCCCTCTTATCAGCGAAACCCCAAGCAGGGTTTTTTTGCTTTTGCCATATGAAATAGGAAGTATGTGTGTACCAAGTCGGCCGAGGCGAGGGGTCAGAAGCAGACCAACTTCTAGCGTTTGAAAAGTTGTATTTACAAGTCGGTGCTTGTCTATCGCAACGATTCAATCAGAACACGAAACAGCTGACGGCTGACCAAAATACATCGTTTGAATCGTATGTGCGTACCAAGTCGGCTGAGGCTCCCTCTCTTCTGTCAGCACAGGCATTCCAAATCATCTGTTTGGCATGTATACTGCAACACATTGCAGAACACTGCAACACACTGCAACACATTTGATACATAGGCATTCCAAATATTCTTCTCGGCATCTTGAGACAGGGCTGATATGCCTGCACCATTCGTGCAAATGCAACTGCGACACACTGCAACACGCTGCAACACGCTGCAACACGCTGCAACACGCTGCAACACATTTGATACACAGGCATTCCAAATAGTTTTCTCGGCATCTCGAGACACGGCTGATCTGCCTGCACCATTCGTGCAAATGAAACTGCGACACACTGCAACACGCTGCAACACGCTGCAACACGCTGCAACACGCTGCATCTCGAGACACGGCTGATCTGCCTGCACCATTCGAGTTACACTTTTGAATCCGTGTCACAACACGAAATGCGTCAAAACTCAGGCTTGAGCAGGAAGACAAACTTCTCCGAGACTTTGGTACCCACCAAACTATTCCTATCTTTCTGTCTTACAATTTCGAATCCGTGTCAAAAAACGAAATGGTTCGAAACGTCAGCAGGACCGCCCGCCCCTACGAATCATGCAAAATATTTAAGGGCCGGCCCCGCCGAAATGCCTTTTCAAAAGTGGTACACCGCCAATACAAGTCATTTCCACCTGACAGATTCTGTCAGGTGGAAATCAAAAACACAAATGGGTTGAGTAATAAACCCAGTATCACATAATTTTGTGCGGAAGATCAGATTCTGGAGAATAAAAATCTCCGGAACATGATTTTAAATATTTGTGCTGGACAATAAGTAAATGCATTTTTGAGATCTATTTACCTGTAAGGGAACATACATGATTGATTGGGTCGGGCGGATTACAAACTTCTCCGAGTCTGGATCCCCACTATATAATTTTTCTCTTTCGTTATTCCCCCACTTAGAACCAGTTTCGCCACACGATTAAAACCCCCACATAGAACCAGTTTCGCCAGAGACTCAGGCCGTGAAAGGACATTTTCAAAACTACAAAAAGTGATCCTGGTTCAATGGAAATTACACAAACAGAATGACTTCTATATTTTGATTAATGGTTCTTTCAACCAAAATAGACACAGCTTGCGTTCTAATGTTTTGGGCGGTTTTGGTAACAAATGGCGACAGCATTTGATGACACGATGGAGATGGCAACGTAAGTTATACTGAGTAATCTTGGTACCAGGAATCTTTTCTGTTACTGTTTTTTACGATCCGACCACATCTTGACCACGCAATCAACCAAAAACCAAAATATGGCTGATACAAAGGTCCAAACCTCGAAGGTTTGAAAATGTCTGGTTTTTCCTGGGTTGGCCCGATTCAGCGGCAAAACCGGTTTCAGGACCCAAGAGACTGTCCCTTCCATTGGGTTTTTGATAATGAACAGCAAATGTCGACTTCTGTGGATTAAAAAAAATTCAACAATTGATCTCACAGGGAGCACGCACACAAAGAGTTCAAAACTCTTTGTGTGCGTGATCGTTCAAACGACACGACACGACTGCGCGAGCAAGTCAGCAACCCAGTAGTGCAACACGAGCGAGCAACTAGTGCGAACCTCCAGAAAGAAAGACAGAAATCATCCGGTTAATGCGCGCCGTTTTAATATTCCATTTATCGATCTTAAGCCCATTCGCAGAACACCACACACGTGGCGTCGCCACGCGTTGCGAATATGAGTAATATCTCACACGCAAGAAATGGCAAAATATCCCACATACATTTCCAAAATTGTTAGTAGCAGTACTGATTGCTGTGGGATATAGAAATCCATCGTGGATATGGGTATGTATATACATATATACTTATATGTATACACAAATATATAGGGGATATAGACTAGGCTGAAATGCGAGCCGTGGGCACGCATCAGCAGGTTAGTTCAGTCAGTGTTAGTTAGTCAGGAGAAAGAGAGTTCGTGCTCACACCTCCAGCCGCGCACGCCCCCTCCAAACGAGAGTCTCGGCAGCAGCCCACATATTATATATACTATAAATTTACGTCCCTGTTCAAATATATATCTCGCTCTTTCTTGATATCTATAAAGCCCATCCTGCACACTCAACCACCGACAGCGAGCACACTCATGCAGAGATCAGCATGTATGTGTGAGAGTCATTACGTGAAAATACAGCCTACAACGCGCCGTTTAGCCGCGACGGGAAGCGCGGCGAACCGGCGCCTCGACCTTTTCTGCCGTAACCTTAGCCTTCTTCTGCACCACGGGTTCAACAACAGCAACCGCGCGCTTTGCACCCGTCGTCTTGTTCGCACGGGCAGGCTTCTTCTCCTCCACTTCCACTTCCACCTCCACCTCTACCTCCACCACAGCCTTTGCCTTGGAGGTAGCCGCCTTCTTCGTCTTGACCACTTGCTCCACGGCCTCCTCCTCCTCCTCCACCATCTCAGCGGGCGCCACAGACTTGCGCGAGCGCGATGCCTTCTTCGGCGCCTCCTCCTCCTTGGGCTCCTCGGCCATGATGGGCGCCACCGACTTGCGCGAACGTGACACCTTCTTGGGCGCCTCAGCCTCAGCCTCGACCTCGTGCTCCTCGGCTGCAACGACGACAGGTGCAATCGACTTGCGCGAGCGCGACGCCTTCTTGGGTGCCTCGGCCTCAGGCTCGGGCACAGGCTCCTCGGCGACAAGGACGGGCGCTACAGACTTGCGCGAGCGCGACACCTTTGCAGGCACTTCGTGCTCTGGCTCTACCAGCGCCTCCACCTTGGGTGCGGATGCCTTGCTTCGAGATGCCTTTGGCGCCACCTTGGCGGGCTCCTCCACGACCTCCTCTTCCAGCGCCTCCTCCACCACTTCCTTGGCAGCAGCCTTCCCCTTGCCCTTGGGCGCAGCCTTGGGCTTGCTCTTGGGCGCAGCCTCCACTGGCTCTTCGAACATGGACTCGTCGGCAGCAGAGGCCATCTCCTGGATCTCCTGGAGGCTTTTGATGAGATCAACAGTCTTGCCATTCGCCTTGATCCCAGCCTCCTTGGCCAGCACAATCAGCTCTGCACGAGTCATGGCCTCGAAGTTAACACCGCTCGCTTCCTCCTGGGCCTCTTCCACCTCCTTAGCGGCCATCTTGGATTTGGAGGCCGTCGCCTTCTTCGACACTTTGCCCTTCTTAGGTGCCTCGTCCATCTCCTCCATCTCATCCTCAGTGTCGCACCCAGTTCGCCAGTCGTTCTTCTGGCGGGGGGTGATGAAGTGCATCGAGGCAACGCCGATGGTGACATGCGGCGACTTGGGCGCGGCAGTGCCAGGGGCCACACTTTTCCTGCCCCTCTTGGGCCTGGGCGCTTCCTCCTCTTCCCCTTCCTCTTCGACCACCGCCACGGGCATCACCGACTTGCGCTTGCTTCCCGCCTTCTTGACCTGCTCCTCCACAGCCCCAGGCGCGATCGACTTGCGGCCGCGGCGAGGAGGTGGCACGGCAACTTCAGCCACCTCCTCTTCCTCGGCAGCAGGGGACTCCTCCTCCTGCGGCTTGGGCATTTCGGGCATTACCGACTTGCGACCGCGGCGCGCAGGCTTCTTGACCTCCTTCTCCTCCGTCTCCATCACTATCTCCTCGACTGGCGCAGCAGGAGCAATGGAGCGACGAGAGCCCCGGCCCTTGCCCTTGACATCTTGCTCCACGGGCGCAGCCTCCAACTCTTCCACCTGTGCGGGTGACTTGCCCTTGGGCGACAAAGGCGTGGGCGACGGCGACTTGACTGAGATTGCCTTGGGCGTGAGCACCTTTGGAGAAAGTGCCTTAGGGGAGAGCACCTTGGGGGTGAGCGCCTTGGGTGAGAGCACCAAGGGCACCTGCTCGGGCGAGGGGGGCTTGGGCTCGGGCGCAGCAACGCCCGAGATGCGCCGGACAGATGAGACGACGGCTGATGCCACATTCGACACCATGCCGCTCAGGCTCCAGCGCGCGCGCTTGGGCGTCTTGGGCGCCACTTCGGCATACGCCTCGTTGGCGTCAAAGTCGCTTTCTTGCGCAGGCTCCTTACCCTTTGGCGACTGCTGCTTGGGGGAGAGGGACTTGCCCTTGACATTCTTGGGTGATGGTGTCTTGTGCTTGGCAGGCATGGGCGACGGTGTCTTGCCCTTGCCGACGGCAGGCGAAGGTTTGGTGGGCGCAGGCGAGAGCGATCGCTTGCGCTTGCCGCCTGACGTAACCTCCTCCTCTACGGCCTCCTTGCAAGGGGTCTTGGGAGTGGATGCTCCCGAGCCACGCCGGGCCATCTTGGTCGAGGATATGGGCACAGCACTGCCGGATGCCTCCGTCGCATCAAACTCATCCTCGGATTCCTCGACATCCATCTCGGCCTCAATCTGCCGGACCAGCACGCCGGTGGAAGAACGGCGCGGCGCCTTGATTGCAGGCCGCTTAGCAGTCTTGGGAGCAACCCCTGCAAACACCTGCTCGGGATCAAACTCTACACGCGCACCCTTGACAGCAGACCGATATGACATCTTCTTTCGCTCCACAACAGGTGTCTTTGTGGACAGCACAGATACAATGACAGGAAGCGAGCGCCTAGATGACTTCGGCGCCTCCTCCTCGTCCATCTCTATCGGCGCAGGAGTCTTGGCGCGCACTGAGCCGGTTGACGAGCGCCGACTACCCTTCTTCTCGCTAGTCTTAGGTGCTACGTCGACAAACGCAGCAGAGGCATCAAAGTCGTCCTCCTCCGCTACCTTGACAGGGGTCTTGGATTTGATAGAGGTGACAGAGGATGTGGAGGAGCGCCTCGATTTGGGGGCCTCTGCCTCCACCTGCACGGCAGAACCAGTAGATGAGCGCCTGCCAGCCTTTTTCTCGCCAGTCTTGGGCGCCACATCCGCAAAGGCAGCCGAGGCATCAAAGTCGTCCTCCTCCAGTGCCTTGTCAGAGGTCTGGGCCTTGACAGAGGAGGTAGACGAGCGCCTCGACTTGGGCGCCTCTACTTCCACCTCTACGCTGGCAGCGGCAGATGAGCGTCTGCTAGTCTTCTTTTCGCCAGTCGTAGGTGCTGATTCGGCAAAGGCGGACGTGGAATCGAAGTCGTGTTCCTCGATGTCATCTTCCGTGACTGCTTTTGCAGGGGTCTTGGACTGAACAGAAGTAGTGGAGGAGCGCCTTGACTTGGGCGTCTCCACCTCCATGGCAGCACCAGCAGATGAGCGCCTGCCAGCTTTCTTCTCGCCAGTCTTTGGTGCAACATTGGCAAAGGCAGCGCAGGCATCAAAGTCTTCCTCCTCCATCGACTTGGCAGGAGTCTGAGCCTTCGCAGAGTAAGCCGAGGAGCGCCTCGATTTGGGCATTTCCACCTCTACATTAGCACCGGCAGATGAGCGCCGAGTGGCCTTTTTTCCGCCAGTCAGAGGTGCCACATCAGCAAAGGCAGACGTGGCATCAAAGTCGTCCTCCTCGATTGCCTTCGTGGGCGTCTTGGACTTGACAGAAGAAGTGGAGGAGCGCCTCAACTTGGGCACCTCCACCTCCTTCTCCACCTCCACGGAGGCCCCGGCAGATGAGCGCCGAGAGGATTTCTTCTCAGCAGTCTTGGGTGCCACGTCGGCAAAGGCAGACGTGGCATCAAAGTCGTCCTCCTCGACTGCCTTCGTGGGCGTCTTTGACTTGACAGAAGAAGTGGAGGAGCGCCTCAACTTGGGCACCTCCAACTCCGTCTCCACCTCCATGGAGGCACCGGCAGATGAGCGCCGAGAGGATTTCTTCTCAGCAGTCTTGGGTGCCACGTCGGCAAAGGCAGACGTGGCATCAAAGTCGTCCTCCTCGATTGCCTTCGTGGGCGTCTTGGACTTGACAGAAGAAGTGGAGGAGCGCCTCGACTTGGGCACCTCCACCTCCGTCTCCACCTCCACGGAGGCACCAGCAGATGAGCGCCGAGAGAATTTCTTCTCAGCAGTCTTGGGTGCCACGTCGGCAAAGGCAGACGTGGCATCAAAGTCGTCCTCCTCGACTGCCTGCGTGGGCGTCTTGGACTTGACAGAGGAAGTAGAGGAACGCCTCGACTTGGACACCTCCACCTCCGCCTCCACAGGTGCGCCGGCAGATGAGCGCCGAGTAGCCTTCTTCTCAGCAGTCTTGGGTGCCACGTCGGCAAAGGCAGACGAGGCATCAAAGTCGTCCTCCTCGACCGACTTTGCGGTAGTCTTGGACGTGACAGAGGAAGTGGAGGAGCGCCTCGACTTGGGCGCCTCCGCCTCCGCCTCCACGGGGGCGCCGGCAGATGAGCGCCGAGTGGCCTTCTTCTCAGCAGTCTTAGGCGCCACGTCGGCAAAGGCAGTCGAGGCATCAAAGTCGTCCTCCTCAACCGCGTGAACGGGGGTCTTGGCCTTGAGCGACGAAGTGGAGGAGCGCCGAGACTTGGGCGTCTCCGTCTCCATCTCAGCGGCAGACTTGCCCTTGATTGACCCAGTGGAAGAACGGCGAGAGCCCTTCTTTGCGGCCGTGAGGGGCGCCGTGGCGTGCCACATCTGGTTAGCAAACATCGGGCTGCCAGCATCGCCCTTGGGCTTGGACTTGGGAGTCATAGAGGCATACATTGTTTGCATCATTTCTTGCCACGGCTGCTTGGGCAGAGACGACTTGGTGAACATCTGATTGGCGCCCTTTGCCACCGTGTTGCCTGGAAGCTTCTGCGCCGAGTCTGTTAGTGCCGCCGCTGCATTCATCAGGCAGGCGCTGATGACTTCCACCTGGTCGCCGGTGGGTTTGGGACTCTTGAACAGAAACCCCGCAGCCTCCGCGACATGAGATTTGATCACGTCCTTCTCGTTCTTCGAGGGCGTGGCGCTGCCAGTAAGGGACCTGGCCACCTCCTCGACCCAGTCGCCATCCACCTCCATCTCGTCCGACGAAGCACGCTTCTTGCCGCTAGCAATCTTCTCAAAGTTGCCAGCAGGGTGTGCCGCCCAGCGGCCAGCCGCAAAGTACTTGTCGGGGGTTTGCGTGGTGCCCTCCATGAGATCGCTGAACATTTTGTTTGCGGCATCAAGAAAATAAGCCTCTATGTCCTGGATCCCTGGCGCATCATCCGCCAAGTGCACGTAAGAGGCGTTAGAGCCATCCTTGCCCATTGTCCGCGAGATCGTCACCCCAGCATACGTGTTAGGCTCCACCCTCCTCCTCTTCCCGGCGCGCGGGTTCTGGGCAGAGGGCGACTGCGATCCACGCTCCGCACGCTTGCCTCCCTCCACGCGCTTATTTGGCGAGGCCTCCGCTTTGCCCTTGCCCTTCGCACTTGCCACCTCCACTGCCATCTCCTCGTCCTTCTCGGGAGACTTGACACCAAACTTAGGCTGAGGGGTTTTGATGCGAGTCACGCCCGGGATCCACTCCGAGTCGTGGGGGTTGGAGTTGAGGTACGCCGTCTCGTTGCGATGATCCACGAAGCACACACTCCTCCGCTTGTTGACCGACTGCGGTGTCTTGAGAAGCCCCTGCAACAACAAAACACACTTCACATCAGAACCAACCTCGGCACTCCACAGTCGCCAACCCGACTGTGATCTACAGTCACCCCCCGTTCCACTCTCAATTATCCAAAAAAATGTGTCCTGCTGTGCAATGCATGCAGCATGAGAAAACAGCACATCAGCGAGTAGACTCTCGTAATCATCGCACGTCAACTTCACACTCTCTATACAACACACACACAGGAAGCACTGGCTCCACGTCTTGGCGGACCCCCTAAGAAACAACTTGCGTTGCACTGTGATACAGCGTGTTGCAGTACATGGCAATTCTTTAAATAGAGACCTTGGAAATCTTGGTGAAATCGTTGCAGTGTGATACAATACAGTTGCAGTGTGTGGCAGGAGTGGCAGTGTGGGCATTGTGGTGCAGTGTTATGCAGTATACTAAAGAGACCTTGAGAGTCTTGGTTGACTCCTTGAGGGGCGTCTTCTTGAGAGGAGTCCTGAGCTTGGGCGACTTGGCTGCAAGCACAGAGGTGCCAGTCAGGTCGGGCACCAACTTGGTCGCAGAGAACACGAGCGTCGACGTCAACTGCGGCGCACCAACGGCAGCAGGCGAGCCAAACTGGTTCCCATCGCTGCTGTCAGCGCCGGCAGAAGTGTGGCTCGTGTCCATTTCCGAGCTCTTGTCGCTCGAAGTGTTGAGCGACACGTCCTTGTCGTTGAAAGACGCTTCGACTGACTCACTGTAGTTGTCGAGCATGTCCAGTGCCTCGCACCGGCACGTCATCGTCACTGTCGGCGTCCTGCCCCCGAGTGACGAGCGAGATTTCGAGCTACTCGGCGTGCACTTGGCGCACGAACTCACAGTCGCTGCCGGGGTCGCTGCCAGCGTCACCAGCTTGGCGGCCGGTGTTTGCACTTTTGGCGTGGCGACCTTAGCTGCGCTCTTGGCTGCCGATGCGGCGGTGGGTTTTGTCACGGTAGACGCAGGCTTCGGGGTGTTAGTCGAGGGGCCCGTTGCAGTGGCCACCTTGGGTGTAGGGCGCTGCACAGGCACAGCCACCTTAGGAGTTGCCACCTTCGGGTGGGTTGCGGTCTTTGCCCTTGACGACGCTGCGGGTGTGCTGCTGTCGGGGCCTGCATTCTCGTCGGTTGCTGGCAGAGATGTACCCTTGCCGCTCAGGGCAGCCGCCACCTCAGCGCGGGACAAGCCCTTCGTGGGGGTGCTGGTGAAGCCAACAGGGCGCGGCGGGCGCACGGCGGCAGGCTGTTCCCGTAGAGGACCACTTGTCAGACGAAATTCTCCCTCGTATGGAAACGACGTATGTAATATGGAGGACAAATAGTTCGTGCGGCAAACAAATAGCTCATGACATGTGACAGACAGATGGCGGATGTGGCTACAGTCGACCCAGGCACCTTCGCCAAAAAGCGCAGACGTGTAAATATCAGAGTAGAATGCATGAAAGGAAGAGACATGATTCCACAAATCTGGAGATGTGAACTACCTTGAGCACTGGAGTATTCGACTCCTTCAGAGGAGTCTTGCCCTTGCCATCAGCCGCATCCTTACCCTTGCTCTGTACAGCACACCACAAACGTCACGGGTGAAACATCTCAGTCATTTCCACATGCATGACAATATCTGGTGCCCTGCAGCGCAACCACATGCGAGCAGTAAACCATGAGTGTGCAGGGTGATGAGTACTGATTGCGTAAAGTGTGTGGAAAGATACCATGGCAGAGCCAGGGGCCTTCTCATTCGGAAAGAGGGAATGGAAGATGAACTGGCGCTGGCCGATCTCAATCAGGTCATCGTCTTGGAGGAGAATCTTTCCATCAACGCGCTTCTTGGAAACATTCGTGTCTGAGGTTGTGCTCAGAGCATTCACCCACACCTGCACATGTGCATGGGAATGAGACACATACCCGCGAAAGGGCAACACGAGAGTGACATGAAATCAAATGACGTGTATAAAAACTGCTGTACATCGTTGGCTACAAACAGTTCGTCTTTGCGCTCCATCATCCAGACTTTGCCCTGCAAGAGCATCCATATGCGTCGCAACTCAAAAATAGGTATGCTCTGCAGGCGTCGACTGAGGCGTGTGCTGACCTTGCCAATATGATTGAAACGATCTATATTGGTCTGCATTGGATGTGCGGTGTGGAGCGTATTTGAAAACATCCCTATGTGCGCGCTGCATACCTGGTCCTTTTCGTCCACGACGATCTCGGCATGCTCGCGCGAGACTGCTAGCAGATTGATGCGGATATCACAATACTCCGCCCTGCATCATACACAACGCAACTATCCGTCACAATCCATCGCATGGGCCGTGTGATTGCACCTGCGGGACACAAAGAGGATACAGCAACAAAACATGGACACCTATGCCGGCGGTCACAGTTGCACGCAAGAAAGGCGTCCTGCACTCGTGCAAATCAACAGCTGTGCACGCCACATACCTGCCAAACAGGTAGCGGCGCTCGACCAGCGGAAAACGCTGCGAGTGGCTGCCGTCCTTTTTGACAAGCGAGAGCCCACCAAAAGACTGCAGCTCCGTCGCCATGGATGCAGCTGCTCAATAATCCGGCCAAAGCTGCCAGCAATCTCCTGCGCTTCTCCGCGCGACTGTGTCTTGGAGGTCCTGCCGCCCCTATGTAGAATGCTCTGGCTTTCAAATTCCGGTCCAAAAAGGAACGGCAACCAAAATTCAAACTGTCTTTTCGTCCGGCAAAGGCGTGTTTGTTCCGGTGGCCGGATGTCATGAAACAAAGGCACGGCCGGCACGGTCCTTGACAGAAATCGTGATCGCCGATGGTGCCGCGGCTCTGTTACAGTCAGAAAGAACTGGCTGCTGGGCACAGTTTCTGTGCCAGCGCCGTGCATCTTTTGCTGCTTACCATCAGTGCTGTTCTCATTTTCAGTAGCGCCCCGGCGGCCGGCAGATTAAGCGGATACCTGTCGGCATCAACTGTCGCACGACGCTGCGGGCCCAACGGTGGCGTCGGTAGTGGGGATTCGTTCCCGGAACTGCCTCTCTGTGCGACTGCCTCGCATCAGCTCACACGTGTTTGTCCAAGTCGGTTGCGCCTGCGCGGTGGGGTGGGGGATGACAGAGACAGCAGCGACATGGAAGGTGCAAATATGTATGCACACCGTATTCATTGAATCAAACCACAGATAGACGCAGAGTACAGGTATATTGACATGGGTGCATGTATACTCCATCTGGAATCAAACAGAAATAGGAAACATAGATAGATTCACAAGGCACAATCTGCATTTACAAGTGGATCGATGACGAATCAACACATGAGAACGAATGAGAACGTGATCAAACGCAGTGAGCATAAGTTTCCACTGACATTGTGACCTGCGGGGGCAGAAAATCCCAACGAATTTCCAAACATACCCACGGACGAGCTTTCGGAAGACGAGCGGCAAACGCTCATGAACTTCCGCGAAATTGAGCAAAAATATGAAAATAACGAGTTGCCCCCAGAGGCGCGCCGTCAGTTCGATGAGTGGCTGGCTGCCCAGGCGTTGGGACTGAAACAGGGTGTGTATGTGCTTGTGAACGCCACCACATGCAAACATTCATACACAGATAGATATGACTGTTGACAACATTTCCAGTTGGTTCGCAGATTAACATGGCTGTATTTCGTCTGCACCTGCCCAGAAATATGTACATGAGGTTTACTATAACCAGTGTAGTATGAACGTATGATATGATGTATAGCATCTAGTCAGTGCTTCATGTAACACATACCAACACATGAGTCTTGTCGCACATATCAACGCATTAGTCATGTCATGCAGCCATCTACATCGTGACGCATGAGTGAGAGTCAATGCTTTGACAGGTGGCAACGTAAAATTCACCTGTCTGGAACCATATCAACAGAAATGGAAGCCGACCAGAATCAAGAGGAGGAGGCGACAGTAGACGGCGTCCCTGTCGCGCCACTGAACATCACTGAAATCAAAACTCAAAAAGAACTAGTGGCTGTCAACGACGCGTTGCTTTACACTTGCGACGAGGTGTGTGGAGAGAGAGAAAGAGAGCGAACGAGAGAGAGCACGCGCGCGCGCGCGAGAGAGAGAGCGAGAGAGAGCGAGAGAGAAAACGATCATGTGGCTGTCAACGACGCGCTTCTTCACACTTGCGACAAGGTGTGTGTGTGGAGAGAGAGAGAGAGAGAGAGAGAGAGGGGGAGAGAGAGAACGATCGTGTGGCTATCAACGACGTGCTACTTCATACTTGCAACGAGGTGTGTGCGTGTGCGTGTGCGTGTGTGTGTTAATGTACGGTTGTGGGTGCAGGTGTGCATACGCACTCCCAACACCCACCCATACATTGAGTATGGGTGGGTGTTGGAATCGAGTGCTGCTTGGGGGGGGGGGGGGGGTGTGAAACGG
>Ga0335398_10008033_pt1 | contig 12665 bp, 9 predicted proteins | sample BON03_FD_205742 | JGI IMG/M metagenome (GOLD analysis project Ga0335398, IMG submission 205742) | Freshwater microbial communities from Lake Bonney liftoff mats and glacier meltwater in Antarctica - BON-03 (spades assembly) (version 2) | ecosystem: Environmental > Aquatic > Freshwater > Ice >...
TTGTGGGTAGTGGTGCTTTTTTTTTTGTTTTTGTGTTGGGGGGGGGGGGGGGGGGCCCCCCCCCCCCCCCCCCCCCCCACTCGGCGTTAGGGTAAGGGTTCGGGTTAGATGTTTAGGGTTAACCCTTAGGGTTAGGGGTTTAGGGTTAACCCTAACCCCGTGTTGACTGTGTTGTGTTTTGTCTGTTCAGGGTTCAGATGGGTCTCTTCCGCGACCTCAACAAACTCGGGTTAGCCCGAGATGCCTCCCTCTTCCCCCTCGGCGCTTAGCCTTTACAAGATATTGTTTCACTTCAAAGCTTAATTCTGGGAGTCATCATCCTTGTACCCTCCCCCCCCACCTGCAAAGCCTACCCTATTGCAATACTTGTGCAGGACCATTGCGCAATATACGCCCCCCCACCGACCCCTCCGTTTTATGCCGTAAACCATACAAAATCGGTGGTGGCCATATCGTGTAAAGGCCAACTCGGCGCGTGTTGACCGTGTTGTGTTATGTCTCGTCAGGGTTCAGATGGGACTCTTCCGCGACCTCAACAAGCTGCTGCGCTGCAAGGTGGACATGCAGAAGGCGGCGAGGCAGGAGGCGGCGCTCATGTCCGCCGCAGAGGAGCAGGACTCGAACATGCTCTCGCTCGCAGACGACTGAGGGAATTCCGGATACGCATACAAACAAGACGCGATACGCATACGAAACACAATTCCGGCTCGAGGCAGGAGGCGGCGCTCATGTCCGCCGCAGAGGAGCAGGACTCAAACATGCTCTCGCTTGCAGACGACTGAGGCAGGGAGGGGCGGGGGGGGGGCTGGGCTGGGCGCGAGAGGGGGGGTGTGGGCATACGGCCGGCTATGGCACCCCTCCCGCCATTGGTTAAGATCTTACCCCTTCACTACGACGCCTTGTTCGCAAGCCTAGGGTTAACCCGTAAGGATTGCGCGGCATTAGAGGCCGAGGGTAAAGGTTGGCCACTTATTTTAATAATAGGAGATATACGGGGGGCTTCTAAGGGTCAGGACGCGAGGGCGGGGCGAGAGAGGGAGTGTGCGGCGATGTAGCGAATGCTGCCGCACGCAGCGCCACGCACTGGAGCTTGGCCTTTACAAGATATTCTTTTACGTCGAGGCGTTTGTGCACGAATCAATCATCCTTTCATTCCCCTCACCCACCCGCATTGGCCACACTGTTGCAATACAAATGCACACTTATTGGGCAGTATACGAGCCCCCCTCCGACCTCCTTTTTGTATGTCATATACCATGCAATATTGGTAACACCAATATCGTGTAAAGGCCAAACTGGAGCACTGAAGCCCGATAGCGATAGGGGCCCGCCGTCCCAGGCGCAGCACGCTGCGCTCCCTCTCCACGTGTGCGTATGTTTCTGATTGTTCTGCGGGACAAACAGGCACCAGTTTTGTGTATTTTCTGCGTTATTGTGTGATCTCTATACTTTTCGTGTTCTTCTTTCTTCGGGACCCCCGCCTCCCAAGTCACAACACCCGCCTGCACCGAGCACTGAGCGACGTGCGTACCCACAAGAGCCCCTGCGAGTAGTAAGAGTAAGCCCTAAGCCCTATATAATTCGTCCTACTGAGCTACTGCCCTATACTAGTTCTAGTTAACTACTAGCTACTACTACTAGTTACTAGTTACTACTATAGATATAGAGCTAGTTGTAAGTAAAACTTGGACGCGCGCTGTTTAAATAGACGATCGTCTTGCGTTTTTTTGTTCTCACCGTTGGTTGGCAGATGCAGATGGAGATGGCAGCCCCATGTGATGGCATCGAGATAGATGGCAGACGATGTGTACGACCAGTACCCGTTTTTTTTTTTTTTTTACTCTCTCTCTCTCACGGAAGCACGCGCACAGCGCACGCGCAAAGGCCGACTCCATACCCGTTTTATTTTGAACATCATAACTAGCTCTACATCTGCTAAAAAATGGCCGCGTGCAGTTCAAAAATAAATAAATATCTTCGGTTTCACAGCAGTGGTTATTTAGATTATGGCCTTCATATCGAATCCGTGTGAATGGATCCATCAAAAATGTCTGGCAGGTCAGCTGGTCAGTCAGCCAGTTAGCCTTTGACTGGTGGGCTATTGAGCGGCGAGGAGCAAGGGCGCCGATGAGCACGTTACGTGCGGTGCGCGACTACCTGCGAGCTGTCTACCCGGCGGCGGCACCGAGCCTAGCCAACAGCCCGGCGCACGAACTGATCTCGCTCTTCGAGTCGCTCGACTACTACTACGAGGTGGACTCTTCTCGTGGCGAGAGAATGTCGCCGGGCGTGAAATTCGCGAACCTCTCTGGCACGCCGGTTCCGCCTAGACTGCCGTACGTTCCGCCCGGTGTTTGGTTCGATGCGTCTGCGAGCAAGACTCGGGACTGGATATCGGCCGGCGATTTCCTACGCTACCGAGCTCCGGTGCGCGTGATTTTGATGAATAGCAGCCTTACACCGTCGGGCTTCTATTCATCATCGGGCAGCCGCCGCGGCCCTCAGCCGACGTGGACGAACCCCATGGCTTTAACCCGCTACGTCTGGTGGCCCATCGGATTCTCCGACGGGGTCGTGAGGCCAAACACCACCAAAGACGGGCGGCCGCTGCGCGATTTGAAGCACGGCGCGCGAGTGATGCACCTGCCGCTCGATGACCTTTATTCCGGCCCGTTAGGGAGTCCCGGCGGCCGCGATGGCCGGCTTAGGCGCCTCTTTGCGCTGGTGAGCGGCGATTTCGTCGAAGTCGAGCACTTCGGCGGCCCTGCGCAGGACTACGAGGTGCCTGGCTCATGGTCCAATATCTGGAGAGGCACCGGCGTCTTCCTCCGCGTCCACTCGCCGTTCGTCACGCTGCACAAGGGCTCCGCCATAGTCGATCTCCTGCTCGAGCTCGACGCGCGCGGCGAAGAGCTGGTCGAGAAATACGCTCAGATTCTCGGCGCGCAGCCCAGCTTCCGCAAAGTGCACACGAGAATGTTAGAGCTGCTACGGCGCTTTTCCGACGCGCGCCCCGGGGAGGCCCTCGCCAGCGCGTTGCTCTTCTCCGGCCTGCCCGAGCGCCAGGAAGGCCCCTGCGTCCACACGGGCAACTATGAGCAGCTCCAGCGTCGGTTTGCTGGCTTGAGGTGGGTGCAGCGCGCGCTAGCCAACCAAATGCACCCGCGCGATGTGGTGGCGCGCGTCCTGCTGCGCGGCCCGCCCAACGAGCCCGACATGAACGTCATCCACTTTCTGTACGGCGCTTGCGGCCTGGGCGCCTACGTCAATGACGACACAAGCGCGAATCTGGGATGGGACGGCATGATTGCGTCGCTTGCGTGCGTCCTAGGCGTCAAGACGGTGCGCAGCGCACCTTAGCTGCGCGCGAGTGCGTCTCGCCGTCCAAGCGCGGCGCCGCCCGCTGCTCTCTCTCTCTCTCTCTCTCTATATATATATATATATGTATATATATGTATATATATATCCGAGCTCACGGCGCGCCCCTCCCCCCTCCTCCCACAGGTCGTTTTCGCCGCGAGCAGCAACGACAACGGGCTGCTCCACCAGGAGCTGGTAGACTACGATATTCCTTCGGGTGCCGGCCAGTCCGGCTGGCGCACCATCCTCGCGCGCGGGCGCGGCGCCCCCACAAACGACCTCGCTGCGTGCGTGCCTGTGTGGGTTGGGGGGGAGGAGGAGACCGAGGCGCCGACGACGTCCCGGCGGCGCACGCCCCCTGCGGCGGCCGAGGTCTACGCTTACTGGCAGCGCATTGGCAAGTGGCAGCTGCGCGACCCGCGAGCCAGCAACGCTGGGGGGGGAGAGACGGGCCATGCCGCGCGCTCGGAGAGTCGGCCTTGCTTGCTGTACGGCGGGGATGCCATCTGGCAGCGCGACCCCGACCCGTGTGATTTGGAATCCATCTCGGATCGCTCCCTCCTCCAGTGCTATACCTGGTGTAAGGGGGCCATGTCGGAGGCGCACGCTCGTACATCTATCGCGGCCATTCCGAATATCTACACAACGGCGGCATGACTGCGGCGGGCGAAAGCGTGGGTGCGTTAAAAGAAGGGACCGGCACACTAGGTGGGGCGGGCGGGTGGCTGATTTGTATCAATCGATAGCGTAGAGTTTTCTTTTCTGTTTGTGAGACACGTTGTGAACAGGGTGACGGTGTGTGCGATGTGCAAATGTCGGTCGCGGATAATCAAAATCGGAATCAGGAATCACAGGAGTATGGTACGGAGACGAAGGGGGAAGTGCCGTGTAGACCGTGTAGTAGTACGTGCATATATGAGAAGTAATGCATATATGCATATAGATATAGTTTTAGTGTTAGTGTAGCATGCTACGTACGTTTACGTATACGTGTCTACGTATATAATAGAATCGCATAGCGCATAGCGCATAGCGCACAGCCTATCCCTATCCCATTATGGCATAGCGTCTTCATTTTCTTAAAATGATGTTTTATAACGCAACGCAACATTACAATTACAACCCCAGAACTTTTGCCAAAACACAAACAAACCCCCAACATAAATGTGGATGTGGGAATAAATTTGTGTGAATCTGAAAGAACATATTTGTATGTGATAAATAAAGATAATTTTTGGTGTTGCCAACAGATAGCAGATAGCAACAAGTGTTGCTATATATCTCTAATCTCTACAATTCTCCATCTCAAAATCTACCAAGAAGGAAGGCCAGTGCTGTTATGGTCTGCGCTCGTCTGGCGTGTTCAAACAAAATTGTCAAACAACAAACAACTAAAACAAACCACAAAGCAAAGCTAAAGCCCCAAATAACCAAATAAATCCATAAAACGAAAGAAAGCCAGGCGGCCAGGCCACGGACCTCCAAGGCCCGTGTCCATGCTCGACCTCTCGACCACTCGCGGTCACTCGGACGACTCCTGCTCATTCGTCGGCGACGTCTGCTGCGGATTCACAGGCGACCGCCGCTGCTGATCAATCGTCAGCTCGGGCGTTCTCTCCCCCCCTCTGGCCAGCGCGTTGGCCGCCGGCAAGTCGCCCAGCAGATCCTTGAGCCGGATCTCCAAATAGCCGCGCGTCCAGACGCAGACCTCGCGCATGATGCAGCGCGTGTGTTTTTGCAGCGCGGTGGCCACGTCCTGCTGCTCGCGCATCTGCTTCTCGACGAGCGCCTTAAGCGCGCCGACCACCACCGCCTGCGACTGCAGATCGTGGCGCAGCCGGTCCAGGGCCCCCTCCTGCAAGAGCTCCCACTCGGTCGGCTCGCTCGGGTGGCCCTGCCGCTTGGAGCACGGCCACTCGCCCTGCGCCCTGCCGCCCCGCTCGCGCGCCGGCTTGGGCTGCTTGCCCTGCGCCGGCTTGGACCGCGGCGCCTCGCCACCTCGATCTCGCGAGGATAAGTCCACAGCAGCAGCAAGAACCTGCGACGAAGCAGTCCGCTGCGGAGGAGGGGTCCCCCGGGGTAACCCAAGAGGAGGGGGCTCCACTGGAGGAAGAGGCGCCTCCGCGGTAGGAGGAGGGGTCGCAACGGTAGGAGGGGCGGGGCCCTCTGGAGGAGGAGGAGGGGCCCCCACTGGAGGAGGATGCTCCGTGGCAGGCTGGGGCTCCACAGGAAGAGAAGGGGCCTCCGCGGGAGCTACGGCAGGAGGAGGGGCCTCTACAGGAGGAGGGGGAGGCCCCGCGGGAGACGGAGGGGTCTCCACTCGAGGAGGTGGGAGAGGGGGCATGGCAGGCTCAGGCGGCGGCTCCGGCGCTGGTGCGGCGGGCGGCGGACTGGGCGGCACGGGCGGCAGGGCGGCGGCTGGTGCTGCTGCCTGCTGCGGCAAAGGCGGCGGAGGCGGCGGCGGCAAAGGCGGCGGCGGCGGCGGCGGAGCGGCAGAGCTGGCGGGAGCCGGCGGGGCCATGCCGCCCTCGGCGGCGGCCGCCGTCTCCGGCGCAGCGCCCTGTGTCGTAAAAGCGTCGGTCGCGCTGCCAGGCCCAAGCTCCGCACCCCCCTGGGTAGTCCCGGCGTGGTCCAGGGCCCTGCGGTCCGGGCCGCCGTGGTCCGGGGCCATGCGGTCCGGGACGCCCGGTGCACTGGCCTGTGCGCCGAGTGCCGGGTCCGCCGTCGGGCCGACGCGCGACGTGGCCGTGCTGCCGACAAGCTCGCCCAGCGGGACGCCAGACCGGAGCATGTCGTGCGCCCGGCGGAAGGCGGCGAGGCACGCGCCGATGGCAAACGCCTTGGCACCCACCTGTGCGAGGGAAGAGCGTGAGTACACGCGTCCTTTCTTCTAGCGCGGGCCTGGGTGCTTGGGCGGTTGGTCGGGAGCCGCGCACGTTTCGGCTGGCGGGGTCAAGCCCCTCGCAGGAGAGCGGCGGCGGCGGGTAGCCCTTTGCGGCTGCAAGGGGCGGCCGGTAGGCAAAGGGGTCCGAGCCCCAGCGGACGGTGACGCGCGTGGGATCGAAATGGTTCCCGTAGTGGTCGAGGAAGCCGAGCAGCAGCTGGCCCAGGTCGGCGTTCTGCGCCAACCGGCCGTCGGCGCCCGCCGCGACGACGTAGGCGCGAGCGAGCAAAAAGATGGCGTGCGAGCAGAGGCCGCCCGTGTATGTCTGGTTCAGGCCGAGTTTTCCGAGGTACTCTTTCAGAACGATCGTCAGGACTCGGATCGCGGGGCGCTCCTCGATCTCGCCGGTGAAGACGTGCGTCGCGGTCAGGCCGTGGTGGACCGGGCCCGGCGAGACGCTCACGTCGACCTGGAAGACCAGGTCCGGGCGCCGCGCCTCGGGAGCCACCTGCAGCTTCAGGATGGGCAGCGCCGCATTGGCGAGCGCCGTCGTGCCAACCACCCAGCTCTCCTGCTCAAAGATGGAGCGCAGCATGTAGACCGCATGCTGCATGGACGCCACTCGCGGCGGGTTAAGCACCACACAGTCAATGTCGCTTGTCGGCGTGCACAGCCCCGTCCGCGTGGAGCCGTAGCAGACCAGCTGTGCATACGGCCACGTGGCTCGCAGCGCGTGCGCAAGCGCCTCCACCACGACCTGCCGCGCTACCTGTTGCGCCTGCACCTCGGTGTCGTTGCGCTCCAGGAAGCGGGCCACCTCCCAGTGGAGCGCGCACGGCGTCTCCACGGTCGACAACGTCCGAGGTAGCGGCGGCGACTCGACGGCAGTGGCCCGTAGCGGCGGCGACTCGACGGCAGCGGCCTGTAGCGGAGGCGACTCGATGGCAGCGGCCTGCGCCGCGCTCTGGGGCGGCAACTCGGCGGCAGCGCGCGTCGCGCCTTCTGGCGAGGTCGACAAGGGAGCCTCGTACCTATCTGAGCGCTGGTCAGCCTGCACCTTGGCCAGGGCCCCTTCCAGCGCCAGAACCCGCGCCAACAACGCGGCAAACTCACTGCGGTGATCCATGCTCGGATAATGAAAAATAATCATCCATAAATAGATCTGTGACGGTCGCTAAATACCGCCGGGAAACAAATCTCAGTCCACGCGCCAGCGCTGCCAGCATTTCGGTAGGCGACTGCGCTCTGTAGCGGCTGTCGGCAAGCGTTACGAGCCGCGTTGACTGGCAGACGGCGACGGCGGACTGCAGCGCGCCCGCGCCTGCTTCAGCCTTCAGCAGCCCGCCACGAGCTACCCAGGCCGTTTGCCGGGAGTGAGCCTGTCTGGTCAGGCTCCGCGCTGGACTGTCGCTGACACGCGACCCTTGCTCCAGCAGGCCAGCTTCTCGCGCTCCGTCGCCATGAAGCTTAACATCGCCAACCCGTCGACGGGATGTCAGAAGATGTTTGAGATTGACGATGAGAAGAAGCTGCGGACGCTGTACGACCGCCGCCTGGCGACGGAGGTGGACGGCGGTGACCTTGGCGAGGAGTTCGCCGGGTACGTCTTCAAGGTCATGGGTGGCCAGGACAAGCAGGGCTTTCCGATGAAGCAGGGCGTCCTGACGACGGACCGCGTCCGGCTCATGATGGCGAAGGGTGCGGCTCGCCCCCGCTCAGGCCCCGTGCCCCTCCGACGTTGGCAGAGGCCGCTCGAGACGCTGCAGCGCCGGCGGCTCGGTAGCGGCGGCGCGCGTGCGGCTGTGCGCTGCGGCTAGCGACGGCGCGCGTGGGGGCTACTGGTAGGCCAGAGATGGGTGACAGGCCAGACAGCGCGCGGTTCTGGGGTGCCCACCGATTGCCTCCCCCACGACGTGTGCGCAGGTGACCAGGGCTGCCGTGGTTACGGCATGCGCAAAGGCGAGCGCTACCGCAAGGCGTGCCGCGGGTGCATCATCTCGCACCAGATCGCTGTGCTGCACCTTGTCATCCTCAAGAAGGGCACGGCCGAGATTGAGGGCCTGACCGACAAGCAGATCCCGCGCCGCCTTGGCCCGAAGCGTGCGTCGAAGATCCGCAAGCTCTTCGCCCTCTCCAAGGAGGACGACGTGCGCAAGTACGTCATCCGCCGCGAGATCCCCGCCAAGTCGGAGGACAAGAAGGCTGGCTCCAAGGCGCCCAAGATCCAGAGGCTCGTCACCCCCATCTCGCTGCAGCGCAAGCGCCACAGGCTGGCTGTGAAGAAGCAGCGCCAGACCAAGGCCAAGGCGGGCGCCGCCGAGTTCCAGAAGATGCTTGCCCAGCGCCAGAAGGAGTCGCGGGAGAAGAAGGCGGAGAAGCTGTCGCAGCGCAAGTCGCAGCGCTCCAGCAACGCCGGCGAGTAGGACGGTTCATCACCGTTGCGCCCTGCGCCCGGTGCCCCGCCCGCGCCGCCTCATGTTGTTGTGAGGGGCCGGCCGCTGCGAGGGGCAGGGGCCGTACGTGTGTGCTGAAGAGGCGGCGCGCTGCGAGGTGCCGGGTGCAGGGCGCATCCGATGACCCCTCTTCAAGGCGGCGGTGAAGAGGGATAGGGGGCGGCGCCTCGCCGCGATGCCGTCCTCCCCAGAGTGAGTATTCGACACGTGGGGTTGTGCTCGTCCATCATTATCTTAGTCTAAGGGTCTGCGGACTGTGGAGGTTTCTGTGCTGTCCACGACCTTGTCCAACACTCACTTATTCGGGTTAACCATACTAAGTTACACTGCATTCCATTTCCCTCCTCCATCACATCTCCTCATTAAAACGCCCTAGAGATTATAAATACTACGAACGCCGCAAAGCAGCAGCAGCATCAGACGGCCGGGTTTTAACGGTTAATATTAATCGGCCCACAAGATACAAAATACCTTGGGAGTGTTTTCGAGAAGTCGTTTCTATTAACCATTTATAAAAAGTCGTTACAAACGGCCCTTGCAAACTGCCATAGCTGACCCATCGCTCGCCGTCGCAGTCCGCTGACGCCATCGCGGACTGTCGCTGTCGCTGAAGCTAACAGCGGGCCAACAGCCGCGCTGGAATGGTCGGTAACGACCAGGCAGCCAGCTCAGTCACGGCGTTCGTCGACGCGCTGATCCAAGAGCTGATTGACGCGGCCTCGAGCACACCGCAGCGCGGGATGGAAGATGCCGCCATGCCTTCACCGATGCCAGCGACTCCCCGCTTGCGAGCGGAGCCACTACTACCTCAGCCAGCGGGGACGGGAGCGCTTCCACCGCCATCGGGGACGGGAGTGGCGCTGTGCGGATCGTTCGCCGCAGGGCGGGGCGCTGTGTGGCGACGGATTGAGCAGCCTGGCATGCGGCATTACTACTACAATGAGGAGCTCGGCGAGACGCGTTGGGAACGGCCACCTGTGATGAAGCCCGGTGTGGTCGTTGATCACCTGCCGAGGATCCGTGCAGCCACCAGCTGGCAGGCGGAGGCGACGATCGCGGACGGGCTCGGTGGCGCGTCGCGAGGAGGAGAGGAGGCGTCACACCAGTTCGTTATCCCCCAGCTTCCCATGCTGTCGGCACAGGGACGCGGGAACAAGGTACCGCGGCCGAAGCAGCAGCGGGTGGATCCTGCTGAGGAGTCCTTCGATTGGACCGAGGGTCGCGCCGAGCTGGTTCCGGAGGCCCCGCTCTCCGCCCCGCCAGCTTCGGCGCGCCGCGCGCCGCCGCGTGCGCCTCGCCAGCGCCAGCGCCAGCACGTGCCCGCCAACATGTCTGCAGTGGCTCACATCGGGCGCAAGATGCCGTTTGGTCTGACGGCCAAGCTCGAGTCGAGCCGAGACGACCCGCACGTCCACGCGCGCGCCAGGGTCTTCCGGATCGAGCTGCGCGCGGAGCGGGGCAGCGCGCACCTGGAGCAGAATGTGCAGGACGTGGCCAAGTGGGAGCCGGACGAGCGGCGCAGGCTGCTGCAGCAGCGAGCCGGGGAGCAGGAGGCGCTGCTCCGGCGCGCGGCCCAGCGCCACGCCGATATTCTGCACGGGGAGGAGACGCGGCGGCGAGAGCAGGCAGGGCTGGATCCGCCGCCGCCGCTGCTCTCGGCTCGCTCGCTAGAGTCGCGCCACCAGTCGGACGAGGGGGGGCCGCGCGGCGACGCACGGGACCGCTCCGCCTCTATGTTTGTTCACGCGAGGAGGCAGTCGACCGTGGCGGCCCTCGCGAACCTTGGCGCGAGCGAGATGATACAGACGGAGCGGGGGCGCGCACGCTTGCTCGCTGCGGAGATTCGACGGATGAGCCGGATCTGAGCTCTGAGCGCTAGTCCTCTACGAGCAAGCTCTACGAGCAAGCAAACACCATCAGCCGGTGCTTCGGTGCACGATTTCCTCGATGGCTGGCACATTGCCGTTGCGCATTGCAGTGCATGCGCACTTCATGCGCACTGCCCTTGGCTTAGATCTTGGATGGAACGAAAGGCGCCCATGGGCGGTGGATTAGGGTTGTTATAGGATTGGATTAGTTTTAGGCTTTAGGGGACGGGCACACGCGAGCGGCAGCAGAGCCGTGTGCGGCCGTGAGCCTGTCACCTGTGGTGTGTGATGACACCACGACGAGAACAACAAGCAACAAGACTTTTTACTATTATAACGTCTACTCGTCTATGTCTATGTCATTCTATGTCTATGTAATACTACTAGTAATACTATTATGTTAAATTATGTATATTTTGCATTATTATTATTATATTATTATATATATAATTATAATAATTATATATATATATTAAATTATATTATTATTATATATATACATATAAACAATAAATACTGTAAACCGCACACAACAACAGCAATGCCTACCTCCAACACCACCTCACCACGCCACGCCACCGCACCGCCGATAATAGAAGCAAGCCTTCACCCGCCAGGACCACATGGCGCGCGCACGCCACAGCAATAAGTTGCAGCAACAATGACAATGACAATGCACATACAAATCACAAACACAAGCTATATGCTGTATAGCAATTGACCTGCTCGTCACACTTCACACGCTAAGCCCGACACACTCCACGACCCTGGACAAAAGACTAAATAAGCATGAAGGAATCAGATAATAAGGTGGCTAGCCTGGGCGCCGTTGTGCCCCGCAACCAACCGGTCCCGCTCGCAGCGCCGCCTACGCGGCCGCCGTTCCCTAGGCCGGACGGTTACCGGACGGAGCCGTCTCGCCCTCTCCTCACCCCATTCCCAGACACCCCGACCCATGCCCCACCCCATGTCCACGGCGGAACAACGTGTCGCGAGAGGCGCTGCAGCCACCCCCCGCCAGACCCGCGCCCTACACTCCAACCCATCACGATTTATACAGCCCCACATAACAACAAAGTCCACTCGGAGTGCGACGCGCCCGAGCCCACGCGAGGAAGGCCTCGTTGGACGACCCTAGGACGAGACCGACGTGCGTGATCGGCCCCTCCCACGTGCATCCATAGGGGACGGTGGCTGCGAGGGGCGTCGAGGGCGCTGAGGCGGTCTAGGCCGGGGGCGCGGCGTCCATTCGCGCCGCCGCTCATGCCGCGGCGTCGAAGAGGCCCTGCGAGAGCGGCGAGGCGACCACGTTCCACTGGCGCGGCGGCGGCGGCTCCTTAAAGGGCGAGGCCATGACCACGTCGTCCGCGCTCTTGGAGCGGCGCGCAACCGAGGCCGGCGGCTCCATCGTCCTGCCGGACCCCGACAGGCGCGAGGTCCCTTTCCCGCTGCCGCCCAGGTTAGGCCGCTGCGAGCGCAGTTTGGGGACCGACATGGCGCCGCGAAGCCGCTCGGGTGTCGGCACCTCCGATCCCTTGGCCAAAGAAGCGCTCTTGGGGCCCGTGGGCCGCTTGGGCGTCATCGCGTTCGAGCCGATCGAGGAGCGGCGCAGCGGCGGCGCCGCAGAGCCGGGCGTGGCGCGGCTAGCGGAGGCGAGCGCGCGCGCGGCGGCGGCGTCGGAGCTGAGCTGGCGCATGTCGTACTCGATCTCTGCGGCGAGCTGCTTGTCGCGCGAGAGGATGTCGGCGAGGTGGTGCTTGTGGTCGCGCAGCAGCTCGCGCAGGAATAAAAAGACGTCGCGCAGCAGCGGCGAGCGGTGCTTCTCGAGGTGGCGCTTGAGCTCGACCACGATGGGCACGATGGCCTCGACGGTCGCCTTGCGCGCCACGAGAGAGAGCACCTTCCCCTTGGCCGCCGCCGCCGCCGCGCCGGCGTCCTCCGCCTCGTCGACCGAGGCACCTTCACACATACAAAGGGGCGTGTGTCTGCATTAGACTTGGCATATATACATATATATATATATATATATATATATATATATATATATATATATATATATATATATATAGATAGATATATATATATATTGTGCACTTCCAC
>Ga0335398_10008035_pt1 | contig 12660 bp, 16 predicted proteins | sample BON03_FD_205742 | JGI IMG/M metagenome (GOLD analysis project Ga0335398, IMG submission 205742) | Freshwater microbial communities from Lake Bonney liftoff mats and glacier meltwater in Antarctica - BON-03 (spades assembly) (version 2) | ecosystem: Environmental > Aquatic > Freshwater > Ice >...
CACCCGTGGAATCATCTCGACGGCACGCAAACAAAAGCGCCCCATCCTGGAAACCCTCCGCTGCCTCCTCGCCGCCCCCGCCGCCCTCGGCAGATCCCTCGCCCAAGGGTCCTGAATAGTTACCCTCGGGAGGGAATAACGAGACCGGATCCTGGTATCTCGGTTCGGTCTCGCCCGAAAACCTCCAGCATACCTGGAGCAGCTCGATTGCCTCCCTTGACGATCCGGGTGACATTTTTCGGCTGACCGGCACTTCGGACGCCGATGGTGAACTGGTCTTCATCACTCTGGTTGACGTGGCCAATATGAGAATCAACGGCTTTGAAGTGAACGAACTTGGCGTCGCGATCGGGCCGCCTGAGCTGAGCGGATTGACCTATGACGCCGCCACCGGTGACAGCACGGTCACCATTACCGGAGCCCCCGGTGATCGTTTTAAGCTGGTTGAATCTGGGGCCCTCGATTTTTTGAACCCGGACCAGAATCCTGTTCCTCTGACCGCTGCCACCACCGGGACCCTGGAGAACGGAAGTGAAGTCGTGACGGATGGCGAAGGCATCGCGACTGTCGGGTTCAACCTTGGTGCTGATGGCTCTCGCTCGTTCATCCGCGCCGAGCGGCTGCCCTGATCGCTTCCCTTGTTTCCTGCGGACCCAAAGGAAATCCGCGCAAGAAGTTGGTCGGAAAACCTTAATTTTCTCTCCTTTGGCGTGCACCTAGATCTTGCGCGGCCGACCGCCTACGAGGAAGACGACAATCCCATGGCCATGGTATTCGAAATCACCCTTACGAACGAGGCTCTGCTTTAAGTTGCCGAACCATTTCCAGTGCGAGGCTCGGGGCGTAAATCACCCCTTTTGAACCCAGACCATTCACAAACCATCCCCGGCCCTCCTGATACCGAATGCTGGGATTGCTTCGATCAATAATGGGCCGAACTCCCGCGACATGGCCGACGATTTCATAGTCGCGACTCGTGAATTTCCTGAGAATTTTTTCCACTTTTTCACGACCGACATCCGTGGGACCGGATTCAAGATCATCCCATTCATAAGTCGCTCCGGTGCGATAGAGGTCGTCGCCAATCGGGATGATCCAGCCGCCACTAATGAGGATTCGTTTTTCGTTCCAACCGGGAATCCTTACCGTCAAAATCTCACCCTTCGCGCTTCGATGTTCAACCTTCGGAAAATCCCCTCGAATGAGGCCCGCCGCCCCGGTGCACCAAATCGCTTCTCTCTCTGATGACTGCTCGACGAACTTCCCTCCTGCTTTCAGAAACTCCCGGCGAGCTGCCTCCAAAAACCTTGGACAGTCCAACCAACCGCCGCCCTTCCAGGTCACCCCTTCATCGTCAACCACGGCAATCCAACTCTCGAACTGCGCGCGCTTCCGCTCAAATTTCGCACGATCCTTGGCGTCGCACCAAAGCCGGGTGATGGGCATGGGGTGAAAAAGTTTGGCCCCGAGCTCCCGGTAAAAAGGCATTGCAACCTCCAACGACCCGGCGAGATCGCGACTCATCTCAAAATTCCGCCCCGCCACCGGATTCACCAATCCCGCTGCGACATGAGTGCTCCCTCTTTTCCCGTCATCAATGACCCGCACTTCATGACCTGCTTTTTGTAATTGCAGCGCCACACAGGCTCCGGCGAGCCCGAAGCCAATCACTTCTACCATCGCACTTAAAGTTTGGTTTCAATCGCCGCGATGACACCCCGCGCCTTGGCCCGAGCCTGCTCGATATCCTCCGCTCGACCTAATCCCACCGCCATCCGACGTTTCCCGGCCACCGCTGGTTTTCCAAAAAGTCGCAACTGGGTGTCAGGCTCCGCGAGAGCCGCTTCAAGATTGCCAAAACTCACCTGACTTGAATGCCCTTCGACCACATGGGCACACGACGCCGACGGTCCATGATTGTGAATGTTGGGGATGGGAAGTCCGAGAACCGCGCGGGCATGCAGAGCGAACTGGCTCAGGTCCTGCGAAATCATCGTGACCATTCCCGTGTCGTGTGGACGCGGCGACACTTCCGAGAAAATGACGTCATCTCCTTTCACGAATAACTCCACGCCAAACACTCCTCGTCCACCCAGGTTTTCAGTGACCTTCGCGGCCATCTCACGGGCCCTTGCGAGCGCCGCCTCCGACATCGGTTGCGGCTGCCAGGACTCGCGGTAATCGCCATCGACCTGGATGTGTCCGATGGGATCACAGAACGAGGTTCCGCCGACATGACGAACGGTGAGAAGCGTGATTTCGTAATCAAAATCGACAAAACCCTCCACGATCACCTTGCCAGCACCGGCGCGTCCTCCTGCTTGCGCGTATTCCCATGCCGGCAAAACGTCGGCTTCGGTTTTGAGCGTCGTTTGCCCTTTGCCAGACGAAGACATAATGGGCTTCACCACACACGGAAGGCCGATCCCGGCGATCGCGGCCTGATACTCTTCGAGAGTTCCGGCAAACTGGTAGGGCGAGGTCCGACACCCCAACTCCTCGGCAGCCATGCGGCGAATCCCTTCCCGATTCATCGTCAGCCGCGTCGCGCGGGCGGTTGGGATAATGGTCACCAGTCCCTCGGCCTCGATTTGCGCCAAGGTATCGGTGGCAATCGCCTCCACCTCAGGAATGACCAAATCGGGCTTTTCTTCCTCGATCACTCTTCGCAGAGCCTCTCCATCGAGCATGGAAAAAACATGGGACCGGTCCGCCACCTGCATCGCGGGAGCATTGGCATAGGCGTCGCAGGCGATGACCTCGACCCCGTATCGTTGCAGCTCAATCACGACCTCCTTGCCTAACTCACCCGAGCCGCAGAGAAGGACTTTTTTTGCCGTGGAAGTGAATGGAGTGCCGATCATCGCCATGTCGGAAGACTAGATTCCAAAACGGCGGAAACAAGCCTGTGAATGGGCGGATCACTCCCACGGTTAAACGCCCCCAACCCCAGCTCCCACTTCTGCTCGTTCCGCTCCTTCAGTGGTCATCTTCAGAAGCGTGTTGGGCCACCCCTCAAACCATGGACTTGAATTCCCAAATGAGTCCTGTATCGTAAAAGGAAGCATGACACGAATCCTCTCCCTGGGTCTGGCCCTGAGTTCCCTCGCAGGTGCCTTCGACATCCCGAAGGGTTCCTACAATCTCGCCCAGCTCGATGCCGCCAGCAAATTGGCAGCGAAAGCCAAGCAGCCCATCGCCTTCGTCATTTCGAAGAAAAACATGGCCGCGACATGAGTGGATTGCCCCGGAGCCGTCAGTGTGTCGGCCAGCAAAGCAGTTCTCTCCTTCTCCAAGAGCATCGTCGTCGATACCGCTGAAACCGCCGGACTTCCGGATATGGTCAAAGAAGCCTACCGCCGTGGTGGTGCCGCCATCCCTATCGTCATTCTCGTCGATCCGGGCATGAAGCACATCTACGGCTCCTTCAACCACCCCGATATGAAGAGCCAGAACTACGGCGAGGTCTTCAGGGACGCCAAAGACAGCATCCGCAAAGCCCAACGCGAAGGAACCTTTGCCTTCACCGATCAAGTTCCGGTCGTGGTCAAGGTCGCCAACGCCACCGTGGAGTCGTGGAAGAGCGCCCAAGGCACTGAAATCAAGGCCAAGCTCGTTGGAGTGGAAGACGATACCACCTACATCTTCGAAACCGACGCTGGTAAAACCATTCGTGCCACTGCCGACCAACTTGACAAAGAAACGGTCGCCAAAGCCCGCAAAGCGGCGGGCCTGAAATAATACCCGGCCTGTAAGACCCAATCCCGGCCCGCGATCCTGCCCCGGATAATTGAAACAAATCAAGCCGACCGATGATGGTCGGCTTTTTCGTTTTTGCCCTGAATCAATTAAGGCAGGTCGGGAAGCGGTCACTCCCAAAGACTAATTCGCCTTCGAGTAACGGTAGTGACCGTCGATGCGGTAATCGAAGAGAGCATTCGACCACTCGGGGCCGCTTCCGATGTTGTGGGCCACCCATTTCTCAGTCTTGCGTGCCCCCGGTCCGGGAACCACGATGCCGATGTGCTTGTTGCCGTCAAGCAGTTGCCAGATCACGAGATCACCCACGGAGTAGTCGGCTGGATCCGAGGTTACAGCGAGAGTCTGCCCCTTGCGGCTAAAGAATTTCTGAAGGTTTTTGACCCGACGGTGATCGATGTTTTGATCCGCGACCTTGGAGTCGAAAACCTGCGGGTAAGCGTAAAAATGTGGCTTGATGTCCTCATGAACTTCAAGCTGGAGATCGATGTCTACCGCGCGATAGGCACGAATGATGAGATCCTCGGCCTTTCCGCGGTCAGAGGGAATATCGCCACCCGGGAAATCGATTTTGAAGTAAGCCCCGTCATAAGCGACATCCACCAGCGTTCGCTCAAGAGCAGCGGCGGCAAGGGAATCTCCAAAGTCACCATCCGAGCGGAGGGAGGCAACGGCTTCATTGACATTGGCATCTGAAGTCAGGTCTTGCTGGGCCTTCAAAAACGGAATCAACGGGCGGAGAAAGACCCCGCCCAGGACCACCGCAAACGCCACCAACACCCAGCCACCCAAAGAACTCCTTCGTTTGAGTTTCACTGGAGCGGCTCCGACGTATTCAATTGGCTTCATGTGGGTGTTTTTGGCTGGGGGAAGAAATACACTCTTGGTTACGCGACGCGAGGAAAAACCTGTCGTTCGCCTTGTGATTGCTTGATTTTTTTCATGACTCGCTCCCGATGAATTCCATTCACATCATCAAGGCCTCCCGGGACCCGAAATTTAGGGACTTGCAAACCCTCGGTCAAGACATCCACACCGACTGGTTTGGCACCCCGCTCGCGGCTCCTGCGAGGTTGCTATTTTGGATCTCCGAAGAACGACTCCATTTTCTGATTCAAGCTCCAGTGGGACCCGGCCTGAGTCATCCCGATAGCGCCCCCTCTCAATACCGCGCCGGACTCTGGAAATATGACGTTGCCGAATTCTTCCTCTCCGATCCCGACTCGGGGCGGTATCTCGAATTCAATCTCGCCCCCAACGGAGCTTGGTGGTCTTGCGGCTTCTCATCCCCCCGCCAAGCCTCCCCCGGAGAACCCTCGGCAATTCCAGACGTCGAGACCCATTCAAAGCAAGAGGGCGATTCATGGTTCGCGCAGGCCTCTCTTCCGCTTTTATGGCTGCGGGAACACTATCACTTCGGAGAATCCTCCAAAATCAACGCCACTTTCATCCTCGGATCACCCCGTCAGATTTTTCTAACAGCTGCTCCACCAGGCGATGGTGAACCGGATTTCCATCGCCCGCAGGAATTTCTCAGGGGGGAATTCATCTCTCCCGCGTGACTTTCCAAAATTCCCTCACTAGCATCCCGCCATGGCCGACACGCAACAGGTTGAACCCGTCGCAGAACCCACCCCTCTCAAAATCGAGGGGAAATATCTCGCGATCGCTTCTCCGACCTCGGTTTCGGAGGCCTGCTTCAGTGTCCCCGCCGTCCGCTCCATCCTGCGGGCCCACCCCGACAAAACCGTGGTCATCCTCGCCCCGGCCCAAATTGCCCCGGTCTGGCGTAAAATTCCCGGGATCGACCAAATCCTCACCTATCAACCGTCCGACCCTCCCCGAAAACTCGCCAAAATTCTCGCCGACTGCGGCCTGCCCTTCGACTCCTCCATCGCATGGGACCAAAATCCTGCGGCCCTGGCTTTCGCGAAAGCCGGGATCCGGCAACGACTGGGCTACCCTACCGAAAATCTCGCAAGACTCCTCACGCATCCCGTCCAGGTCGTCCGCGAGACCGGCCCCGTCGAGCATCAGGTAAACCACTACCTGCTCTTCGTCTCCACGCTGGGGATTAATCCCTTCCAGCCCGCCAACTTCGAAACTCCGAAACGGCCCGCCCCCGGCGACTCCTTCCGCGTCGCCATCGTTCCCGGCTCCGACTTTGGGTCCGCTGCGGAATGGCCCTTGCCCTCCTTCGTTGAGCTTGCCAAAGCGATCGCCCAACAATGCCAACTCGTCATTCTTCCCTCGCCAGGACGCCCCCAACCCGCCAAAACCCTGGCCAAGGAGCTGGGCAACGCCGCTCTCGTAAATCCGGTGAAAGGCGACCAACTCATCGACTTCCTCGCAACCTGCCAAGGGCTGGTGGCAAACGACGGCTCACTGCCACACCTCGCCTCGCTGGTCGGAACGCCCTCAGTCGTTCTCTTTGGCCCAAACGAACCCGAGTGGAAACGCCCTTTGGGCAAAATTCATCGCATCCTGCACCACCGGGAAGCCTGCAGCAGCTGCCTTCTCGCCAAATGCCCGCTCGATCACCGTTGCCTTGTCGAAATCTCCGTCGCCGAAGCCCTTGAGGAACTCCGCATCCTCTTCAAAGGTTAGTCCGTCGACACGTATCTCAGAATGAGCGACTGCAGCGTGAGGTAAAATTCATCGCGCAAAAATGCCGAACGCATCGCGGGATCCTGAATCTCCTCCGGTTCGGCAAATTCACGCGGGCCAAACTGGTATTCCGCCTCCAGCGAAAGCCGCGCTTGATTCAAGGCCCCATACCAGAGATCCGCATCCTTCGGCTCAATCACGATCTCTTTTTCTTTGGCCCGCCGCGCTTTCTTCACCGCTTTCAAGACATGCTTCCGCTGCACCGAAAACTCCGCCTCCAACTCCGGCACCACGATCTCATCCCACATCGAATCCTCGTCCATGAGGCCTCCAAATTCGCGCGCCAAATTCGCGCTCGCGTCCACCGCAATTTCCAGCAGAACCAACCAATCCTGCCGTTCTTCCGGGATGAGCTTCAACCCGCCGTTTAATGTGGGAGCGAGTGTCATTCTGCTTTTTCGAGGGTGGCATGGAGTTGGGCACTGTGAAGTTGGTTGACATACATTTCCCCCTTCTCGCGTCCCCCGGTCCAGACAATCGCCTTACCCTCCTGATGCACCATCATCATCAACTGGTCCGCCTTCTCGCGGGAAAACCCAAAGATCCGGATCAGAATCCGGCTCACGTATTCCATCAGATTCACCGGATCATCGAGAACAACGACCTGCCAGGGCTTGTCCGGCTTTTCGTAAGTGCGCGTTTTCGGAGCGTGCGCCGGTGCTTCAACCGCATTCATAAAATCTTAAACTTCAACTGCTTTTTCCGGAGCGTCAACCCAGCGGCCATGCTCGCGGATCAAGTCCTGCAATCGCTCCACCGCCTCGCCCTCGGGAATGTTAAATTTCACGGCCTGCTTGCCAACATAAAGATTAATCTTACCCGGGGCACCGCCCACGTAACCAAAGTCCGCGTCCGCCATCTCGCCCGGCCCGTTCACAATGCAGCCCATTACGGCAATGCGCACCCCTTTGAGGTGACCTGTCGCTTCCCGGATTTTCTGCGTGGTGTCCTGAAGATTAAACAAGGTGCGACCGCAACTCGGGCACGCCACGTAGTCAGTCTTAAAAATCCGCGCCCCCGACGCCTGCAAAATATTGTAACTCAGCCGAAGCGATTGCCCCGGCGCTTCTTCACCTTGCACGATGATCGCGTCCCCAATGCCATCGCAAATCAAGGAACCGATATTTTTGGCCGCCCGCAGAAGAGTCGGAAGGAAATCCCCTCCGGCATCTCTCAAGGGATGGAGAGTGTCTTTTAAGAGAATACAATGACGGGCATCGAGCTTCGTCGCTAGAATCCGGAAAGCCGAAATCGTCGGCAGATCCACCCCGTCCGACACCGTCACCAACTGCGCAGTCAACTCGGAATTCACGGCGCCCACCGCCTCGTTGTCGCGGGGATCAATCGCCACCACACCCGAATCCTCGAGAACAATCTCGGGCTTGAAGTCGCCCATTTGAGCAATCTTGTGCGCGACCGCGTCCCACTTTTTGCGGGAAGTCAACACCCGCATCAATTCCGTCCCTCCCAGCTGAAAACCGCCCACCGTTATCACGTCACTCTTGCGACGCTCGTATTCAAAAGGATTCCAGGTCGGCAAAACATTCGCGGAATATCCCCCGCTCACGATGCCGTCTACCAAAGCGCGGGCAACCGGGACTTCGTAGACCGAATCTTCGGTCAAACTCACCCGGATGGTATCGCCGATGCCATCCGCCAGCAGACTGCCAATCCCAATCGCACTCTTGATCCGTCCGTCCTCACCGTCGCCGGCTTCGGTCACGCCCAGGTGCAGTGGATAATTCCAATCAGCCCCCTCCTCGGCCAGCCTTGCCGCCAACAATCGATAGGCCTCGATCATAACCTTCGGATTCGAGGCCTTCATCGAAAACACAAAGTTGTGAAAATCCTGCTCGCGCGCAATTCGCGCGAACTCCAGCGCACTCTCGACCATTCCCAGCGGAGTATCGCCGTAGCGATTCATAATCCGATCCGAGAGCGAACCATGGTTCGTCCCAATCCGAATCGCCCGACCAAGATCCTTGCAAAGAGTCACCAAGGGCGCGAATTTCTCGCGAATTCTTCCCAGTTCCGCTTCATACTGTTCGTCCGTGTATTCGCGGATCTCAAACTTCTTCTTATCCACGTAGTTCCCGGGATTCACCCGCACTTTCTCCACCCACTTGGCCGCCTCGAAGGCCGCATCGGGCTTGAAATGAATATCCGCGACCAAAGGCACCCCGCACCCGGCCGCACGCACGCCGTCCCGGATATTTTCGAGGTTCTCGGCATACTTGCGGGTCTGGGCCGTGATCCGCACCATTTCGCACCCCGCTTCCGCCAACTGGAGCACCTCCGCCACACACGCTTCCGTATCGCGGGTATCCGAGGTAATCATCGACTGGACCACTACCGGGTGACCTCCCCCCATCTTGACATTCCCAACAGTCACCACGCGGGATTCGCGGCGCGAGTATTCAAAGAGATCCTGACAATATCGAAGTTCGGGTGACATCATGGGTGAGTCCCCTTTCCTACGCCAAAAACGCTCCGCCCGCAACGCCCGCATTCTCCGATTGCCTCCGGACTCCAAAAACCGAACGCACCACCGCCCGGAACAGCGCTCCTGATTTCTGAATCACAGCTCCCGCGCCTTCGCCTCCGAAAGCCGCCCCCATTCCGCCTCCACCAAAGATAATGGTATGGATAGCGCATTGATTTGCGCCACCCCTCCCTCCGAACCGTGCGTACGGATCTCCCGCACACCGCTCTCCCGTCAGCATTTTGCTCGCTTTCGGAGACTCAGCTCTTCCACTTTGGCTTCCCCACCCCGCCTTGCGCACATCCCCGCGCCGTCCCCGCGCCGTCCCCGCGCCGTCCCCGCGCCGTCCCCGCGCCGCCCCCGCGCCGTCCCCGCGCCGTCCCCGCGCCGCCCCCTCCCGACCTGAGTGCCCGTGCAAGGCCCGCACCAACCCGGCCCGCGCCTTCGACTCCCCGCGTCCGCCACCCACCGCTTCCCCCATAAGAACTCCACCGGTAATCCGCCGGATCCCCCCAAATCACCGCCCTCCCCGGATCCAAATCAAGGTAAGCCGCCTCCGCGCTCAATCGGCCTTAACCTGATAATATCACATGATACTATCACACCATGAATCCGTCCTTCAGCATCACCCCTGAAATCCTTCAATCGGTAGTCGGATCGAAAGGCTCATCGGGCGAATCGAAGGCCTCGATCAGCCAAAACCCCAACCACACCTCCGGAAGTGCCACCGCATCCGCACCATTCAGGGAAGCCTGGCTATCGAAGGAAATACGCTCGATCTCGATCAGATCACTGCCCTTCTGGAAGGTAAGGAATGGCGAGGGAATTAAATAAGATATTACGCGAAGAGATCGGGACTGTCAGTGAGGCAGACTTCTCTTTGTGTAGTGGATTACTCAAGGTGAAGTCGAACAAAGCTGACGGTCCCGAGATCGAGTGTCATGTCTTCATTAATTCCAAAGTCGTTCCTAAGCGTGCCATCGCCCGCAAAGAAGAAATTCAGGAAGCATTGAACGCCATCAAGGTTTACGAGAACATGGCTGGGTTCGATCCGGTTTCTCCAAAATCCCTCCTCAAATCTCATCGTATCATGATGGACGGACTCATTCCCGATGCCGGGAAATGGCGGACTGGCAACGTCGGAATCCTCAAAGCCTCAAAAGTCTCCCACATCGCACCAAAGGCAGATCGCGTCCCCCACCTCATGGACGATCTCTTTCTTTTCCTTAAAAACGAAAAACTCAATCCTCTCATCCGCTCCTGCGTTTTCCACTACGAACTGGAATTCATCCACCCGTTCCAAGACGGGAATGGAAGGGTCGACCGCTTCTGGCACACCCTCCTGCTCTACAACTACCATCCTGCCTTCGAGTTCATCCCCATCGAATCCCTGATCCGGGATCATCAACAGGAATACTACGCAGCTTTGGAATCCTCTGACCGAGCCGGAGACTCCACTGCATTCGTAGATTTCTCGCTAGGGATCATCGTGAAGTCACTCGAGGACTTCATCTCATCCTTTACCCCAAAACCTCTAACCGCCAACGAGCGGCTCGCGCGCTCAAAAGAACATTTCGCCAGTCAGGAATTCTCCCGAAAGCACTACCTCCAACTCTTCAAAACCATCTCCACCGCCACCGCCAGCCGGGAGTTGAAGCAAGCAGTCGATAGCAATTTTCTTACGAAAACAGGAGAAAAAGCACTGACACTCTATCGCTATCAGTAACCTACACCTCAACATCCCCAATCCATTACCACCAGCGTTCTGCTACAAAGAACGAAGCTAGAGCCGCCCTGAAAATCAAAAATGTTGCAATGCAGCACCTGACCCCGAAGATTTTAGATGGTTGCAGACAAACCTGGCGGGAGCAGTATCTAAAATAATTACTCTCTGGTAGAATAGCTAACATCTTTTTCCGCCAAGAAAATATTTGAATATACTATGTTAAATTTATGTTCCCAATTTAGATCCTTAGACATACAATTTCTAAGAAGAGTCTTACCATCTAACCACTCTGGAATAGGTTCCCCCTGAATCTTTTCGTCGACATTATTTCCGGCGAATTTACAGCCCCAGCAAGTCGCGGAGGGCAGTTTTGACTTCGGCCATCTGGGCGGAGCTGACTTCGCCCATGCGGCGTGAGAGTTTGCGATGATCGAAGCTGGCAAGCCCTTGGCCATCCACCGCCGAATGTTTGGGCAGCCAGCGGGGTTTGCCGAGATCAACCTCGCCTCTCATGCCACGGATTTGGGAGGTCAGCGGGGCGACAACCGCAAGAGCGCGGGCATCGTCACACCCCGGAAAAGCCAAAACCAGCACGGGTCGGCTTTTCTCGACCATGCCGAGTTCGGCGAACCAGACCTGTCCGGGCTTGGGTTCAGTAGGCACCGAGAGCCTCCTGCCATTGGACGGCTTGTTGTTCAGAACTCAGAACCTGCGGCGGGCGCGTGGTCACTTCAAAGGGCAGCCCTTCGCGGAGTTCGATCTGTGCCAGCATCATGTTGAAGGCGTCGCCCGGCTTCATTCCGAGTCGGGCGAGAATTTTTTCGGCTTTGCGCAAGCGGGATGCCGGAACCCGCGCACGGAACAGGTTGGTGGTTTCAATTGCCATGCTCAAAAGTGCTCGAAATGGCCTGGATTGTCAATTGAGAGGTTGCTGTCTTGTTTCGGGTCAGATGCGGCATTGCACCATTTTCGGAATCCAGCAGCATCAAAAGAGCCTCCGTTGGGAGACTTCAGGCAATGGCCTGATTCTTCTTTTTCGCACCTCTTTCCCACTTCGGAGAACCCGGGATGCGAACGGATTTGAATTCCAGTTTCCGCGCCAAAGCTGCAGCCACTTTTCCAAGGCTTGCCGTGTTTTATTTGTCTGGAAAGTGATAACACAGGAGTTGTTGGCGAAATAAAATTCGCATTCTGACCTTTCATAGTTGTCAAGCGAAGTTCATTGTTCTTATTTCTCTCCACTACATTACCTCCAGATATTATTGCCAACCACCATCATGAAAAAGCACTCCAAACGAACTATGGCCAGGCATGACTGGCTCCCCCAAGTATCAAAGCTGCTGGGTGAACTCTCGGATGCGGAACTCGCCCGCCGCATCGGGACCTGAACCGCCGACGTCTCCAAGAAACGCGCTTCCATGGAAATCGATCCTTCGAGCCTGTCAAAAAGGCTGAAATGGACTCCCTAAAATCTAGCCCTGTTCGGAACGCGAACGGACAACGAGGTCGCAAGGATTATGAATGGTTCTTCCGGAAGAGTCGGTGCAAAACGCCTTTCCCTCGGAATCCCGTCAACTTGTCTGTCTCAAAAAACGAAAAAACATCACCCCGAGCCTCCTCAAAAAACACCCTCATTCCCCCACTCTCCAGGCTCTTCACAATCCCCTTCATCACCCAAGCCGCGGCTCCCGCCGCAAAATCCTCAAAGCCAAAAAGAATTGGCTCGAGCTCAAAGGTTGTACCCTCAACAACCTCAAAAACCTCGACGTCAAAATCCCCCTCGGTCGCCTCACCGTCCTCACCGGCGTTTCCGGCTCTGGCAAATCCTCCCTCATGCGCGGCTGCCTCTCCGAAGCCGCCCGTGGTACGATCCGTCCCGGTCGTGATTCCCCTCCCTCGACCAAGCCCTTCAAATCCGCCACCGGCTTCGACACCTTCAAATACCGCTACGAAGTCGACCAATCCCCCATCGGCAAAACCTCCAGATCCTGCCCCGCCACCTACGTCAAACTCTTCGACCACATCC
>Ga0335398_10008042_pt1 | contig 12647 bp, 9 predicted proteins | sample BON03_FD_205742 | JGI IMG/M metagenome (GOLD analysis project Ga0335398, IMG submission 205742) | Freshwater microbial communities from Lake Bonney liftoff mats and glacier meltwater in Antarctica - BON-03 (spades assembly) (version 2) | ecosystem: Environmental > Aquatic > Freshwater > Ice >...
TATTCTGAGTCCCTCCTGTTGGTGACATCGCGAATGACCGCTCCCACTCTAATGTTGCCGGTCTCTTCGTTGATCGGGGTGGCACTATCCAATACCCAGCGAACCTCACCCGTGGGTTGGATGATCCGGTATTCTTCTTCAAATCGATTGGTTATTCCAGAGAGGACCTCTTCGTATGCTTTCTCGACCCGTGGTTTATCGTCCTGATGGATGATCTTAAATCTTAGCCGGGGATCGTCATAGAAACGAGCTGCGGGTATACCTGTGAGCGTCGTGATTGCAGGCCCGATGTAATCAATTTTCTCGGGACGGAGGTTAACGAACCAGAAAACCTCACTGCTAAGCTCAGCCAGTTTCTGGAAACGCATCTCGATATCGTGCAGTTTATCCTGCGCTTCCATTAGGCGGCGGTAACGATTCAGGCGGGTGATAGATTTTACGCGTGCCCTTAATTCGGTAGGGTTGTAGGGCTTGCTGATAAAGCCATCTCCTCCTGCCTCAATGGCAGATAGTCGTGAATCACGCTGGTTAAGTGCTGTCAGGAAGAGCACCGGAACTTCTGCCAGGCGCGCATCCATCCGAAGTCGCCGACACACCTCGAATCCATCGGTGCCAGGCATGATGACATCCAACATCACAAGATCAGGTGGAGACTCCTTGGCGATGCGGAGGGCCGAATCCCCGGTTTCGGCCTCGAAAAATTGATAATCGTTTTCGGTGAGCAATTCGCGCAATACCTCTCGATTGGAGTCGTGATCATCGACAATTAAAACGATTGGTTTCATAGATGCTGAGAATTATAATTCCGAACGGGAGGCGCAAAGCGCCGACTATCGGCATCGCTTCGCCCCACTTCCCTGCTGGCATCATTTGAGTGAGCAAACAGGCCAGTTGCCCTTCGAAAAAAATAGCTCTGAGAATTTATTCGATAGGTGATCGCATTAGTAGCTTCATCGATTTGTAAGGTGAATCGTTCCTGTTCGGTGCGTGCTACAAAATCTTGGCTCAGCTGCCTGAACCTAGAAAGCGAGATCCAGCACCCGACTGCCAACGGCCAAGAACTCAGGCGCTTCAAATATTCTCGCCATCTAGGGGATTCGTTGTTCATCCGGAATGATCTTCGTTGGGTAGGGTAATGGGTTTTAATCAAGCAGCCCTTCTCGCTCCGCATCAATAGATTAGAGAATCAATGCAGTATTATATAATCCTCGGTATTGCGGAAAACCGAGTCAAAAAAATAAAATAGGATAAGTTTATCTCCCCTCAAGTGCTCGGCCTGGACGAACACACCCTCCATAAGCATCACCGCTTCGCCACGACCTTCTGCGACCTAAAGAACCACCGCGTCTTCGACGTGGTGCCCGGTCGCAGTCCTGCGGAGTTGGAGGATTACATGCGTCAACTGAGCGGACGCGAACAGGTTGAGGTCGCATGCATCGATCTGAGTAGTTCGTATCGTTCTCTGATCCGTCGCTACTTTCCCAGGCCCAGATGGTTGCAGATCGGTTCCATGTCGTGCGGCTAGTCTATGCTCATTTTATGGAGATGATCGCGCACCATCGCTCCGGAGATTAACTGGCACCGTGGGCATCTGGGCTGTCTGCCTAGGCCCGCCACGCGACTTAGTCCCGAGCAAAGCGCACGTCGCCAGGAGTTGATTGAAAAATATCCCGCGCTCGGACCGCTGCTTCATCTGCGAGATCAACTCTGCTTGTTACTCAAAACCCAAGCTAAACAGCAGGGTAAAGTTCATATCCGTCGACTCCTGTTCCTGATCTCACACTTGCAAGGGCAGACAGTTGCCTGCCTTACAAACCCTCTCCACAATGGTCCGGCCGCATCGCCGCGATGTGAGCGCATCTCCGAGAATAACGGCATCAATGATGGGTTTAACCGAAAGATGAAACTCATCCAACGTCACGCCTACGATTTCGGTAACTTTAACAACTACCGCCACCGTGTCATCGCTCATTTTGGCTAATCCTGAACCTGCAACCGAAACCCTAAAATAAGACCTCTTGGCCATTTCCCCCCATCTTTTGGGTTAGACTTCAGTTTGGGCACAAAAAAACCCCTCATAGTTGTTTACTTAGAGGGGCTTAAAGTGGGGCGACCAACGAGGCTCGAACTCGCGACCCCCTGAATCACAATCAGGTGCTCTAACCAACTGAGCTATGGCCGCCATAAAGAGCTGGAGAACTTCTCGATCCGGTTGGCGCCTGTCAATCCCTTCTTCTCCGTGATCGGCGTTGTTGCTTTGGAGGGGCGCTTACATTGTGATTTTGGGTATGTCGCGTTTGCGGATCCTTACTTTTAATATCGCCCATGGGCGGGGGTTAACCCCGATCCAAGGTCTGACACTAGGCCGCAAGCTACGACTGAATCTCCGCAAGATTGCACGTTTGATTGATGAATTGAAGCCCGACGTAGTCGCATTGCAGGAAATCGACCAAAATTCGCGCTGGGCGGGGAATTTTGATCATCTCGATTACCTCAAGGCTCACACGGGATTTGAGTATTCGGCTTTTGGGATCAATAACCGCCGCGAGGGGTTGCTGAATTTGAGTTACGGCAATGCGTTTCTTTCGCGGCATCCGATTGTTGATTCGGAGAATATCGTGTTTGGAGAGAAAACGGTCGGTGAGAAAGGATTCCTCTTTGTCGAATTGGATATCCATGGCCGCAGGGTGCCGATTCTAAATCTGCACTTAAACTTCAGCTCGCGCCTCAATCGATTTAGACAGGTTGAGAAGGTCATGCATTATGTGGCGGAGAAGCATCGTCATCGCCAGAACGACTGGCACATGCCTCCGCTGGTGTGTGGGGATATGAATAATCCGTCACACCGGCCGGACGCGACCGCTGAGCTGATGCGTTATTTTTCCCTGCATGGGGATTACACTTTGCAACCTCAGGGGGGGAATACCTTCCCGGCTCATATGCCGAGTCGTGCCCTAGACTTTGTATTTCTACCGCCCGAGTGTAACGATGTATCCTGCGAGATTGGTAAGACCAAAATCTCTGATCACTGCCCGGTGTGGGTGGATTTCACGCTGAAATAATCGCGGAAAACATGCTTTGCGCCGCGGAGTTTTATCGTTCAGTAATAACCCTCTACTATGTCGAGAATTGCCCGAGCATTTGCCCAAGCCCAAACGGACAACCGCACCGCGTTTGTCGCCTACCTCTGTGCGGGTGATCCCGATTTCGAGACATCGCTAATGGCGTGTCGCACGGTCATTGAAAACGGTGTCGACGTGCTTGAACTGGGCGTGCCGTTTTCCGATCCACTAGCGGATGGGTTGACAAACCAACTGGCGGCTCAGCGCGCCTTGGTCAGTGGGATGACGAGGGGAAAGTGCTTTGAATTGGTGCGTCGTATTCGGGAATTTAGTGAAGTGCCGATCGTTTTTTACACCTATTACAACCTCGTGTTTGCGCACGGATTGGAAACTTACATCGCGGAAGCGAAAGCGGCGGGTGTGGATGGGATTCTCACCCTAGATCTACCGCCGGAAGAATCCGGAGATCTCGCGGCAGCTTGTGCGCAGCACGCTGTCGAAACGGTATTTATCGTAGCCCCAACGACTCCGGATGCGCGTATCGCGACGATTGCGGAAGCGACAACTGGTTTTATTTATTATGTGTCGCGCGAGGGAGTGACGGGCGTGCGCAAGGAATCGGCGACCAATATTCCGGAGGCGATGGAGCGGATCAAATTGCACACGAAACTACCGGTGGTGGTCGGTTTTGGGATTTCGAGCCGAGAGCAGGTGAGCGCGATTGCGCCTTATGCCGATGGCGTCGTAGTGGGAAGTGCTTTGGTAAATAGCATTCGTGAAAATTTGGCAGAGCCCGAAAAGATGGCAGCGACCTTGCGAGATGTGATGACTGATTTAGTTGCAGGCACTCTTCGAAGCAGCTGATAGTTTAATACCCATGCCGCGCAAAGTTCTGCTGATTGATGATGACCGGCTGCAATTCGCACTGACGAAGCAGCAATTCAAGGCGTTTGTGTCGGTCAACTATGAATTGGAATGGCGGGAGACCTACGAGGAAGGTTTAGCCGAGCTGTTAACGGGTGATTATGCGGTGTGCCTTTTGGACTACCGACTGGATGAGCGCGATGGGTTGGAGTTGATTCGTGAAGCGATTAAGAATAATTGCCGCGTGCCGATTATTTTTTTGACTGCTGAGACCGGTTCAAAAGTCGATATCGAAGCGATGAATGCCGGCGCTCTTGATTATTTGATCAAAGGAGAGATCAGCCCCAAGATGCTTGAACGCTCCATGCGTTATGCCTTGAAGCTGGGTGATACGCTCGAGGCTTTGCGTCGTCTGGGGACGCACGATCAGCTGACTGGTTTGTTAAATCGACGGGTATTTGACGAAAATCTGGAAGAGGAAATCGAACGTTCGCAAAGATTTGGTCACCCATTTTCCTTGATCCTGGTCGATATCGATTACTTCAAAAGTGTTAACGATACGCATGGCCATCTAGCGGGCGATACGGTTTTGCGGGAAGTGGCGCAACGGATGGAAACGAAAGCGCGATCCGTGGACCGGGTGATGCGCTACGGCGGCGAGGAGTTTGCGATTTTGATGCTAGAGGGGGATTCCGAAGTAGCACGTCGTTTAGCAGATTCGATTCGTATTGAGATCGAGGCTGATGCAGTGCCTGCAGGGGCAGACTTAGTGTTACCGATTACCATCAGTGCGGGAGTGGCTGATTTTCCCCGTGATGCGAATGGAGCCGATGAATTGATCGCGGCTGCTGATAAAGCTCTCTACGCGGCGAAAGAAGACGGTCGCAATCGCGTGGTCACTTTTCGTGATATCTCAGCTTAGGAATCGACTGGCACTAGCACTCGCAAACTTTTAGGGAGGACGGTCACTGTAACTTCGGCACTGGTGATGAATGGCTCTCCATCGGCATGAACAAGACCGGCGGTTGGGCGTTGGATTACAAATTTCGTGCCCTGCATGCGGAGGGCATGAGGTGATGCATCAAGACTACCTTGAAAGAGTCGCATCGCCAACGGGATAGCTTTGAAAAAGCCGATCGGCTTAAGGATCGTGAGGTCGATCAAACCATCATCGACTTGCGCTCCGGGGGCAATGTAGCAGTTGTTTCCAAATTGATCCGAATTTGCCACTGAGAGAATCAAGGCCGGACTTTCGATCGTTTGGTTCCCATTGCGAATGACGATGTTTTGCGGCTCGTAAGAACTCCACGCAGAAAGAGTCGTGCGAACGTAAGCATTAAATCCCCGTCTCGTCAGTTTGGCGAATCGATCCGCAATATCGGCATCGAATCCCAGTCCCATGACATTGAAGAAAGGCCGACCGTTGGCTGCTCCTGAATCGATTACCCGGGTGCGACCTTTCAGCAGCGTATCGAAGGCGAGTTGGTTGGGCTTGGGGATGCCGAGATGTCGACCGAGTCCATTGCCAGAACCGCAGGGGATCAGCCCAAGAGTAGTTTTGGTGCCGATCAGACCCGTGGCGACTTCGTTGATGGTGCCATCCCCTCCAATGGCGACTACGGTATCGCAACCTTCGGCGATGGCCTGACGAGCCAGTTCTGTGGCGTGCAGTGGTCTTTGGGTGGGGACGACGATGGCATCGAGTTGCTGCTCTTGAATAAACTCGCGTGCGCGATTCAAGAGATGCGGATTCCGGAGATTGTGGCCGGAATGGGGATTAAAAATAAATCGGAGTTTCAAAGCCTAGATGATGTTAGGTGGACTCGAGGTGTGGCGGCGAGTGTGGAAAGAGGTGGCGTAATATAAATCACACGCTTGTCACGGAGGGGCGCTGCGCCAATTCTTGTTTGTCATGCTTACGCGTCAAACGATTCATCTACTCACCGGCTGCACAGCTGTCGGAAAGACCGAGCTGGCCTTGCGATGGTCGGAAGAAAATAACGCGGAAATCGTGTCGTGCGATTCACTGTTGTTTTATCGTGGGATGAATATCGGCACGGCGAAACCGACCAAGGAGGAGTTGGCGCGAGTGCCCCATCACCTGATCGATATCTGTGAGCCCTCCGAGCGGATGGATATTGCGCGTTATGTGACCATGGCGCGAGAGACGGTGCATGATATCCTGTCGCGAGGGCGTCGGGTCTTGGTGACGGGAGGCAGTGGTTTTTATCTGAAGGCGTTTTTGGCGCCAGTGGTGGATGGTATCAACGTATCCGAAGAGATTCGAAAGAGGGTTGAGGAGATGTCTCTTCCGGAGGCGGTCACCATTCTCAAGGAATTGAATCCGGATGGACTCGGAACATTGGATCGAGATAACCCGCGTCGGGTGACGCGAGCTCTGGAGCGGTGTCTGGCTTCGGGCAAAACCTTGTTGCAACTGCGTGCCGATTTTGCCACGCAACCTTCGGCGTTTGCAGACTACGAATTCAAGTTGGTCGAACTCGTGCGCGACCCGGAAATTTTGGCGCAGCGCATCAGTCATAGAGTCGATGCGATGCTGACGGCAGGATTGGTGACTGAGGTCGAGCAACTGTTACCGATGGGGTTGGCGGCCAATCCGAGTGGCGCTTACTCCATCGGTTACCGCGAAGTGATCGCGATGTTAGCAGGCGAATTACCCTCAGAGAGACTGGCTGAAAAAATCGCTCAAAACACGCGTGCTTTGGTGAAGAAGCAGCGCACTTGGTTCCGCACGCAGATACCTGAGCATCGCACAGTGGATGCGGCGAGCGCGACCCCGGCGGATTTTTTTCCGGAGGACTAAAGTGCTCGTTGGACTTAGTTGACGGCGGCCGTATTGCCGTCGATCTGGATATTGTAGAGGGCGAGAGACGTGCCTTCGAGACGATGAAGCTCGGCAACTGCACTACGAAGATTGACGCGAGATTGCAATTCGGCGACTCGGGCCGTCTCGAGATCGTCTTGCGCTTCGAGCACGCGACGGCTGGTCGATAGACCGGCATCGAACCGTGCTTTCTCGAGTTCGTATTGCTTTTCGCTCAGTGAAGTGGCTTGAGTGGAAATGGTGACGCTTTCGAGATTGGTTTCGACGGAGCGCACGGCATTGCGCACTTGCAACGTGAGACTCTGGTCTATCTGGCGCAGGCGCAGCTTTTGACGCTGTAAGGCATTGAGGGCAGTTTGATATTCGGCCTTTTCTGCGCGCATGCCCCAGGGGATGTTGAGAGAAAGATCAATCTGCCAAGAGTAACCATCGCCATCGGGCAAGCGATCGAAGGCACTGCTAGCGCTGCTGTCGCGGGTGTTGTAGCCGACCGCACCGCCGAGATCAAGTGAAGGCAGGCGGTTACGCTTGGCCGCGGCCAACGCGAATTCAAATTCTTCAAGACTACTTTGAGCCGCGAGGAAACTGGGGAAACTGGCGCGAGCGAGTTCATAAGAACGCTGAAAATCAGGTTGCAGTTTCGTAGTGGCGGGGAGGCTCACATCACCGAGAACCGAATCGAATTCGAATTGGCCGATGATGTTGAGAAGATTGTCCTGCGAATCGCTGACTTGCTGCTGCGCGAGTAGGACCGTGCGACGTGCGATGGCCACGCCGACTTCGGATTGAAGCACGTCGAGATCGGTAGCGACGCCAGTGTCTTTCTTCGTCCGGTTTTCTTCGTAGAGTTTCTCGGCGAGTTCAAGGCTGAGGGTGCGCACCTTGAGTTGCTCACGAGCGAACACGAGATTGTAGTAGGCCACTTCGGTGTCGCTCACGAGTTGGAGCACGCTGCCTTTGTAATTCAACTCGGCTACGGTCAACGCGATCTCTGCACGTCGAATCCCCAGCTTATTAACCGCAGATCCCGCGTTCTTGAGGAGCGGTTGTTTGACCGAGAGGGTGACGTCGGCGTTGTAAGCGGGATTGAGGGTGGCGAAAGTATTGTTGGTCGCGTTTCGATTCAGTGAACTGCTGATATTGACGATGGCACCGGTAGTGATCTTTTGAGAAACGCCAATGCGGGTGCTCAGATTCTCGCTGCGCGTGCCGAGCAAAGTGGTCGAGGCTTGATCTGCTTGATTCGCACTTTTACCAGCGATCAGGGTGAAACTGGGGTCGTAAGCGGACTCGAAAATTGAGAGATTTTCGACAGCACTGGCGGCTACGGTGCCTTGGATTTGCAGCTGAAAATTTTTGTCCAGGGCGCGGGTGATACACTCTTGTAAGGTGAGTTCCGCGGCTGCCGCCGGTTGAGCGGGAAGCAGTGCTAGCAGAAGGGTAAGAATGAGGGGCGAAGAGCGAAAGACCTGTGGCGACATGGAGTTCGTGGTGTTTTCAGTGCGGTGGTTGTAAATTGAGAACACGGCAGTCGGCGAAAAGTTACCGAAAAATGCGGGAAGTGTGAATTAGCTGGTTAAAAGACGTTTGAGATAGCGGCAGGTTACGACTTTAGGAAGGGGAGATCTGAGGAAGTTCAATTCGAGTGAAGAAGGAATTGAGCTGAGTTTCGAGCGCCTTCTCAAGGTGACGAGCGATTTGGGGCGAACGGTTCGGGGTGCGGATAAACGGTAGGCCAGAGTTTGGGGGGCACAAAAAAGCCCGCCGCTTGGAGGCGGCGGGCTATAAATCAGTTAGCAGGAGGCATCGAGTTCTCCAGTTCTTCGCGAACGAGCTGATCGAGATACTTACTGACACCCAGCCGGGATGTCGTGGCAGCGATTTGATCACGGGTTTGCTTGAAAAGAGGATTGGATGGGGTGAGGTCAGGCAGTTGCTTGTCCGCAGCGTAAACCAAAACGCCCTTCTGGTCCTTGATGATCATCGCGGAGACTTGACCCTTCTTTAATGTCTCCAAGGGACCGTAAGTGGAGAACTCGGAGGCTTCCGGAGGATTCGAAGGGGTGAAGGGAGAGAGGCTCTTTACATCCAAGGTGACGCCAGTGGCAGTAGCAGCGGTTTGAGCGGCGGTAGCGAAATCATCACCGGCTGCCAATTGTGTGGTGAGCGTGGCTTGGATTTTTTTTCCAGAGCCGACGAAGCGTTTGCGCTTTTCGGTCTCGGTGTAATCAGCGGTCACTTTATCGAGGACTTCGCTCATGAGAGGCATACGCGTGGGTAACACTTCTTGCCAGAGGAGGATGACCGCACCGTTTTGGACGGGAATCGCATCTGAATAGAACCGTCTTTCACCGAGTTTGAATGCTGCGGTCGTGACATCAGCCGAATGGCCGAGCTCACTCGGGCCTTCCTCAATGGTGAAGGGGGCCAATTGCTCAGTTGAGACTTTGTTGGCCTCGAGGAACGAAGCGATCACGGCTTCATTGTTGGAGAGTTTGCTTTCGTAGATAGCGAGTGTGAGAGCAGAGGCTTCGTGGGTGGCGAGGTCGCGGGCTTTGGCGAGTCTGAGCTGAGCTTCGACATCGGTGCGCACAATTGCGAAATCCGCACTGGTGGCGGGGCCAGCAGGAATGTCTCCCGCGGCTGGTTTCTCGAAGCGTAAAGGGTTGGCTTCAAAGAAGGCCTTTAACTCGTCTTCACTGGTGGTGACTAGATCGAGGTGTTTTGCCGCGGGGAAATTGATGTAACGGAGGCTTACCCGTGGACCAATTTCATAACGGAATGTATTGTCGACAAAGAATTTGGCGAGTTCATCGGTATCGGCCGCAATGCTTGGATTATACTTAGCGTAATCGGTTTCCGCGATCGAGAGAGTCCACGTAGTTTCGACGCGAGCGAGCTGCGTGGCGACATCGGCGTCGAGCACGTAGCCTGGTCCGGCGAGAATCTTGCGCAGCTTATCGGCGCGCACGTCGTCCGAGATCACGCGGCTGACATCAGCTTCGCTGAATCGAGCGCCGGTTTTGAGTGTGGCGCGAAACGTATCGTAGCGCTGAGTATCGAATCTGCCGGACTCGTCTTGGAAGACACGGAGGCCTTGGATCGCTGCCTTAACCTCATCAGTGGTGGATGGGGGGAGATTCTGTTCGTTGGCCAAGTGCAGGGCCGCAGCGCGTTGGAAGGCGTATTGCTGCAACTGGTCGCCGCTGATTCCAGCATAGCCGAGTTGCAGGGTCGCGCTCAAGTTGGCATCACCAAAGAGGCGGGCTTGATCTTGCTCGGAACCGAGATTGTAACCGAACACCTCGCGCACAAATGCCTTTTGGTCGCCTTGGCCAATGCCATCCGAGGGAGCGAAGACGACGATGAGCGGTATGCCCATAGCGCCGAGAATTAAAACGCAGATGATGCCAAAGTGGCGTTGGAAGTATTTCTGAATCCAGGTAAACATGGGTGTAAACGGGCGAAGCTAGGAGGGACAGCTACCGAGGCAAGGGCTAATTAGAGAGTCCTCGGTGCTGACTTTGGGGAGGGATGGAGCCGAATCTTACTCGTTGAACGCGTAAGGAGGCCGAGAATGGGTAATGGGATACTCTGTGATCAGAAGATCAAGGGGTTTGCGTAGAAAGTCAGTCTGGGCCTGCTCCGACATATTAGAACGGTATTCTCGGAGAAGAGGCTCGAGGTGGTCGAAGTTGTCGCCGTCGAGGTTTTCGCCGTGTTGCTCAAAGTTATCCCTGAATTCGCTGAGGGTGATGCGCTGGAGGGGGCGGGCGGGTTGATATTGAAAATCGGAGGAGGGTTCCGCATCGCCGGACGGGATCGGGGTCACGAGCTTCATGTCAATGAGGAGGTTGATGCTCTCATTGAGAATCTGGGTGGGCACTTTCATCATACTGCTGAGTTTGGAGGCAGTGGCGGGGGGGAGGCAGTCCTGAAAGCGGCGACCGATGGTGATCAGCACAAGCATGGATAATCGCTCACGGGTGCGAACAGATAGGGTGCTCCAGGCGTTTTGGCTGCTGCGGAAATGCACGTTTTGCACTGCGTAGCTGATCTGCCCGCCGATCAACACGTAGAGCCAGAAAATATAGAGCCCGAACATCAGAATCGGGAGGATGCCGAGCGAGCCATAGAGGCTCTTGGCGAGAACTACCCGTCGCACGTAAATGAACGCGAGGTAGTTGTTCAGAAACAGCAGCAATGCCACGATCAATGCCCCCACGAATGCGGCACGCCAAAAGACATGCGTATTCGGGATGTAGCGGTAGAACAACGTGAGCATACTGATCACAAAGGCCCCTGATACGAGTGGCAGCATCCAACGCGTGGCATCCATCAGTTCGTGACCAAAGGGGAGTTTTTCAATGAATACGTTGATGAAAGCTCCCGCGCCCAACAATGTGATCGAGGCAAAGAATAACACGGCCCCTAGTGTAAGAATCGTCCAATAATAGATGATCCGCATCAGCCACGTGCGCCCTTCGCGAACCCCCCAGATTTCGTTAAAGGCATCCTCGATCGATTTGAATAGCAGGATGACGATGAGGACGAGAGTGAGCACCCCGAGTGCTCCGGCCGTGCTTGAACGCGAGCCGGCGACGACACCGTTGATCAGCTGCACTAGCTCGGGATTCACTTCGGCGCGATTTTCTTCGACCTCGGTCGGCGATGGAGTGGAATCGGCAACTTTCTTGGCACTCAACGTCGGGGAAGGAGCGATCGCTCGCAGCAGATCTTTTGTCGAGGAGGCGTTCTCTGAGTCCTGCACAATCGTTTGGGTTTCGTATTCCCCGACTTGAGGCGCGATGAATTTGATCATCCGATTCAAGGTATTCACCGCGAGATCGGGATTATCCTGTTTTACCACCATCCCGGCGACAACCATGGTGATGGCAATCAGCGGACCGAATCCTAACAGGGAACTGAAACTGAGGGCGGCGGCCCGACTCGCCGCTCGGGTCTCGGTAAATACTGTGATGCTAATCGAAAATATGCGCAGCAGCGAATAGAGGTATCCTCTCCACGAGTGATCCTCTAAGTATTCGGGCTGCCAGATTTCCTTTTGATAAAGTTCTCGAAATCGACGCCAAAAATCGGCGAGTCGTGCCATGGTGTGATCAGCTTCCGCCGAGGATCATATGGTAGGCGACACCCAGCATACCTGCGATGCCGGCGAATGCGGAGATAAGGACGGTCGGAATGCTTACCGTGATGGTGCACAGGTAGAGGCCAACTGATCCCGCCACAACCGCGAGGAACGGCATAGAAAGTCCTTGAGTGTAAAAGATGAATCCGAGAAATCCCAGACCGAGCGCAGCGCGAAAGCGAATCACCGGGTAAGCGGAGAGCATGCCCAATCCGAGGATCACGGCCAAGAGAAGGTCGAGTGCTCCGAAAATAACGAGAGGGTGTTCCAGCAGTCCTCCCACTTTGAACTTGGTTACGAAATCAATCGAGGGTGCAATCTCGGCCGCACTCGAAATTACAAGCATGATGACGCAGCTCCAAGCTCCGATGGCCGCAGCTCGCGCCATGGCGATTTGAGGATCAAGTCGGTCTTTCGTGTCTGCAGTGCGGCCTTCGGCGGCGGCCAACATTTCGTCGACCGTGATCGGAGGGCGGCTGTCCGTGGAGGCTCGATCCATGGTGGACTCTTCGGCTCGCTCCCTGGTTTTTAGCTTCTTCTTTTCAGGAAAAAGGAGGGCTTTAAGTTCGAGGTTTGTGCCGATGAGCACCCAGTCTTCCGAGCCTTCGTTGTAGATGAGTGTATCATCGGTCACTTGGCCGGTATCGGCCAAGGAGGATAATTGCTCAGTATTGAACGGCCCGCGGGCTTCGGTATCAGACTCGTTGCGGATGTAGAATTCCTGCTT
>Ga0335398_10008043_pt1 | contig 12646 bp, 7 predicted proteins | sample BON03_FD_205742 | JGI IMG/M metagenome (GOLD analysis project Ga0335398, IMG submission 205742) | Freshwater microbial communities from Lake Bonney liftoff mats and glacier meltwater in Antarctica - BON-03 (spades assembly) (version 2) | ecosystem: Environmental > Aquatic > Freshwater > Ice >...
GTGTGACGCCTTTAAGGGCTGAAACACGTTTTACCTTACAGACCTTAAAGGCGTCAGCAGGCACGCCAGTGACTGCAAGGTCTAGATCATGGGGCCCGGCATAGCCGGGCAACACTTAATTGCCACACCAATAAAAAAGGAGGGGTTACCCCCTCACCTGTATTACCCAGTTTTTAATTGACGCATGCCATCAGCCAAAAGCCAAAGTGCACGATTGAGCTTTATATTTTGATCAATACCCAGAACAGGCCGTGTTTTTTGACGACCACCATTAGCAGTGCGACCCGATAAACCACCCTTTGTCAGATTTTCCTGAGTACGGTTAAAGACGCTCCATAAGTTAGCCTGACAATCTTCAGCGCGTCTGGGTAACAGAATTTGGTTTTCTGTTACTGGCGCCTTTTTTTGTGGATCGTCATATTTCAACGTCAGCGCCGCGCGTGCAAATAATTCAGTCTCACCATCATCTAGGTTGATTTCCTGCATCAGTTCGCGAGATTCCCTGGCATTGTCAAAGCCACTTAAAACCCGATAGGCGCCTTCGACTACCTGAGCCGTCACATTGCCTTTATGAGGCACTCGCACATCGGCCACCGTGTCACCACAAACTAGCCCATTACTGCATACAAATCGAAACATGCCAGCCAGCATTTGATAACTGCTGGTGCCGTCATGCGAATTGAGCAGAATGATTTCATTAGCCTCACCACGTGCATTGATCTGGCCAGCATGGCGTAAACGAATCATGTGCTTAGTAAAGTCGCGCCGGTCTTCGTTGCGTACTCGGGTCTGGGTAACCATGAAGGGCTGAAACCCTTCTTTGCGCAATTCATCCAAAACAGCTACGGTCGGTATGTAAGTGTATCGTTGCGATCGGCTTTCATGTGGTGCATCAGCAAAAATCGACGGGACCACCGCACGAATTTGATCATCAGTTAAAGGTAACGCACTGCGAAGCAGTGGGGAACGGGAAGCGAAGCGTGATGCAAGCATTTTTTACACTCTCTTGTTGTAAATGGTTTATCTGTTCACTGCACACCGGATTCCAAGATTCGGAGCCCGTCCTTTCGGCGGTTCTGTGCAGTCGGCACGAAGAACCCGGTTGGCCTTATTGCCACCGTCTTTCCTGAGTTCATCGCCCGCGACGGAAAAGAGCCCACGAACGTGTACCGTCAAGGAAAAAAGCAACAGGTAGGTGCGGCCCACAGGCTTGCCGAGGACACGGCCTGATGCGCCTTGATGGCACACGGCCACGGGCTATAGTTGGGGAATAGGTGATGAGATCGGGCAAGACAATGGCAATGGCCACTTCAATACGCGGCTGACTGCACGCAAGCGAAGCGCGCAGGCACGGTGGCATACCGGGTCGAAGGCGTCAGGGATGGATAAGGCCGATGTTTTACCGGTCCCGTTAGGGATGAGCGAATAGCGAACCTGTTACAGCCCGATCAGCGAAGTGGTGACGCTAAAAGTTACTTCGTTCGATTAACCTTTATGAAGCTTATGACAAGGGCTTTAAGAAAGTACTGGGGTTCGAATCCACCTCTACTCGGCTGAAAAAAAAGGGCTGCGTTGGCTTCAACTTGGTCCTAAGGCGCACTCAAATTTCATCCGGTACGCATGGTTCGGCACCTTTCAAAGAGGCGACCAGCGCCTCGACGTTATCGGTCATCTTGAATAAATCATCACTTCAGTGCATCAACCGCATCCCAATCGGCCGCTCTTGCTTGGCCGGTTTGATAGAACTGCTTGATGAGCTTCAAATACTCTAAGAAATCACGGTTTTCGTTGCCTAACCTGTTGGCCATGTCCCAGTCGATCTTGTCTCGTTCTCGGGCAGGAATTAAAACCTGGCTTTCAGCCGGGTTTTCAATATCTAACTTAATCAGACCAATGCCGTGCGCACCAAATAGCATGCGTAGTTCTTTCATGGTTTCTTGACCTTCGATTTCTGCGGCAACCAAATAACCAAAGTTGGCCCACGATGAGTTTGATACAGCCTGAAAGAAACACTCACGCACATTCGACCGATTGATCAATAGCTTGACTTCGAATGACCACAATTTTGTGCGCTTGTCAGAATACTGGTTCACGCAGTCACGAACTTCTTGGTGCCAATCAGAACCCAAGTCCTCCATTCCCACCAAGTCGGGGTAAAGCCAACGGTTGCCATTTGGCCCCCGTTTATTTGATGAGCGCTTTTCTTCGATTCGCTTTGAGTAGACACCCAGCTCCTCCCATAAATAAAGAGATAAAAACGGGTAAAGTGCGTGTTCGTCAATCTTGACTGCAATGACATCTGTTAGTGGTGCGGCACCAATGTTTTCAGCGGCCGAGACCTCTGCAACATCAGACATTGTCGAATAATAGTATTTGCGTGGCCGTCCCTCGGTTGTTTTAAGGTTCGGTTCGCGTCTTTGCAAATCAGGCCGACGGCTGCCAACTTCTGCAACAAGCTGTTGCACTAAGTCTGCGTCTGTCTTGATGTAATTACCACGGCTATTCGTTTTTTTCTCTTGACACTCATCTGGGTAAGTTTCAAAAATCCATTCAGCAATTTGCCGTGCACTCAACTTTTCGTCTGGCCGTTGTTTTAAGCAGTCGAGAATAGCTTTCGCTAGGTTTAGTGCCATTTTAATCTCCTGCTGATGCCACTGTTATTACTTTATTGTTTATTTAACCAGTTCCATCAGCTTGCCAAAGCTGTTCACCACGTCGAACTTCACACTTTCTGGTGCGAATTTTTTGTTTATTTCATAGAAAAATTTACGAGCACATTCGATTTTAGTATCCTCTATTTTGCTAAGTTGCATCGATGACATCGAGCCTTTAGTTTCTGCAACAAAATATACATGTTTAATCGCGTTTTCTTTGAACGAAATTGCCCAATCTGGGTTGTAGTCACCTACCGGAGTTGGAATCAGGAAGCCGCGCGGTAACTTTGCGTAAACCACCACCTCAGTGCAGGTGTCCAGCTCCTTCACGAAGTCTCGTTCAATGCCGGAATCCGTGATTACGTAGTCGTAGATGTGCCGCTTTAGCTTGTCACCGGCTTTGCTGAAGTCCTGCTTGGTCTGACCTGCGGCGAAGATGTCGAGGTCGAACTTGTCCTCCACAGGGTCATAGGCCAAATGTTCGATGACCATCGTCGCCTTCTGCTCGTTGATCAGTCGCACGGCTTCCGTGATGAAGCTTTCCGGATTGGTACGGAACTGTGCAAATACTGCGACGCTGATTCCCTTCAGAATACTTGCCGTCGCGCGTCGCGTCAGTTGCGTACCTTCAGAAATCTTGCCGATGAGGTCGTACTTCACTGCTGAATGTATCGACTGCTTGTTGTATTCGACGGTTGTTTCAGCAACCTTGAAACTGTCCCCGCTCTTCAACGCATCAGCCGTAACCTGATCAATCTGTTCCCCGGTCTGGATCGTGTATTGCAGCGGGGTTACGCGCAGGCTCTTGTCCAGTTCGGTGACGGCCTTTGTCACCAACTCTTCTGAATCAAAGTCAACGCTGTACGCAGCCTTGCGATTGATCCTGTTCCACAGCTCCTTAAACTCCTGTTTGTCGAAGTTGCTGTTGAGCGGGTTCTTCTTGGGACGCCGGTCGTCGCTGATCTCAAACATCTGGCTGTTGCTGAAGACGCTATCGATCAGCTGGTATATCTGCTCAGCATGAGCCTGCAGTTCCAGGGGCAGAGGTTCCAGCGTCCCTTGTTTTTTAGCCTCGTGGTACGTGCCGGTGATTTGGTCAGTGTCGTCGCTGTAGTCGTTCTTGAGCAGGTACTTGTAGATCTGCTTGGCCAGCAGAGGCGTAACGTCAACATCGCCGGTGGCTGTCTTTAGGACCTTGCCAGTAAAGTATGTTTCGTTGGCCACCCTGGGGCGTGCAGACAAGGAGTCGCTGATATCTTTCTGCAATGCAGAGACAAAGTCCTTGAAGCTTTCACTTACCACCACGGTTAGCACGTTGACGTCATGAACGATGGCCGGATGGTCTACTCGGTCGCCAGCCTGATTGACAGACAAACGCAATCCACGACCGACCTCTTGACGACGTGTGACCTCATTGTTGTAGTCGGGATGCTTCAAGAAGCAGATCACGAAGACATTGGGGTTGTCCCAGCCTTCACGCAGGGCTGAATGCGAGAAGATGAAACGTACTGGTTCTTCGAATTTGAGCAGCTGCTCTTTCTTTCGAAGGATCAAATCATAGGCATCCACATCGTCGGACAAGCCTTTGTTCTCGCCAGTTTTCGCAATGCTTGGATCGACGTCACGTTTGGTTTTTTTGTCGATTGAAAAGTAGCCACTGTGCGTTTTTTCCGCCGTAATTCCTTTCAGGTACTTGATGTAGGGCGTTTCTTCCAGGTCAAGCATCTCGTTCAAGTATTGGATGTATTCCTCTTCGAAAATCCTAGCGTATTCCCCTTTCTCATCTGATGCCGAGTAGTCGCGGTACTTGGCCACTTCATCAATGAAGAACAAGGTTAAAACCTTGATTCCCTGTTGGTGAAGCGCCTGCTCTTTATCGAAGTGCGCCTTGATCGCCTCACGAATCTGAATACGGCGCAGCGACGCTTCGTTCACGTCCCCGATGGCTTCACCGACAAACAGCTCATCGCCGTTTGTGAAACTCAAGGTGTCCGTATTGGCGTTGATTTCTTCGACCACAAAGCCACGGTACTGATCCAGTTCGTTTGAGAGTCCTTCAGAAAAAAGGTTGTCACCCTTGCCCAACTTGCGCGTAACGCGTTTGATTTCCCCGGTTTTCAGTTTCTGCTCGAACTCAACACGGGCCACAGGCGCCTTGCTCGAAACTTCAATGGACTGCAGGTACAAGTAGGCATTTGTTCCTGCTAGTCCCTTCACTGAGATGCCGCGCACGGCAATCTTCTTAACCAGTTTTTGGTTGTAAGCGTCCAACGCGTCCAGCCGATGAATCTTGTTATATGTGGTCTTGTGTGTGGCAGAGTAGCGCAACACCATTAGCGCCTTGAATTCCTCCAAGGATTTAAATGTGGCGGCACCCTCCATTTTTTGAGGTTCGTCCAGAATCAAGATCGGCCGGTTGGCGCTGATCACATCAATCGGGCGGCGAGACTGAAAATCATCGAGCTCGTCGTAGATGCGTCGATTATCAGCGCCACGGGCCGCAAACGCTTGCACGTTAATTATCATCACATTTATTCCCGCATCTGAAGAGAAGCTCTCCAGGTAGTGCAACTGTTTGGAATTGTAGATGAAGTAACGTGCCCTCTTGTGGTAGGTCTCCAAAAAGTGCTCAGCCGTGATTTCCATCGACTTGGCTACGCCTTCACGGATGGCAATGCTAGGCACTACGATGATGAACTTGCTCCAACCATACTGCTTGTTCAGCTCGAAGATTGTCTTGATATAGCAATAGGTCTTGCCAGTGCCGGTCTCCATCTCGATATCAAGATTGACCCTGCCGACCTTGTTCTTTACCAGCGCAGACGACTGTGGTAAGTTCTGTTGATGCTGAACTTGGGTGATGTTCTCAAGCAGAGCAATATCAGTCAGCTTCAGATCGGCGTTCTTGAACCCCCCCTCTCCAAACAGGTATTCAACTCCCTTTTTAGCTTTACCAGGGTCTATGCGGTAGCTGATAGCCTCCGTTGAAACAGGTGGTTGCCCTTTGAAACAGTCGACAACGGCTTGCACCGCAGCAGTCTGATAAGCTTGCGTCTTGAATTTGAGTTTCATCGCGCGCCTCTTAGATGCACTTAACTTCAGTGATGGGCGACAAGAGCTTAAAGATCTGCTCCACGTTGATCTTGGCTGCGCTGTTTTTGTAACCCTCATCTCGGAACACAACCCGAAGCGGCTGATGCTTGGCTAGCTCCTTAACAAACGCTTCATCAACGCTGCCGCTAGCGTCGAAGCAGGCGGCAAGCACATTGCCATCAACAAACAATACATCCTTGCCTTGAATCGACTGTTTTGAAATGGGCAAGGCTAGGTCAACACCCCAATCTAGCATCACTTGGAACAGTAGGTCTTCAGGCGTGCGGTTGGGCTTAATATTGTCGACGAACAGATCAAGGTTGGCTTTGTCTAGTGAATCAGGGGTGTAAAATACGTCGGCCATGTTGGAAGTGTCGACTTTTAAGACTCGAAATCCAATATCGAGGTTTTTAATGCCCTCAATATTTGAGTTGTCTTCTACGATTTTTTTGCCGGCACGACGAATACGTTCTTTGCTGATTTCTGCAATCGTTTTGTAACCTGATTTATAAGATTCAGATTTATCAACACAAGGTTCCGGTAGCTGAACCATGATGAAATGACGATTGCTGCCAGTGCTCATATTTAATTCTAATGTCGCTTGAGCGCTACTGCCCGATCCAGCAAAGAAGTCAAGAATAATATCGTTCCCCGCCGTTCCGAAAGACATCAGATGTTTTATCAACCCAGTCGGCTTTGGGTTATTAAAAACATTATCTTTACCCAATGCCTCGCGCAACTGTTTTTTACCTTCAGAGTTCCGTTCAATATCAACCAATAGGGATCGAGGCACTTTGGTTTTCTCTTCGGACTCCCCCCCCTCATCATCAATCGCATTAAGGTACATCTTGTACTCGACCTGCCATTTGCCATTTCGATCTTTCCGAATTAGAACTTTTTCGTCGTTGAGCGCTTTAAGGAAGCGGGACTCCTCCCACTTCCATGTATCACGGACCGTACTTCCGTCCGGTGTCGTAATGTCATAAGTAAGCGTTGGGCGGGGATCATCCGGTCGCATCCTGCTAAAAGATTTAGTTTTATAAGGTCCGAAAGTTCCGAAATGACAGTCTTTCAATTTATAATCTTCCCGATCTTCTTCACTCAATGGCATGCGAAGACGGCCAACTAAATCCTTATTCTTGGCGTATACCAGTATGTATTCATGATCGATAGCAAAATGCCTCGAATCGTTACCGCCGCCGGCATGGCGTTTCCAAACAAGCTGTTGCAGGAAGTTGTCCTCGCCAAAAATTTCATCTAGTGCTTTTCTGAAATTTGTAACCTCATTTTCATCGATAGACGCAAAAAACAATCCCGCATCTGAAAGCAATGTTCGTGAAAGCTTGAGTCTGGGGTAAATCATTGAGAGCCAGTCAGAATGAAATCTGCCATTAGCTTCGGTGTTGGTTGTGAGCCGATCACCCTTTTCGTCCATTTGGTTCGTGCGCTTTAAAAACCCCTTGGAGTTTTCAGAAAAATCATCTTCATAGATAAAATCATTTCCTGTATTGTAGGGAGGGTCAATATAAACCATCTTTATCTTGCCAAGGTAAGTGTCCTGCAATAACTTCAACGCATCGAGGTTGTCGCCCTCGATAAACAAGTTCTTAGTGGTTTCGAAGTTAACGCTCTCATCGCGGCAAGGTCGTAACGTCTTGGCAATTGGGGAATTGGCAGTGAGCAACGCCTGACGCTTTCCTGGCCAGTTCAGGTGGTATCGTTCTTGAGGCCCCTCGACAATTGAGTCGGTCAGCTCTTGCCTTAGTTGGTCAAAATCTATCGCCAGCTTCAAGGTACCGTCCTCTCCTTTGACTTCCGTGACGCAGTCTGGAAACAGATCGCCAATGCGGGCAATGTTGTCCAGCGTGAGATTGGGCGAGTGCATTTTTAGTTTTTTCATATCAATTCTCTTGATTTGGTTTAGGCAACCTGCCAGAGTGTTTTTCGAGTTTCTTCTCATCCGATTTCACACGTCGCTCCAGCTTCTTAATGTCTTCTTCTACTGGCAGTTTTTCAGGCTTGATGTTGCGCTGCCCCAACATGTTACGCACGCTATGGTTGTTTTGAACATGTTCGTTGGTAATCGCCCGCTCGCCTTGTAAGTCAGCCTGCATGACATTGTGGTTGGTCATTTCCGTAGCCAGGTTCTTGGCAGCGATGGTCAGCGTAGGCAAGAAGTCTGCCAAGGGGCGAGTTAGCACAATGCCATACTTGTCCTTCATCATTTTTGTGGTGTTACCGCCAAACAATGCCGCATCGCCTTGGGCGCGGATACGGCCAAAGCCGGCATCGTCCACACCACGCTCATAAATATTCTGGGACAACGCTTTTTCAGATTCACGCAGACGCTCACGCGCATCCATTCGGGCCTGCAACCGCATGCGGTCTTCGATCAATTCTTGTTTGCGCGTTTGCACGGCAAAATAACTTTGTGCAAAGGCAATGGCTTGTTTGCGTGGGTCACCGTTCTGAGCGATGAGATAGCAGGCGTACCGGGTCAACATGAAGTCCTCTACGGGGCGTTGGCCTCCTTTGCCAACCTCGATCATTTTCGTGACGCCACGAAAATGATTCACCTCTTCATATCCAGTCGATTTACAGGATTCTATAGCTCGACTGATGGCAGTAGTGAAGTTCTCCCAGCGGGCATAGCCCAAAGGTTCCATCAGGTCGCGCGCAAACCAGAACTCAATATCTTCATCGGGCAAACGCTGACTTAGTACGTCAAACCGAGCGGTGAGTTGGGGCACGATAGTGTCAGTCATAAGGTTAGCTCCTGAAGTTCAGTTTTCAGTTGCCGCAAGTGCGCGTTGATCACAACTTTGCGATTGAATTGTTTTTCTTTTGTAAATCTGCTGGTTACCTTTTCGATTTCGTGCTCCTTGATCGCAATCTGTTCGACGCGGGAGACTAAGTCGACAAGGCTTTCTTTCGGGCGCGCATGCTTGTGAATAAGACGGTGCAGCACCTGCTCGTATAACCCTCCTAAGTCGACTGCCAATGGCATGGCTACACGTTCGACATTGCTCGGCGACCACACCGTTGAAAAGTAGTCGCTAAGCACCCACCGGTTGGCGTCTGATTCATTCGGGCGCTTGTATGCCGCGACCACCTGTGTTTGCCCGTCAAAGTTCAGCTCGAAAATGATTGGGTACTGCACTGCCCCATCGATGCAGCGCAACACGTCCAGATTCAGCTCCGCTGTTTTGAGCTGTACGGAGAAGATTTGAATCTCTGGCACGCCGAGCTTTGGGGGTAGGTTGATCGTTTCAGGGGCCAGCTTGTATCGCCAGACGATCTGCTCTATCTGATCGACGAACAAGTCCTTCAGCCTTGTGTTGGCACCGCTGTGTTCGTATATTTTGTTCTTTGGTAGGGTGCGGCTAAAAAGGGCCTGCTTAGGGTAATTGATGAACGCCACATTTGATCCGAATCGTGCATGCTTATTCATTTTTCCTCCTGAATTACGAGGAAGGTGATCAGCTCGAAGTCGCCCAACCCGGCAATGGTATTTACCAGCGCGGTAGTTTTGCCACCGCTGAAGAGGCTGTCCAGGTCCTTCTCTTCCTTCACCTCAATCATCGAGCGGATGGTCTTGCCAAGTAGATCGGAGTACACCTGCATCTTGCGGCCATCGGCAGTCTCTTCGTTAAATATGCGGCAAGCATCAGTAATGGGGACTGGTTGGCCTTTGCAACAGCTTCGAACCAAATCGAGAAGACGTTTGACTTCAGTATGGTCTGTAACTACCTCGCCGTCCCGGTTAATGTAGACGAGGTAGTACGGGTGCAGACGATTGTGTTGGTTGACGGTGACGTTAGGATTTAGGTTTCGCAGCGTAAAAATCACGCCTGGTTGCAAGCCTAAATCAAGATTAGCTGGAACAACAGCGTGCATGCCGGTTGGTACTTTGTTCAAGTCGCCATTAGCTTTGACGTAATTGAGCAAGTCCATTCGGAAATCATTGAGACCAAGATCAGTGATCGAAACGCCAGTCTTAAGGTCTTCTAACTCAATCACTTCATCTTGTAGGCGACGAAGCTGTTCCTTGCGATAAGACACGTCGTTTGCTTGAGCGCTGAGCACATTGTCGTCACCTGTTGCCGTTACATCGGCAATCATCATTCGACTTTCAACTCGCTCCTTCAGGTTGATGTACTCGTCTAGCGAGATGTCTGGCCAGTAGTTGACCAGTTGAATTTTTTCGTTGGTTGAACCAATACGGTCAATTCGACCAAAACGCTGAATGATGCGAACCGGGTTCCAGTGAATGTCATAGTTGATCAGATAGTCACAATCTTGTAAGTTTTGGCCTTCAGAAATGCAGTCAGTACCGATGAGCAAGTCAATTTCAGAAGGTTCGCCCGGAAGCACAATCGACTTCTCTTTTGATCGCGGTGAAAACAACGTGAGAATTTCTTGAAAGTCGTAGGTCTTTTTAAGGGTAGATTTTGGGGCTGAACTACCAGTTACCTTAGAGCTATTGATATGCTGAATTTCTAATAACTCTGGTGCTAAATTAGCGTAAAGGTAATCAGCTGTATCGGCGAACGCAGTAAACAGCAGAATTTTTCTATTGCCTGGGTTTATAGGATGACTCAATTTGCCAAGGATTAATGACTTCACGTGCTGAAGCTTTGCATCATCAGCAGGCGTGACCCGGTTCATTGAGGTCAAAAGACCGTCGATGATTTCTAGGTCGACCTTTAATTCGTGTTCCCACGACGGCAAGTCCATGTCAGCGAGATTGATCTTTACCTTGCCGCCAATCTCATCATCACCAATCATCGGCAGGTCATCGTCATCCGCGTCTAAATCCTCCAGCTGGTCGGTCAGGTCAACGATATTGCTATCTTTAAGGCTGAGGTTGCCTATCTGATTGAAAGTGCTGATCTTGGTTAGCGTATTGGTGTGATTTGCACGCAGCGACTCTAGTGTTAAACGGAAGGACTGGACTGAGCTTTCAAGGCGCTTGAGCAGGTTGGTCGTCATCAATGCTTGTAGGCTTTTCTCGCGATCAACCTGCTTTAACTTTCCTCGGCCAGCTACTTGGGTGTCATAAAGTTCCTCGTACTTTTTCAGGCGGCTGGGCAAGATGTAGCTGATTGGGGCATACACAGCAAGTTTGAGCAGAGAGAGTTGAGCAAAAATTTCGTTAAAGCTCATTACGTCACTACGATTAGTCAAAGCCGAACGAAATGACAAGGGCTTGAGTCGCTCGGGGAACGGGCCAATATCTTTTGTGTCATAGAAAGTCTGAATATGCTTGCGTGAACGTGCAATCGTAACGCTGTCAAGCAATTCAAAAAAATCAAAATCTAGCGTATCTAGAATCGCCTTTGCAGTACGCTCTTCAGGTGGTAGTTTTGCCCAAGTATTAAAGCTGGCTTGCGCATTACTGAAAATCTTCTCGACTGTCTTACCCGTGCGTAACTTTTTGGTTAGGTTTTCAGAATTGCCCTCATAGGCTAATGCCAGTTGATTTCGCAAGTCGTTAAAGCGGTTGTTGACCGGTGTAGCCGATAGCATCAAGACCTTGGTCTTTACGCCTTGTCGGATGACTTGATTCATTAACTTTTGATAGCGTGTTTCCTTATCTTTAAACGCATCGTTGTTGCGAAAATTATGTGATTCGTCAATGACAACTAAGTCATAATTACCCCAATTAATTCGGTTTAGCGGCGTGCCAAAGGACTCGCCACTGGTTCGACTGAGGTCGGTGTGGCACAGCACGTCATAACTGAAACGGTCGCGGGCAAAAATATTAGTCTTTAGATTACGGTTGTAATTTAACCAGTTGTCGGCCAGCTTCTTGGGGCAAAGTACCAGCACCGATTTATTACGAAGTTCGTAGTACTTAACTACTGCTAAGGCCGTGAATGTTTTGCCAAGACCCACACTGTCAGCCAGAATGCAACCGCTATAAGTTTCTAGCTTGTTAATAATGCCAGTTGCTGCGTCCCTCTGATAATTAAAAAGCTTGTTCCAAATCAACGTATCCTGATATCCGGTTCCGTCATTTGGTAAAACGTCTTCATTGATGTCTTCAAGAAATTCGTTGAAAATGTTGTAAAGCATTAAGAAGTAAATATGCTCGGGTGAATTTTCTTGATATATCGATGCGATGTGATCGCAAATCTGTGCCGTTACATCTTCAAGCTTTTCTGAGTCATCCCAAATTTGATTAAAAAGACTGATGTAGGTAGACGTGAAAGCCGCCTCATCCATTTTGTTAACCAAATTCGATACTGCATTCCCTTGCTGGTAACCGAGGTCAACCGCTGTAAAACCATGAAGCGGCATATAGGCCGTAGCAGACTCTTTATTTTGCACGCAGGCAAACTGTTGCATTGGAGCCTTGCTGCGATTTGACTTAAAAGTTGCTTTGCGCTTCATCCATTCTGCACATTCTTTAGCAATAGCTCGCTGGGTAAGCTTGTTACGAAGTTGAATTTCAAATTCAGTGCCATAGAGGTTTCGTTCGCGTTCAACCTTGGGGATATGAAATTCTTTACGTTCTTTTTTAACCTTGTCTGTCACTTCTTCAGCTGTAAAGGTAGGCGAAGTAAAAATGAAGCTCAACTCATCTATTTTTTCTAATTCGGCTTTGAGCGATTCAAAAGCATAAATTGAAAAACATGAGGCTGCAACCTTCAAACGACTACCGGGTTTGAGGGATTTTTTTAAGTCATTGCCAAGAAGGCTGTTGATGTTGTCAATGAGTTCCATTCGTATTTGTTTTTTCTGCTTTATTTATTGTGGTTTTGGCACTAATTATAGTGGACCCAATGTTTGAGACAGTAGTTTAAGCTGCAGCCTAAGTTAAAAGGGTTACACAAAATGAGCTTAGTTAAGAAGCGCCAGATTCACAGTTCTGAGTTTAAGGCCAAAGTTGGGCT
>Ga0335398_10008047_pt1 | contig 12640 bp, 14 predicted proteins | sample BON03_FD_205742 | JGI IMG/M metagenome (GOLD analysis project Ga0335398, IMG submission 205742) | Freshwater microbial communities from Lake Bonney liftoff mats and glacier meltwater in Antarctica - BON-03 (spades assembly) (version 2) | ecosystem: Environmental > Aquatic > Freshwater > Ice >...
TTCAGCTAGTAGTCGTCTCTGAAGTTTATTTTGGCACAGAATAAGCGATGAGATCCAAATAGATCTTAATAATGTTCCTGACTGGGTACCGTTCGTTACCAATGGTTATGTAGAAAATGAGTTACCAGACTTTGATCTTTTTCCCGAACTGAAACACTTAACATTTGGTCGTGATTTCAATCAACCAGTCGACAATTTACCATTAAACCTTCGGTCTTTAACATTCGGTTATAATTTCAACCAACCCGTCGAGCATTTACCATCAAGTCTACAGTCTTTAACATTTGGTGATCGTTTCAACCAACCCGTCGATAATTTACCATCAGGTCTACAATCTTTAACATTTCTAGGTAAATACAACCAACCTATCAATAATTTACCAATAAGTCTGCTATCTTAAAAAATTTCTGGCAACCAAATCTTCAGTATATTCGACAGTGATTTCTATTAATCAATCGATAATTTAACACCAAATATGGAAGTTTTCACGAGATACCATTAAACCTTCCATATTTAATATTTGATAGTGGGTTCAATCAGGCTTATCAGACACAGATTTAGTATTGTATCCGTAAGCATACCCGAACTGTTGAACACGTCGTGAAGACGCTGCGTCGGGCGTTACAGGAAGCCATGATTAATCCTCATCATTATTGTGTAGGACTATTGGAAGAGAAAGACTACAAAAATGTAAAAGTAGAAGAAATAGAGAAAGCGGAATAACTAAAGTGGATTTAACTAAAGACTATTATATTAATTAATATAATATTACCTATTTCTGATAATCTTAGGAGGCGTTCTAATTTTTTCTACAGGATTATCAACCACATGCTCGTTATGTTCTGCATGATAATATTTATTATTATCTTCTATATTAATCTCAGCTTGTCTTAAAATACTACACAGCCATTCTAACACTATCAAGACTTTAGATTTGTATTTATATCTAAGGTCTGCTGGAATTTGTTGATATAATAGACTGATGATATTAAATTGATAACCAATATAACCTGTTATGAATAGGAATGTTATCCAGTTTGGAAGTATCAAGGCTGTAGCCATACCTGTCATAAAAATGACAGATGCTGTACCCAGCTGAGATATGTGCTCCATGGTTGTTTTTAAATATAGAATATAACTAGTTTATTCACTACCTACTTCTACTACCTATGTATTTACTACCTATTTATTCAGACCACCATAACCTGATACCGTAGTTTTGTCTAATAATATTAATACTTTTAATAGCTTCGACGTGATCGAACTTGGTAATATTGACCTGCTGATCGACCAACGGGAATAATTCCATTACTGCCCTGTCTGAATTGCTATATATAGTAAATGCCTCATCGATATCCTCAAGGTATATATAATGCATTTTATTGCATTTCATGACCAATCTGACAGCAAAAATTCTATCAGCCATGCATAATCCTGTGACAGTCTCAGCGATAGAACCTATACCTATCTGTATAATATTACTACAATCTACTAAATCTGCTTTTTCTTTTTCCATATCAAAGCTGCTAATGTAGACAATTTTAAGACAATCTGGTAAACAGTCACTTAATGGGAAGAGTGGCGAAGCGCTGACTAACCCTCCATCATAATATTTCTCACCATCAATGTCTATAGCTGGTAAAAGAGTAGGTATACAAGAACTAGCATAAATTGATCTCGATATTTTTTCTATGTTTCCGTCTAGATAATTAATAGTCGTTGGCATTGGAGGATTACTGTCACCAGATTTAACATAAGATTTCTCATAGCTTCTATTACAAAACATTCCAGCAGTACCTGTATCTTTATTGTAGGTACCACACCATATTTCACAGCGTGCAATTGAATCTGACGTTAAATATTTATCAAATAGATGAGCAGCTCCGGTTCCATGTTTAAATAGCGCACCTTTAAATATACCAATAATACCTGACGGTATATAAGGGCCCAATTTAGCTCCCCACCACGATTTAACAAATAATTCAGAAGATATATCTTCCAATACTCTTAAAATGCCATTATATTTCCAATCAGCACATAGACCAATGTATGCTGATATCGCTCCTCCTGACGAGCCCAGTATTAACTTAGGTTTAAATCCTTTATCGCATAACAAAGATATTAGAGCGACCTGATTCACAAAACGTCCACCAGATACAGGTAGTATAGTAAGTTCTATACATCCATCCGGTCCTTTGTGTTTATCCATATTCATTTATATAAAGTTATATAAATTTATTGTACTTCTAATCTTTATTTAATCCTCTCTTGAGAGATCTACGAGCAGGGATAGCGTGCAGTCTTTCTTCTTTAGCTTCCTCTTCTTTAGGCTCCTCTTCTTTAGCTTCCACATCTTTAACTTCTTCTTGAGTATCTTCCTCCTCTTTAGGCTCTTCATATTCATCTTCATTAGGCTCTTCGTCTTCATCCAATTCCTCTTTAGTATCCTCTTTGGATTCGACAACATCAATGCTATAATTTCCCAAATCATAATCTGTATATTCTCCGATTTGCATGCCAAATTGTTTGGCTGTTAATCTTAACGCTTCAGTCATACGAGCAATTTTACCATCTTCAGTCCATTGACCAAAGGCGATGATATCGTTCGCGTCGTCACTACAATAAAACACGATATTGCTACTTGTGTCGTACAAAATATTATCTAAATCTTCTATTACAGTACTGTTAAGAGTCAATTCCTCTTCTGCAGCGTCTGGCTGTTCTTGAGTAGAACGTTCAGGTGCTCTAGGATGACCTCCAGGGCGAGAAATTGGTGCTTCAGCTGCTCTACTTCTAGTAGAAGGAGCTCTCCTTGCAGCAGGCTTCTTAGCCTCAGATAAGTCTGGAGGGCTAATATCGGGTCCGGCAATTTCTTCGAAACTCATCCCCTTCTCTTCAGCTAATTTCATAGCTTTCACTGGGAATTGCTTCTTCTTCTTACATTGTTTGCAAAACAATGATTGTCCATCGCGTCTTTCACCACAAGGTTCATTCTTCCTATTTCTGGAACGTTCCAGAATATATTGACATCCATTCACGACATCAATCTGTTTAGGTTTACGTGAAGCATTCTCTTTAGTAGCAGGAGTAGAGGCACTATGACTAGTCATAGTGCCTACATCTGGCACCACAAATCCGAAAGCTCCAAGCGCCACTTCCTCAACTGTAGCATCTGCATCGTAATTATCTCGATAAAAATTAACTATCGCTGGTAGTACTGCCGTCTTCAAAGCTGTCAGAAAGAGATCCCCGCCTAACTCTAGAGCTGTCCTGTTGGACGAATCTGAGACAGATAAGCTCGATTTTGTAGGTGTGACTGCCCTAGTGGCAGGAGCAGCGACAGTGCGTATTCTTCTTACGGTAGCCATTATGTATTTTATACACCAACTTAATGATTTAGATGGATATCTATTGCCAAACTTGGACAAAGTTAATCTCTTATAGAAAAAATATCGTATTTTAATATATAAAAAGATGTTATCAAAATATAATCATTTTTATATTTTGATATTTAGGTTGCTAATGTGTTAAAAAGTATAAGTTATAATCAGGATTAATATTTTTTCCATGAAAAATCGGAAGAACCTGACATATTCATATGCGACGATCTAATAGAATTACGAGGTTTATTAACAGAATTGTTATCTGGGTATAGTTTAAAACAATCTGGGTATTTAGTGAGTAAAATATTATTAATAGAATATGTTTTGTCTATATCGTATATTTCTACTAATAATCTATTATATATGTCGACATCGCTTACTACACACGACACTCGACCGTTATTAAAATATATTAGAGAGTTTACCTCTCTCAATATATCAGGTTGTGGTTTAATAGTATCTATCTTTTTCAGTCTACATCTATAGGATATACCTTGTTTTAACTCAGAAGATGTTTTAACGCCTTCTTCTGGATTAAATAATATTTGATCTTTGGTAATATCAATATCTGTATAAGTAAAAGTCTCCTTATACACCATAAGATATCTTTTTGCTGTTTCAGAGTCAAAATAGAGACAGATATCATAATTTATGTTATCTGTATGATTTACTATATATCCTTCGACAGTGATAGGTGAAAATTTATAATATTTATCTCCGCGTTTATCTGAATATGTATCCATATTTTTTATCATGTGATAAAAACGTAATAGTCTTGAAATAACAATATAACAGACAAGTTTGAAGAAAAAAACTTAAACAAAAAATTCTGCTATCGTTTAAAAAATGGTACACAACAAACACTCATGCTCTAGCTCGAGCTCAAGCTCCAGCTCATCATGCTCTAGCTCATGCACTAGCTCTTGTCCTCCGTCTTGCAACGTTGAATGTTGCCCGACTCTTTGCGCCGCAGAAATCTGCTGTCGTTTCTCATCCGCCGTGGTGCGCGTCCATGGTGAGGCTATCCTCACCACGATTGGCCCACAGGCCGGTGCTCCAGCTTTTGATTGGTCGCCCGCTGCCACCGCTAACGAAGCTGCAGTGTATGAGACTCACGGAAATGGTTTCTTGATTAAGGGTGGATGTATTGTCTGCCCTGCATCTTTGGTTAGTATTCCTCCAGATGCTCTCTATCAGGGTGGTACCGCCATCTATCGTTATCCTTACGTTAGTACTACCGGTGCTGACCGTATTGGAAACGGTATTCCCAATACTATCACCCAGGTTAGCCGTGTGTTCGTTGACGTTTTCGATGTCAACGGTAAGGGTCACGCCTACACTTACGAGGCCTATGTCTGTGGTATTGATGGTGCTGGAAATACCGCCGTATTGGCCATCAACTTTGAGAACAACTGGAACTGTTATCTTCCTTGCATTCAGAAGTGCCATCCTTACTTCCGTTGGAGCCGCTCCAGGAAGTCCAAGTGTGGAGACCCTGCTTTCTTGTTGGGAGGTTATACCCTCAATGATAATGGAGCCTTCGGTCTTCAGTGGTCAGAGTCTTTGGTCCAGCAAGGTCTATTGACTGATAACAAGAGTTTGGACTACACTGGTACTATCCAGCACGAGCTCGTCCGTACTACCCTCATTGCCGGACGTTGTGCGATTGGTTCACCCATCTTGAACAATTGTGGTGCCGTTATCGGTATGCACACCGCTGCCACTAGCGAGGAATTGGGCGCCACTGGTAACGATCACGGATTTGTGGTTGGTGTGTCCGAGTTCTTCATGCGTCGTCCTCTCAAGACTTTCCTCCAGGGAGTTAAGAAGTGCCAGTACCGTAAGCACTTGGGTACAATCACTGATTCTATCGGAGATTTCAACTACTACATCAAGGGTTACATGGGATTGGCCTGGAACAACGTTACTGGTAACGATTTCGACCACTTCGTCGGTGCCTCTGGTACTTTCGTACCCTTGTACGACGCTGCAGGTGCATTGATCAATGTCAAGTGTACTGAGAACGTAGGTATCCGTGTGGTTACCGTCGCACAGGCTACCGCTCCTCAGACTTTCGATATTGCTAACCCTACCGATCCTACTCTTCAGGTGGCTCAGAATCCTCTGTTTGCTTCTCTGCCTTATTTCGATTCTCTAGTCATTGGGAGTCAATATCCTCCAGCCTACGCTCCCGACTCAGGAACCGGTGATGTTAACGCGTCACCTTTCTCCGGCCAGGTGTTCCCTAATGACATCGTGTATGCCTTGTCCAAGTGTAGAAGCAAGGGTGGTAAGTTGAAGAAGAAGTGCAAGTTGGGCGATCTCTATCACCAGGTTGCACCTGCCTTGTTCACTTGGCAGTGTCTGCCTGGAGACAGCATTTATGCCCAGACTCGTGCTTACACTCAGTACTGGTCTGCATTCAACTTGCTCCAGGGATCTTTGGCTGTCTTCCCTCTCATTATGGACTGGCCTTGGTATAACCGCCAGTGCTGGCCGACTGTGGGAGCTCCTCTCCCTGCATCTACCAGCGGCAATCTTCCTTTCGCTGGATTCCGCGGTGCATTCTAAGTTACTGACTTAAAAATAATTATTAATTAATAATTATGATATCTGTAAACGATTGGATAAATAATAATATATTTATTCTATATTATAGAGACCAATACTATGATAATTTTGCTAAAAGATGATAATACATCGAAAGTGTAAACTTACAATGTCAAATAGTTTAACTATTAATTAATAGTTAAAGTTAGTAGAAATATTTATCTGCTTCTTCGAATTCAGGTTCTCCTCTAAAATGGGACATTTGATGGTCGAATATATATCCTGAATCTGGAATATCATTGTAGTTTAATATATCAGACACAACGTCACTATATTCACTTCCGGGATAGTCTCTAAACAATTCAGGCGTATAGTATACTTTGAGATATATGAACATAACAACCTGACCTCTATAAGATCCTTCATCATAATCGCTATCAATACCTAAGAACATATGTTCTATTTTCTCAATACCTTTCGTTTTGTTGACAATACGATCAAGGTCTCTTTCAAATTTTTCTAAATTTGCTTTATCTGGTCCATTATTGCTAATATATGTAATTCTATCTTCAGTTTCTACAGCTATAGGTGCTTTTCTACCTGTTTCAAACCAATATTCATACGCTTCGTCATATGCTTTATCGGAAGAAACGTCATAAATCAAAGTGACGTAGAAATAGTCCAATTTAGGCGATTTAGCCCTTGGAGATTTAGCCCTAGGCGATTTAGCCCTAGGAGATCTAACAGGTTTAACATATGTTCCGTCCATAATCTGTCTTAGGCGATCTACCAAATCTGCCTTAGATCCCGATGTGGAAGCGTTATGTTCCTTAAGAAAGGATTTCAACACGGCAACATTATAGTAAGCATTCTTCTTATTGGACCTTTCCGAACTCAACAGAGCTGGATCTATTTTAGATTGATGTGTCATTTTTAGTATATTTTACGTTAAAGGTTAATTTTTATTTTAAAAAGATGTCTAGAATAATTATTGCTCTAGGTGCAAGTGCACCCAATTTTACAGAAAAAGCTTTAGTACATGGAGAAGCGGATGTCGATGTTCCTTTTGTACCATCAGACAAAGGTTTTAAGGTATTGTTCTTTTATACAGGAGATTTTATACAAAAAAATTCCGAATTGATTTGTCAATTTGGATCTAAACTGTCTTCTTTTGAAGAATTAGATTGTAAGGTGTATGGTGTGTCTGTCGATTCAATCGAAGTACATACAGAATTTTGGAAACAATGTAAGTTCGAGTACGATATAACGCTATTTTCTGATGTTAGTAGGAGAATATCTGCAACCTATTCTTCATTGTCTAATGAGGGACATTCGGTACCATCTACATATATTATTGATAATAAAGGTAAGATAAGATGGTATCAGTATTCTGATGTATGTATTGATGTGAATGATATTTTGAGAGTAATAGGAGCACTCAAGGAGTAATAGAAGCTTTCAAGGAGTAATATATTAATTAATATATTATTATTATCTACGTCTAGCAGAAGGTCTTCTAATTGGAGAAGTATATCTTGTTACAGGTACTGTAGTTGGAGATACTTGAGGCTTAATTTGCTCATCTACTGGTTGAGCAGTCCTTGGTCTTACAGGTTTAGTTCTTGGCGGAGATGATGCTCTTGTAGCTCTCGGAGATGATGTTCTTGGAGATGATGCTCTTGTAGAAGATGTTCTTGGAGATGATGTTCTTGGAGAAGATACTTTAGGAGAAGATACTTTAGGAGAAGATACTTTAGGAGAAGATACTTTAGGAGAAGATACTTTAGGAGAAGATACTCTTGTAGCTCTCGGAGAAGATACTCTTGTAGCTCTAGGAGACGATACTCTAGGAGGCGATACTCTAGGAGAAGACGCTCTAGGAGACGATGCTCTCGGAGACGATACTCTAGGAGACGATGCTCTCGGAATATCTTGTTCTTTGACAGGATCAGATCTTATTACTGTAGCTTCAGGTCTTCTTGTACGAGGTGAAGAGGCTCTATTTCTATTTCTAGATGCTCGAGGAGAAGATGGGCGGATATATCTCTCGCCCGTGCTAGCGCCTACTGAACTGACAGGAGGAGGAAGATCAATGTTGCTTCTGGACCCTCTAAGTTTAGGAGGCGAAACCGGTCTTACATATGCATTGTTACTTCTCCTAGGAGAAGTGGTAGCGCGACTAGAACGAGCAGACGAATTATTAGATACTTTAGGCTTATCTCTGGGAGACGTAGGTTTATTGCGTAACGATGGAGGGAGAGGAACGGCTTTCTTTTTTCTAGCAGTTCTTCCTTTAGTTTTGGCACTAGCGTTGTTAGACATCTTTAGTTCTTCGAAAAAGCTGAAGCGTAATCTGTTTTATTTTTATAGCTGCCAGGATATTTAGAATAGTTTTCTGTTTCAGACCAGAACTTTGAATCGTCAGAATCTTTAGATGCACAATTATCGTCGTCGTAATGTTCAACGTTTTCTTTCACTGGGTGTTCTTCTTTATGGAGTTCGGCACTTTTACTAGTTTTTACAGCGCCTTTAGACACAATCAATTTATTAGGATCGTAACCTAAACCTTTGACAGCCCACCCCATGAGTTCGAAATTGTTTGCGGACATGTATTCTTCTCTCGATAGAATCCACAATTGAGAGCGATCTCCGTTACCGACTATAGCATAATTATTATAATCTGTCCAGTGTATCCAATACTGGCCAGTAGATCTTGGTCCCATCTGACTAGCAGGGAAAACTACTTCTAAACGTCCCGGATATTTGGAATCGGGAATAGTAGCCTGGCCTACAATTTTAATGGTTTTATCTTCTTTAGTAGAACATTTATTGCATACCTTCATAGTCTGATCCTTAGGATTCCAATGATAGCATGCTTGAGATCTAACACATGCTGATTGGAAGAAATTAGGATAGCGAGCGATTTCCCACCACAATCCTTCGTATCTTTCAGGTTCGAAATTACTGATAGTATTTGATTGAGAAGTCTGATTACCCATTTTTTATATTATAAAAATATTATATTTTATGATATAGTTATCATCAAATAGAGTAATTGGAAATATAAAAATATGGATATTTTCCCTTCATATATTCCTGAAGATCAGGGGTTGAGAAAGAGATATGAGAAGATATATCGAGATTTCAGATATAAGGAACCTGTAATATCTGAAATATTACACATGTTTGGAATAGATGGTAGTAAAATAACGGATATGTATTTTACTGGAAAGATAGATCATGAACAGTTTATGTATATACTAAAATGCATGATTATAACAATAAAAGGTGAGTGTAAAACTAACTGTATTAAATCGATGGCTTCTACTATTAAGTCTTTCAATAGATCTGAAATAACTAAAGCTTTACAATTTCTATATCCTAAAACTAAGAAATACTCATTAGTGTATCTAGTCCATTCTGCGTCTACCTATACAGCTCCCAAATTGAACCAGAAAGAATTATTGGATAGTATTGTATCTTGTCCAGAAGATAAAGTATTTTCTATGGACTTGATGATACATGTCGGACTTAATATACCTAAGCAATACTCAGGTGTTATTCCTGTAATATCTAATACCGAACTGCCTTTCGAGTATATTCATCAATTATTATTTGGATGTAATTGTAAGATATTCTCAGAATGGTTATTCAACAGAAAAGGATATTTATGTATAGATACAGGCAAAACCATAGCCGAAACTAAGTTGAAAGATTATGTCAATGTTGATAAGAGATGTATGATTGTATCATCAACATCTGATATTTTCGATTATTCAAGTAAGTTGATATCCAAACATATACAAGATACTATATTTGAAGAACTTGGAGAGAGTAGTTCTTCAAATATAACAGTTGATAATAAAAGAAAGAGTAGGAAGACCATTCCCAAGGCTATTAAGAATCAGTTGTGGAGGAAACATTTTGGTAATTCTATGAAAGGTCGCTGTGTATGTTGTCAAAACGAGATAGATGCGTTGGAAGGATGGGAGGCAGGTCACGTTGAGGCGGCTGCCAACGGCGGTTCTGATCATATTGACAATCTGAGACCTGTATGTAGTACTTGTAATAAAAGTATGAGTACAATGAATTTGAACGAATACATAAACAGATATCATAGTAAGTAAAATATGGATTCTCTAACTAAAGTCTATCACAATCTTAAATATACTCTACATTTAGGAAGTTGAAGAGATCTACAGGAATGATATTATGTCAAATGAATTGGAACAATAAGAGAATGGAACCATTACAGACTAAGAACTGGTATGATAAGAAAACCAGTACAGTATATTGATAACGTATTAATTAATACGTTTTTTAAAACATTCATTTACTCTTCATCCTCCAATATGATCTTCATTCTCCACAATGTATTCATCACTGAAGATAAAAGACAAATCTTCCTCCTCAATCTCGATATTATTAGCCGGCATGGATTGAATATTAGCCATTCCAGCGATCAACTGTACAATAGTAACAGATATATCAAATTCTTCAGAAAGTAAAACTGATAGATCTCTCAAGTTCAGTGTGATGTTATCCATTTTGTCAAAGTAATATACTTGGTATGCTGGTGTATAGCTCGATGTAGAATAGCAGTAGACGATATTACTGCGTGAGATTAAGTTAATAAAAGATCAATTTTGGTGTATATCTTATCAAGACGGCACATCAAAATTGATTTTTTATTAACTTAGTTTACGTTAGTAACTGCTACTGTCCACCAAGCTATATATACAAGTATATACTCTTTGTGACTACTTTACCCTACTTTCTACTCAGAAATCATGGCTGCTTCCAACCTTTCCCAGACTCTTCTCGACCTCCAGAAGGCTTCTCTCTACCCAGTGTTCCAAGCTGTGGTGGAATACCTGGAGAACAGAGATGACGACTCTCCTCTCACTGTTGATGAACTGTGCGAAGGAGTATTGGAGATGAAGGTGTCTGCTAACATCTCTCTGGTTGTCCAGAACCAGGTCACTTCTCCTTCTGGAAAGAAGGTGGTGGAGAAGGATGAGGTGAATGGGTGCCAACGTGTCATGGGTGGGACCTCCAAACGTCCAGGCCACTGTTGTGGAGCCAAGATCTACAAGGACAAGGCCACTGGCGAACCAGCTCAATACTGTCTCAAGTGTATCAAGCTGAAGAGCTTCCGCGGTATGGCGAAGAAGCAACTCGAAGAGTGGGGTATGTCCATTGATGAGGCCACTGCAGGATTTCTCACCGACTTTGCAGTCCAGCCACAGGTGTATGCTCCCGGACCATACCAAACACCTCCTCCCGGACAGTACACTCCTCCTCCTTACGGCCAGTACGCTCCTCCCCCTGGTGCGCCTCAGACACAGAGGATTGTCCACGCTCCCCGCAAGCGCATGCCTATGCCTGCAGTCTAGATAGATAGACTTTAAAAAACTCTGTATATATTGTAATATAGTGTATAAAAAAACTTGTATATTAATGTAAATAATGTATATAACTATTAATTAATAGTTATTATGCAATATCAATACACATATAACTATACTTATCGTCACATGTTAGTATACTGAAATTGATCTTTTATTATTTCATCGCCAGTTAATAACGTTAGGTATTGAATCCGTACTATACAATATTCTCATATAACCATGGCTGCTATAACCTTCAAAATTGTATTGGTAGGCGATGGTAATGTTGGTAAAACCACATATATCAAGAAACTACTTCTTAACGACTTTGAACACAAGTATGTGGCCACACTAGGAGTGGAAGTTCATCCTATCACTATTCATACCAACTATGGTATTATCCAATTCAATTGTTGGGATACTGCTGGGCAGGAAAGATTTGGAGTGATCCAGAATCTTTGGATCATATGGAAATATGGAGAGATAGGCTTGTTGGACATATAGCTTATGAAAATGTTATCAATGTGTTCAGCAAAGCCGATCTGTACGATGGTGAGATGCCAGATGCTGCTATTTGTATCTCAGCAGCCACAGATTTGAATCTTCACGTACCTTTCCTTACTCTCGCGATGAAGTTAATGGATGTGGACGATATGGTTATTGTGGAGTGAAGGCTATATCTTAAAAAACTTAACTATTAATTTATATAATGTGTATCTTAAAAAAACTTGTATATACTGTAATATAGTGTATATAACTATTAACTAATAGTTACAATCATCACACGTACACTCGACACCCGTATCATCCTTACGCGATCTATATACTGTATTAGTAGAAAAATATAAAATGCCAACATCGGATGTGTTTATCGGAAATCACTATGAATTGATAGAATTCATATTAGATAATATATGTGACGATTGGATAAACGAAACATATGAACAGATATGTAGTTAGAACTCATCAGAATTCCATTTTTTTCTTGAAGGTGCCATCTTCATGGTAAACAGTCCATGTTCCTATTCTCTCATCGTCTTTCATCATACCTACGGCGTTAGTAACCCCGTTTTTATAGAATATCATCCAAGGACCAGTCCTCTTACCTTTTTCATACATACCAGTACTGTTAGGACTTCCATCACTATCATATGTATTCCAAGCGCCATACTTCTCACCATAAATATAATTTCCGCACTGTTCTAATGTACCTCGATGGTCATAATTTATCCACAATCCATGCATCTTGCCAGACTTCAGTCTGTTCAATTGTGATGTATCTACCATAGCCATTGGACCATCTCTGACAGGAGCAGG
>Ga0335398_10008052_pt1 | contig 12633 bp, 10 predicted proteins | sample BON03_FD_205742 | JGI IMG/M metagenome (GOLD analysis project Ga0335398, IMG submission 205742) | Freshwater microbial communities from Lake Bonney liftoff mats and glacier meltwater in Antarctica - BON-03 (spades assembly) (version 2) | ecosystem: Environmental > Aquatic > Freshwater > Ice >...
TTTAATACAGGATCATTCAATTCGTATTTAATTCCATTAAATGCTAATTTTGAAAAATCGTTGATAGTATAATATAGTGCCATCCTGTTATTATATTATATAGTTAATTGTTTATATGTTTTTCTAATAATGATATAAACATGTTACCATAGTTATAGTATAATGTCTTGGGAATCACTAAATTTAAACGAAGATTTAAGCAGAGGAATTTATAGATTGGGGTTTGATAAACCGACTCCAATACAGGAAAAAACCATACCTTCAATTATTGAAGGTCGCGATATTATCGCACAAGGGCAGTCAGGTACTGGTAAGACTGGTTCGTTTACAATAGGTGCATTACAAAAGGTAAATATTGCATCAAAGACCACACAAGTTTTAATTCTCGCACCAACATTTGAACTAGTTCAACAAATTTCGTCTGTTGTTTCCAGTCTCAGTAATGCAATGGATGGATTAGTTGTAAAAACATTGGTCGGAGGGACCTCCGTATCCGACGACTCAGCGGATTTACGAAATAACCGTCCTCATGTGGTAGTTGGAACCGCAGGTCGTGTATATGATATGATACGTCGTGGTTCTCTATTGACTGAGAATATTAAGATTTTTATTTTAGACGAAGCTGATGAAATGCTATCAAAAGGTTTCAAAGACCAAATTTATGATATATTCAAATTTCTGGCAGATAGTGTTCAGGTTGCATTGTTTAGTGCAACAATGCCTGAAGAAATGTTAACATTAAGTGATAAATTTATGCGCGACCCGGTTAAAATTACGATGAAAGCGGAAGAACTTACCCTTGAATGTATCCGACAATATTATATTACATTAGTTGACGATCAGTCTAAATATGAAGCATTGAAGGATCTATTCTCATTCTTGCAAGTATCCCAGTGTATTATATACGTAAGCACAGTTAAGCGTGTAGAAGATCTTTACAATTCCATGATTTCCGATGGGTTTCCGGTGTGTTGTATTCATAGTGCAATGGAAAAAACAGAACGCAATAAGTCACTAGAAAGTTTTCGAAAAGGCACGTTTAGGGTTATGATATCATCTGGTGTAACTGCTAGGGGCATCGATGTCCAACAAGTAAGCACTGTTATTAATTTCGATATTATGAAGAGTTATGAAACCTATCTACATGCAATCGGTAGATCTGGTCGTTTCGGACGAAAAGGTCTAGCAATTAATTTTATTACAAAATATGATGTCGATTTTATGCATCGCCTTGAAAAACATTATAATATTACTATTGGAGAACTTCCTGCTAATTTCGATACACTTATTTAGATTTGCGTTGCTACTTCCATAATTTTTTATCTTAAAATAGTAAAATGTTCTCTATAAATATAAAGGACATGTTACAAGCTAAACCACCTCAACCGCCTTCAAATAAGACTATATATGAAGGTTTTAAATTACCTATCAACTATCTAGATGCTCAATTCGTTCATACATTGTCACCCCAAGTTGCTTCTGATTTAGAATTATCGTCCGATGGAAATATGTATTCACATATACTTTCTCCTCAACATGATTTTGCAAAAAATATACAAACTGAATGGTCAAAACAATATACAACAAACGTACCTTTCTTACTTGACACGCAATCCGTATTGAAATCGATGCCCGTATATTTGGAAGAAACACAAAAAAATATTATTGATTGCGATAAGATGAAAAATATATGGAAAGATACAAAACATGATGCGGCGTTCTTAGAAAAGTATTCGTACATTGAATGGGAATATTTTAAATCGCTCAATGAATCGCCGGCGTTTCTACAAACGATGTCTGTTATTAATATGGCTTCGCCTGTATTGAGTTTTATAATACCTGTGATATTTTTTATTTTTCCGTTCATTTTATTGAAAATTCAAGGAGTTCCCATCACGTTCTCTGTTTACATCTCAGTATTGAAAGAAGTGACGAAGAATCATTTCATCGGAAACATTGTGAATAATATAAATTCTATCGGTTGGGAAAAAATGGCATATCTTCTGGGCACTACTGGATTGTATTTTCTACAAATTTATCAAAATTATAATTTATGTATTCGTTTTTATAAGAATGTGAATCGGATGAATTCACATTTATGCGATTTACGTGAATATTTGGATCATTCAATATCTAATATGGATGCGTTCTTTTCTCATAATCATAACCTTATCACATACAATGAATTTTGTAATACAATCCAAACAAAATCTATCAAACTTCGTGAATTCCGCGATGAATTGCTATCTATCAATCCATTTAAAGCTGGGTTCTCTAAAATAGTAGAAATTGGATATATGTTGAAGTGCTTCTATCGATTACATTCTAATTTAGAATACGACGACGCATTGCGATATTCAATCGGATTTGAAGGATATATCAACAACATGACAGGTATTTCCAATAATATCACTTCAGGTAATCTATCATTCGCAGTATTTAATTCGGAAGGTAGTAATTGCAAATTTACACAGCAATATTATCCAGCATATCTCGGTGAGAAATATGTAAAAAATAATTGCGATTTCACCAAAAATATTATAATCACTGGACCTAATGCATCGGGAAAGACAACTATCCTAAAAACCACAACGCTTAATATTATATTTACTCAACAATTTGGAGTTGGGTTTTATAAGGCATGTTCTCTTACTCCGTATACGCATATACATTCCTATTTGAATATACCTGATACATCTGGGCGTGATAGCCTCTTCCAAGCCGAATCAAGGAGATGTAAAGAGATTCTTGATATTATCAAATCTACCGAAAATACCAGTTCTCGTCATTTCTGTATTTATGATGAATTATATTCCGGAACCAATCCATCAGAAGCCGTTAAGTCAGCCCATGCATTTCTCTCATACTTATGTAATATACCTAATGTCGATTTTATGCTCACAACCCATTATGTATCATTATGCAAGAAACTACGTGATTCGGAACGGGTCGTAAATTATAAAATGGATGTAGATTTGAGTAATGGAATTCAATATACATACAAAATGAAGAAGGGTATTTCCAAAGTAAAAGGTGGCATATTAATTTTAGAGGAAATGAAATATCCGCAAGAAATATTAGACATGATACGAAAAAACTAATTTAGAATACTACATATATAAATGTATACGTATATGTATACTAAGATGGTCTATTCACTTATAAACCCGTCGGTGGAATATAATGAAACTACAGATATTGAATTGGACGATATTAAATACGAATCATTTCCGTATCATATCATTTTTGATACAATTGATACTGTAAACCCTATACAAGTTATATTTGGACAATTAAAGACTGACTTTGAAAAAGATGGTGTATCTTATTTTCCTATGTATTTCCTTAATAATAACAACATCGCCAGTCAAATCGGGGTTCTTGAGATCGGAAATCTGAATAAACTTGATATTTTTGAGGATGGCGAAATCGTTCCCGATGTTAAAAATATTATTTTATATAAATTCACTACAAATGATTATTTACAATCGCTGAATGACCCTCTTAGCGAAAGCGATAGCGATATTGAACCCGAAGTATTAATCGATGACTCGGATGACGAGATATTTAGCATCAAAACAGACAAGGCGAAAACTAGAGAAAAATCTATATTTACAATTGATATTCATCGGAAACAGGTTACTACCTTACCAGAAGAATCAAAAGAAGACGCGCGTATTATTCGCAAGTCATACAATCTCGCGGTAAGCGACAATTGGATAACCAAATTTATGCAGAATCGCAATTATAAATTACAAGATACCAGTGATTGTTTGTTTGTTTCTATATCCAGTGCGTTCAATGAAATCGGTGAGAACATTACAATGGAAAAACTGAGAGAATTAATAGCAGATGAAGTTACTGATGAAATTTATCAGAATAAAAATAAAACTTACCTTGAATATGAGAACATATTAGATGAAAATAACCGAATTATCCAAAGTAATAAGAACTCGATAACACTATTGAAAAAAAGAATCAAATCTACCGATGTATCATCTGAGGAACGTCGCCGCATCATAGAAGAAGCGAAAAAGCTCAAGGATAATATCTCTACTCATACTGACATTAATCGCACATACGATGCATTCATAAAGCGCAATATGCATGCTAATTTCTCGGAAATGCGAAATATTCATACTTTCGTACACTATCAGGATTTCGTTCGGTCTTTGAAATATTTACCAGAATCCACTGATATAACAGCATTGGAACATTTATTGAATGTTAAGTTTATAATTTTATCTGAAGACTCTCATAAAGAAGATTCCACCGATAGTGTATTGGAATGTGGAAACGACAACGACGTTAGGTTCTCTCCTAATTTTTATATCATGTTGTCTCGATCAGCGCATAAATACAACCTTGTTACTTACAAAGATAAAAAACTATTATCATTCCAAGAAATACCATATGACATCAAGATGTTGATATTGAACAAATGTATAGAACGAAATGCGGGAAATTACAATTTTATACAAGATTTCCGAAATTTAAAATCCCGCATGGGAATACCAGTTGATGATATCGGAGAAGGATATGACTACTCTGGATTGGAACACGACCCAAATATTGTATTTATGATACATGCAAATTCGCAGGATACTATCACACCTGGGTATGGTTCGGGAGAACGTATTCCTATAGAAAAGGTATTTCAATACACACAACTCGCAAAACATAGCAAATGGCGTAAAAAACTCGACGATTCATGGACCGAATCACCATTTAATTTACATAATCACCGATGGGCTTCCATAGAAAATCAATACCAAGCTTCTAAGTATATGAATAGCTACCCCGATTTCGCGGCAATGTTTTCCATGGAAGGTAACCCCAAATTATCTAAAGACCCAGTTTTAGCTAAACTTGTTGGTGGAAAAAATAAACATGAGTTGAAACCACCACATGTGAAACATATTGATAAAGATTTCTATGGAGAACGTAGCGTGAGAGAAAAATACAATGGATTAGTTGCAAAATTTGAACAAAATTTGGATATTTCCTCACTTCTTCTCGCTACCCGACCAGCTATATTAATGCAATTTAATCGTGGCAAACCCCCAGATGTGCGATACGACCTTATGAGAGTTCGCGATTATATTGCCAGTAAAAAAATATAACTAGGTAGTATATGAAGTATACCAAGGATTCTGAAAATCTACAGGCATTTGTAGATTCATCATTGAAATCTATAAATATAGAACCATTGAATAAAACTAGCGAAAATGAACTTTCTCATATATATCATCATATGCGCAATGCAAACCGCGAATTTACAACCACGAAGTTCTATAAAAATGAGCTCATAAAAGGCGACATTACGTATATTCCCGAGGATATCAAATCCCATGTATCCCGCTGTACACATAGACAAGCAGTTTTGTTTAGAATAGGACATCGGAATATATACCTTTCTATTTACTCGCCTTATCATTTACCGAATTTTATACAATATGTCAATAAAGTTTACATGTGGTTTCATATTGCACATCAATATGCTAATGTTCGATGCTCCAATAGTGTAAATATCAATATATATTTGACCGATCACCTGAAATTGCTACCACGAACCGGTAATATGATTGAACGCAAAAATGTAAATACGGCATTTACTACTTCCTGTCAACCTTCAACTGATATATGCATTTACAGAGAACAGGAATGGTTCAAAGTTCTCATCCACGAATCCTTCCATAATCTCGGTTTAGACTTTTCGGAAATGAAACAAACGATAGCCAATCTGGAAATTTCGAAAATGTTTGCAGTTGATATCGAGGTACGATTATATGAAGCATACTGTGAAACATGGGCTACAATTATACATTCGATGTTTATCTCGTTTTTCTCCACCAGAATAAAAGACCGTTTTGATATTATGTTCAACAAATTAGATCGTATACTAGATACCGAAACCAAGTTCTCTCTATTGCAGTGTGTAAAAGTATTACATCATAACAATATGATTTATACTGATTTATATAAGCGTAACAAATATCAGGAAGATACCAATGTTATGTCATATTATATTATTAAATCACTATTATTGTATAATAAAAACCAATTTATTGACTGGTGTTCTGTTAACAATAAGGTTCTCTTGGATTTCAATAAAACCGATAAAGGAATTCAACGATTCTGTAATATGATCCGTTCTAATTATATGGATCCAGTATACATCAGTGTATTGGGTCTGATTGAATCTAAGTTTAAAAATAATATATCATTTAATTCTACTGCATTTAAAACACTTCGAATGACCGTATTTGAATTGGAAAATTGATTAATATAAATTATATTTGAATGATAGCATTAGACTCACAAACAAAAATACAATGGGAATACCAAATTTAAACAAGTATTTATTAGATAATTGCACAACGCAATCTATCTGCAAAAAACATCTCAGCAATTTCGCTGGTAAAAAAATAGTTATTGATACTAGTATCTATTTATACAAGTTCTCTAGTTCAGATTCACTAATTGAGAACATGTACACTCTTATTACAATTTTCCGATATTATAAGATAATTCCTATATTTGTATTTGACGGCAAACCACCTGACGAAAAAAAAGATATATTAAAACAACGACATATAGATAAAAAAATAGCCGAATCTAAATATAATGATTTGAAACAAAAATTAAATGATGAATCGGAAGATAAAGATGAAATCATTATTAAACTGGATAAACTGAAAAAACAGTTCATTCGTATTAAAAAGGAATCAATCGACGGAGTCAAATCGCTTATGGATGCATGTGGTGTACAATATTGTGATGCCCCTGGAGAAGCTGATCAACTATGCGCTAAAATGGTTATTTCAAAACAGGCGTGGGCTTGTTTAAGTGACGATATGGATATGTTTGCATATGGTTGCACCCGCGTCATGCGCCATATGAGTCTATTGAACCATACAGTTGTGTTTTATAATACGAATGGTATTCTAAGAGAACTTAAAATACATATGCGAGATTTTCGCGAAATAATGGTATTATCGGGGACAGATTACAATACAGGGTTTTCTGGGAATTTACAAAAAACGATGAAACAATACAATCAATTTAAAATTGCCGCCCCAGAAAATGAATTACGATTCCATGATTGGTTACAAGATAATACAGACTGCGCGATTGATAATAATTCGTTTATGCATATATGTGATATGTTTCGTATTACCGATAACAGTATAGTTACATTGAATTCACCTTACCTTAACGTAGACAAAATGAAAGAATTATTGAAACCACATGGGTTCATATTTGCTTGATCTATAATTTATTCATATTTATTTTTTTTTTAGTAAGCATGTTTCCTGTGATAGTTATATTGGTTCGCATTTTTATGGTGCCATTACATTTTGATACTTTATGTCATCATTTGACTTTATCGAGCAGATAATAATCGATAAAAATTATAAATATTACTGCAAATATGATAACGCGATTCAGATTAATACAGAAAAGCAATATTCACCGTCATTAAATGTCATTAAAAAATGATGACACAAAAAGTTGCTTTTACCTTTTTAGACAAAAATACGTTTTTTATTATGCTGTCAATCTGTTTTCTTTTTTTTTTATTTCAAAGCATTATGATGCGAATCGTATTTTTATGATTTTTTCTAGTCATGCTTTTACTTTTTGGACATTTTATAAATGTCCGAAAAATATTTCAACCTATTAATAATGATTTGTTTCCCAAGACTTATAAGACTTATTGATTTTCCTACTTAAAGGGAGAACATAAAATTCCCTTATGTTCTATTGTAGTTTCTCTAGCTAGAACATGGATGACTTTCGGATAATAAACCTGACGATCACTACCTGCAAGTGTATGGCGATGAATATCTATACATTTCTGCGAAAAATCTGAATTACAATCTTTGTATTCTGGGTTCTCTTGTTTCCATTCTGCCAACTTTCCCATACTTCTATAGGAAACTGTCTGTATCGCTTTTTGTAGTTTTACATCATCTATTTCCCTTGTCCATTTGTCTTCGTCTTTGATATACATTGTTTCTCGTTTTACATCAGTACAGTGAATTGGGCGTTCATTAATTCCAAGTTGTTTCAAGTTGTCTAGAAATATCTTTGAAATCCCGTTTACGAAACCTAATTGGGCATTGTTCTCCAGATCATTATAAGTTATCTCTATTTTATTAACAAAGTCAGTGAAGTTGATAGCATCCTTACATTGTTCGTTGAGAAATACATTCAAGTTGAATTTATTAACATTTCCATTTATAGTAGTATGAGATGGTTTACATGATTCTATCGTTTTGGTTATAAGTTCATTTGTTTCTTTCCTATGTTCTGTCGATTGATCCAATATAAACTGCCGGAGTTCTTGGTTATCTACAATCAATCTATTCATAATTGTATACATATTGATATCAATGATTGGGTTAATAATAGGGAGTGTGTTTTCGCAATTTTTCTTATGGGTGTGTAATCCTTGTCTAAATTTATAATTTTTACCACATTTACATGTGAATAATTTCACAGGTTTTTCGACAATAATATCAGGATTCACCTTAGCGTCATTATTTATATGGCATCGGGTAGATAAATGTTTATTAAAATTTGTTTTATTACTGCATGTATAATTACAAGATTTACAAAAATAATCAAAAGCAACTTTTTCATACTTTTGTGTCACTATTGTCATTATAATATGATGACATAAAAGTTGTCTAAATCATTTTCAGACCAAAATATATATTTTTATTATGCAGTAAAATTTATTTGATGTGAATATTTTTTAAAGCATTATGGTGCGAAACGTATTTTTATGATATTTTTATGCCATGCTTTTACTTTTTGGACATTTTATAAATGTCCGAAAAATATTTCAACCTATTAATAATGATTTGTTTCCCAAGACTTATACGACTTATTGATTTTCCTACTTAAAGAACTATAAGTATTATCTTATTATTTTTCTATTATAGTTTCTCTAGCCAAAGCATGGATTACCTTCGGATAGTATACTTGACGGTCATTTCCTGCTAGTGTATTCCTATGAATATCTAAACATTTTTGGGAGAACTCTGAATTGCAATCTGGGTTCTCCTGTTTCCATTCTGCTAACTTTCCCATACTTCTATAGGAAACTGTTTGTATTGCTCGTTGTAACTTATCATCATCTGGTTGTTTCGTCCATACGTTCTCGTCTTTGATATATATGGTTTCCCGTTTCACATCAGTACAATGAATAGGGCGGTCATATACATCCAGTTGTTTCAAATTGTTTAAAAATATCTTGGAAATACCGTTTACAAAGCCGAATTGTGCGTTGTTCTCCAAGTCTTCATAGGACACTTGAATATTCTTTATAAAATCAGAGAAGTTAATTGCATCCTTACATGTTTCATTCAGAAATACATTGATATTGAATCTATTATTATTTGTGGTTTGATTGATAGTTGGTTTACATGTTTCGACTAATTTATTGAGTGTTTCTGTATTTTTTTTTAATAATATCGTTTATATTTGCTATATGCTGTTTGGATTGTTCCAATATAAAATTTCGTAATTCTTTATTTTCTTCATTTACATTTAATGCAGACGTTTCTTCAATATTTGCTTGAAACTCTTGATTATGTGATTTACATTTTTTTATGAGACCATAAACTTGAATAACATGAATAGTTTTTGTTACATATTTTGCAAGTATATCCAGATAAGAAGATTTCAGACGATAATTTCTTATGTTTTTCAGTAAGGATATGCTTACACCATAGTGATTTTCTATTACATGTATACTGACAATCAGAACAGGCGTAATCTGCGGAAACTTTTGCACCAAAATCATCTGAAATCACGTGTTTTTTATGCTTTGCTGTCGTTAAATGACGATTCCAATCACTTATTTTACAGCATACTACATTACATTTTACGCAACTATAATTTGGCGTAAAAAATGGAAATTTTTCATCGGACATTCTCTGAAATATCTAAAGATAAAAAGTTTCCATTTTTTACGCCGATATAAAAACTATGCTAACAACATAATTAGGATCTCTATAATTTTCAGAGCATTATGATCTAAATTGGATTTTTATGATATTTTAGTGCCTTGCTTTTACTTTTCGGACATTCTGAAAATGTCCGTCATCACCATAAGAGCAATTACGTTTGCGGTCGGGTTGAGAAGGGGGGGTGCTACACCTCTAGAACCTGACATTTATTATATTTATAGTTCGAAAAGTGATGATTCTGAGTGTTTTTATTTTCATTTTAGTTAAACAATATAAAAAAAAAATAAATAAATTATATACTATATAACTGAAATGGGTAAATATAGTTGTGAAAGATTGATTGAACTAAACAAAAAATTGATTCCAAATAATAAAATAAACAATATTGCAATTAACATTACCGAACCAATTGATATATCAAAAATGAGCAAATTAGAATTATTGGAGAAGTGCAAAGAATTGGGTATTTCAAAGTGCAGTTCAAAAAATAAATCACAATTATTGGAACTTATTAATTATGAGATGATTAAATCGCAAGATGTCATTGTCGAAGAACCTATAATTATGTTATCAAATGAAATAATACCACAAGACAATAAATCTATTACTACAAATACATTAAATGTGATTGATCTATTTTGTGGTTGCGGTGGTATGTCAAAAGGTTTAACAGATGCAGGATTGAATGTAATTGCAGGCATAGACATTTGGGATAAAGCGGTTGAAAGTTATAATAAAAATTACGAACACAAAGCATATTGCGAAGACTTAACAAAGTTGCCACCCGAAAAGTTCAACGAATTATGCAACAAAGAAAACAAAAATATTGATATTCTAGTTGGAGGACCCCCGTGTCAAAGTTTTAGTATTGCTGGAAAAAGAGATAAAAATGACCCAAGAAATGCTTTGTTTATGGAATATGTAAAATATCTTGATTATTTTAAACCAAAAGCGTTTATTATGGAAAATGTAATAGGTATGTTGTCAAAAAAAACAGCAAATGGTGAAAAGGTAATTGATATCATAATGGAACAATTAAACCGAGATTATAATTGCATTATCAATAAGTTATACGCAAGTGATTTTGAAGTTCCGCAAAATAGAAGACGCACCATAATTATAGGAATTAGAAAAGATTTAAATATTTTACCAAAAGAACCCGAACCAGTAATAAAAACAACACAAGATAGAATTCCAGTTAAATCTATATTAATGCCGAGAGAAGAGGTTGATAAAAAATATTATTTAAGTGAAAAAGCATTAGCAGGAATAGCAAATAAAAAAACAGTAAATAAAGAAAAAGGTTTTGGATTTGGAGCACAAATGTTAGACTTCGATAAGCCATCATATACGATTCCTGCAAGATATTGGAAAGATGGATATGATGCGTTAGTTAAATATAATGACACCGAAATAAGACGACTAACAATCACAGAAATGAAAAGAATACAAAGTTTCCCAGATAATTATATTATAGATGGTTCGAATAAAGATATTATAATGCAAATAGGAAATGCTGTTGCTTGTAAGTTTGCATATTATCTAGGTAAGTATATAATTAATACTCTTCGATAATTAACTCATTCCAAAAGCACGACCCTCTAAACTGCGAATAGTTGCGAGTATTCCCATCATACATTCCACTATCAAATATGATTTTTTTATTTTTTACACATTCTATGAAATACTCAAAATTAAATGCTCTACCAAAACATATTTTTTCATATGTATTGCCTATTTTTTTACATATAAAGAACCCCTTTTTATTAAATTTATTATCAATATGTGGTTTCATTTTTTCTGATTTCCATAAAGCAATTACAACAATGTTATCATTTTGTAAGAACAATGGAAAATCAATCTTTATACTTCTATTATCATCTGAAAACGAATAATAAATAATTATATCATTGTGTTCATTTATTGTTAATATTTGTCCGTTAGAGTTGTAAATATTATATACGGGAACACATTTTCCCGACCATGAATGCCGGTTGTTCTTGGTTGGATTTGGATTTCCGAATGTCTTAATGAAATCACTTCTACTTAATTTTATTTCGTCATTCCAATTATTTAGATTGTTAATGTTATTTCTTTTATTTTTTCCCGAAAACGCATATTCACTTGCACTAAAATCTCCCAATGTGGTTTTGCTTGAAGATTTTTTCATTTCATAACCATTTATGTCAGGTTCATTTTTCGCATTATGTTTTATACCCATTTTTGTTTCTAACCAATGACCTTCTTTTCCACAGTGGTTTATATTTTTCCCTTCTAAACATATTTCAACTCCCTTGACATTATTATTAAATAATGTTATTATTTCTTGCTTATCACTATCAATTTCACTTGTTTTTTGTAAAGGTTCGGTCATCTGTGTATAATAATATAATGCTTATTTTTATTGTATTTAATTCAATTTTATTGTATAAATACTGTTCGAACCTCAATACAAAAAATGATAAATGGTGAAAATGGCAAAAAAACACCTATAAATTGTCCTACTTAAAGAAAGTTAAATATTATTTTTCTATTATAGTTTCTCTAGCTAGAGCATGGATTACCTTAGGGTAGTAAACCTGACGGTCATTTCCTGCTAGTGTATTCCTATGAATATCCAAACATTTTTGTGAGAACTCTGAATTGCAAT
>Ga0335398_10008053_pt1 | contig 12633 bp, 10 predicted proteins | sample BON03_FD_205742 | JGI IMG/M metagenome (GOLD analysis project Ga0335398, IMG submission 205742) | Freshwater microbial communities from Lake Bonney liftoff mats and glacier meltwater in Antarctica - BON-03 (spades assembly) (version 2) | ecosystem: Environmental > Aquatic > Freshwater > Ice >...
GTCATGCATATGTTTCGTTTTATATATGTGTATACATATATATATATATACATAAATAGTATACATACATATTTACATATTATTTAATCATATATCTTCTTGTTACAGGTGTGTTTTTTCACTTTGTTTGGTTTTTTTTTGGTTGAGTTTTTTTGGTTTTTGGTGTGTTGTGCTCCATCGACTCGAGTTTTAGAGAGAAGTCTTTCGTCGAAACAAAACAAAAGAGAAATATTTCTCAGAACAAACGTTGTGGCTTTTCAGTCGAGAGCAGCGCGGCAAGGAGATGACTTCCACTTTGTGAGCTCGAGGGCAACAGTGCCATGCAGAAGATGAACCCGTATCTGGGGGGCAGAAGCTACTGACTGCGGTCTGCAGTTCCAAGACAGCGTCTTCTGCATCCGATTCACTTCTTCTTCTGAGGTGCCAGTGGCCTGCGCAATGGCTTGGATGGCCAGAATGAGGAGACGAAGCATGTTAAGACTTTTTGTGGCAGCAATATGCTTATGCGCTGCCGCACCTGCTGTCCGTGCGCTCGACGGTTTGCTCCCCTCCATCGCGGCTTTGCTTGCACTCAATCAACACACGCTTTCACGCAACCAGCAGGCAAGGTCTGCCCACTGTTGTCTTTTATATGTACTCATGCTGTATGGGTTTCTACGCTGTGAGCAGGGGTTCTTTCAGTGGGTGGTACATACCGATTCGGACACGTGCACTGGACGAGTATGGGCAACACGGTGGAATTTACAGTCGAGGCAGCCTTCAAGCGCGACATGACAGATTTGTCGTTATGGACGGGCACAGCGCTGGACGGGCTGGCAAAAGTGGGCGATGAGGTCGTAATCCCTGGGCGTATTCCCCCGCAGTTCTATTTCGGTGATGGGATGGTGGAGGAGACGCTCAAGATGACGGTGAGCGCATACTCAGTGAGCGAGGATTGGGTCATGGGCTCTTTGAAGATTGTACATAAGTACGCCACACCCAACAACGGTGGAGTACCGTGGGATGCGCAATTCACGGGCTGTTGTCGTCACTCATACATTGTGAATAACAAAGATGCCGAGTGGGTTATCGCAGCGCCTGTGGATCTGAATATGGCCAACAAGTCACCGAAGGCCAATGTTCTGCCGATGGTGTCAGTGCCCTTTTCACCCCTGACAGGCGCACCGTTCGTCTATGTATCGGCAGAGGACAATGCAGATGACACGATCGAATTTCGTGTTGGCAAGCCGTGGGATGTAGGAAACGCGGCCGTGTTCAAATCCGCTGAAAAGAGCTTTGTGGCGGTGCCCTTGGCTAGCTTAGCGCCGTTCCCGTGCACAACAGCCACTGCCGGGGCGGGCAGCAACTTTGCAGGTCCAGGGTGCCTCTTTCGTGCACTGCGCACAGATTCTGGGCAACAGGCTTCGACTGTCGAGGGCTGGGTGCTGTCATCGAAAGACGAAGGCGGTTATGTCATGACTGTTGGTGCCAATGATGGCTATAGTCTTGCTGGTTACAGTGGACCTGCTGCCGACCCACGCTGTGCTATAAGATCGTCCAGCAACGATGCAATCTGCAGAGTTGCTTCACTGTAAGTTCTGTGTTGACTGTGGCGTATTCTTTTTAATTTTGTTCTTTTTATGCTGTTGTCCATGTAAGATTCATGTCACCTGTGAATGAGTATCGCCATACACATGAATGACTCATTTCGAACACTGGGCTTTATTTATCACGCATCAACCGTGAACAGTGTTTGCCGAAGGCTGCAGCAACGATGTGTGATTGATGTTTGTGTTTTGTTGTGAATGTGATCAACAGGATGATCAAGGTGAATACGACTCATGTGTTCGTGGGACACGAGGTATTTCTGGACTCAGGCTCTCAAGGAGTTCGAAGGCAGGAAGAGGCCTTCGGCATTTGCTCTAACCCGTACCTTAAATCGGATTACCTGTGCACGCCAACCAAAACTGCCACAAACAAGTGGTTTCACTTAGCCGTAGTCCGCTTCCAGCACACAGTGCCGGGAGACATTCGGCCGTCGGTGTCGTACAAGGTGCTAGTGAACGGCCGACCGCTCAATGTGGCGTCATACCCGGGCGGCCCGTCGCGCCAGCGGAAGGGCGAGGTGGCGTGTGGCAGTTCGCAAACTGTCCAGTGCTCGATGTGTCCTCTCGGTTGTGCCACGGGGGAGTGGTGCAATGCAGGCACGTGTGCGGGTTGCCTGGGTTGCGTGTCGGCAGGTGAGTTCCGCTTTGGGTGCCGCGGCACATCGCAAGGCGAGTGCAAGAAGGAGCCTGATCGTAAATGCGCCTCTACACCATCAAAATGCTTCGAAAATGGCGAATCGAATCTGGTTCAGGGCCCGATACCGTCGTCGGTTAATGCCTCGGAGCCGACCGTTCGTGACTTCGCCAAAGGTGCTGCACTCATCTTTGGTGCCTACAAGGGTGCTGCGCCTTCGGCTACGCCTCAGTATTTCGATGGGTCTTTGGACGAGTGGCGTTTCTGGAATGGCGCACGCTCTGACAGTGCCTTGCTTAACGACTACAAGCGCCCTATGACAGTCGCCCGCGAGAATTTTTATGGTGATCCCTCGGACCCCTCGCGGCGTATTACGGTGGATAACTACTTGGTTTCGTCTGTGCTGATGGCGAGCTGGAGTTTTGATCAGTTGTGTCCGGTCTCAGGTAGCACGGGTTGTGCCCTCGAGACATTAGACAGTGTATATCCCAAGGACCAGGACGCGCGTGTGCCGTACCCTCCGGGCAAGTCGATCTATAAAGCATACTCTTATAATACCACAACAGGGGAGATCGACAACCAGGGCCGCATGTTCTACTCGCTGTCTGATGGCATGGAGATTGACTCCAGGGGCAAGCTCACCTTGCACACACGGCTTGTGGGCGATCATCAGGTGGTGGTCATTATGTCATACCCCGGCAATGTGGCACCAGTTCCCGTCGACTTTATCATAAAGGTCGTGCCTGCTGGGTGCTATGAGAATGCTGAAGATGCGACCAAGACCGACTGTATTATTTGCGACCCTGCCACGATGCTCAAGCTGCCGCAATACACGTGTGGCTATGACAAAACGCCTGGAGTAGACAATGAATTTATGCCCTCGCTGAGCATCAAAGCGTCTGTAATACCATCTTACGCTGTTGACTCCATCGTGGGCAACGCCTATCATTTGGGTGAGGAAGCTGTGACGGATATCCAAGGGAGTCTATACCCGTATTATATTCGCATTTTCGCGGGGTTTGAGCTCAAATTGGAGCTGCACGCCTTGGACATGCAGTCAAAAAAAGTGGTTATTGCAGGCTACGAAGGCGTGTACGACGACCATCTTTTCACTAAAGTACGCCCTCCCTCTCTCACCCCAACCCACGACCTTGTGTATTCCTTCCTGCATGAGATAAGGAAAATCAAGGCGGCGGCCACCCCTCTGCACCCTCCATGAAAACACCAATTTAGAGCATGCTATCCAAGCCGCAAGAGCTGTCAAATTTTAAGCAACATAGTGCTATAATGTGGTCGCAATATTTAAGCCATCAACGTGTCTGTTTGTTCCTGCGGGTGACAAACTGTATAACGACGTGTGAAGGATGTGGGTAATAGCAGCTGTGCAAAAGAGAGGTGGCGCAGAAAGGAATATGTGGGAAGTGCATTGCGGGAGATTTCAACTCTTCGCTCTCTCTTCCTCTCAAAATCTCTCTCTTATCTCTCTCCTTCTCTCTCTCTCTCCCGCTGTCTCTTTCTCTCTCTCTCCCTCTCTCTCTTCCCCCCTCTCTCTCAGTGTGAGTGTTGATATTGACCTGTTTTGTCTGTGTTGTGCAGGTTGGCTTCACGGTGGGGCGGATGCCTTCAACGGCCAAGTTCACAACGGTGCACAATACAAACCCTTCACAGATGGACTTGGCATGGACGCCGTGCAGTAGAGACGTAGGGCGGCATACGCTGTGCTTCGAGGCTTCAGATTCGCATCAGGCGCAGGGAGACATGCCGAACCGCCCATTTGCGCCGAGTGCTGCGTCGCAGCAGAAGTGCGTGCAGGTGTTGGTGGAACAGGAAGAAGCGCCGCATTTTATCGTGGGCGCCGCCGCAACGCCCGACACGCCGCAGATGTGCACCATGGGGAAGCCGACGCAGCTAAAAGTGAAGGTGGGTAGTGCAAACTGCCAGGCAACTATGTTGGTTTCAGCGCAGGCGGGCACACAATTGCCCGAAGGCGCCTCGCTTCAACTCATCTCGTCTGTTCGCAAGCAGCAGAGCGACATCTCGCCGGAAATATGCGCCACAGCGGAGTTCCATTTAATCTGGACACCGTTGCTTACGCAGGGGGGCTTCAACAAGACAGTGTGTCTTGAGGCCAATAGCATGCATGCAGTTGGCTGCAGCGGCACCAAGCCAACGCCCAGCGTGCATTGTATGCAGCTTTATGTGCAGCGGTGCCGTTACACGATGCAGCTCGACCAGCAGTTGCAGGAAATCGCGGGGCTATTTGACGTTGACTGGATGCGGCTCTGGAGTCTGAACCCCACGCTCCTCCATCCCGATTATGTAATCTATGGCGGCCAGAATATTATGATTGGGCACCTCTACTCGGCGCTGCGCAATGAGATGCCGCGAGAAATCGCCAAGCGCATGGGTATGTCAGATGTGCAGATGCGGGCGCTCAACTACGAACTCGACATCTCTGCCTCGCTTGAGGCTGGCGACGAACTGTGCGTAGTGCCAAACTCGTGCTATGGTGCTGTCAAGTCTAAGTACTCAGGGCTTGATTTGAGCTCTCTCTCTGCCTACCTAGGCCGCACTGCTGCTGATGTGCATCCGATCCAGGCCTCACAACATGCGCCGCCCAGCCACTAATCTGGGGGGCTGTGGGACATACCAAAAGACGGACGACAGCGTGTGTATCACTTCGCATCGCCTTTCACACAACACACATCACACATTGATTGCCTCAGGGCACCGACTTACTGTCGTTCTTTCTTTCTTTCTTTCCTTTGCACGACGGCGCATCTTACAGCCACTACCGGTCTGAGAGATACAGACACGTCTCGTAATAAGAACCTCTCATCTCCTTGCTCGAACATCTCATCTCCTTGCTCACTAATAAACTGGGCAGTAGTACAAGTTCTACAGAATCGGTTACCGTTGTGTTTCATGGTCATTACTACTGCAAGTCACTACAAGTACCAGTTCCAAGGTACCTCTTGTCACATCGCAGGCCAGGACGGTTGGTGGCATACTCTAGTGATGATGACCCTTCGGCTAGGTTTTACGCTAGTCACTTGGGGGGCCTTCTGGGGCTCGGAATTTTGTAGTACACATTCAAAGGTTTCCTCGGGGATTCAAGGGAGGTACCGTGGCAGAGGTTCCTTTCCATTACAAATGAAGGACCCAAGATGAACGAAATCCCAAAATCTCCAGAAACCAAAAATGATGACATGTTGTATTTCATTGAATGTTTTTGAGTATCTGCAAAATTCAAGGACTCAAAGAAGTGACGACCAATCAGGAAAAGGCTTCAATGCCAGTCATAGGATAGCTTCTGACGGTTACCACATACTGACACCGATAACGACGAATTCGGCCCACGTGATCTTCAAGATAGTTGAATTTATATACAGTGTAAAGACTGGCATCCGAATTTGGCCTTGCTGCTTCCGAGCCCTCTTCTCCGGTAATAGCCTGAGAAACCGTGAACACTTGTTTTGGCCTATCTAGTCCAATTTCTGAAAATTACCGTAACTCGTGGGGCTTCAATCTAGCAAGCTGATCATGGTTTATGAAAACTAAGTGACAAGGAACTCAGACTCGGATCTAGCTAGATAATTCCTTAAAATGACACAATGACGAGGAGTTCCGAGTCCACTCGACATGCCAGGACAAGCTTGGAACTAGCTTGGTTCAAAACCATCAAATTGACAAAGCCACCCGGGATTTCCAAAAATAACCATTTTTGGGCATCTTTTTGAAACGATTCGACTCGGAAGGCTTGAAACGACGAGGATTGCGGCTCAAGTCTTTCAAGATTTAGCATTTTTTTGTTCACACAATATTAAGATTGACACATTTTTGTTTGGAAATCAAGGCAATTTCGATTTAAATTGACTGACTCGGAAAACCCCTCATCTGATAGCTAGCTCAGTTAAACCGGGGCCAGTTTCCAAAATTTGAAACCAGTTTGCATTATCCATCAGGAACCGGCTGATGCCAGTGCTACTTTCCTGAATCTGCCTCAGGCTAGCCCAGTTCCGAGTCCTTAAAACAACCAACTTGAAGGAAGTGAAGTAATCATTGCACTACAGTTTTGATCACCTGTCACAGTTTCTATTACCTCCGCCTGAAGGACTACAGTATTGTAGTCGAGCTTTGCCAAGTTTTTAAAAAAAATTCTTGACAGTTAATCACATTGCCCAGGAGCCCAAGGTAGAAAAGAAAGTAAAGAAACTTCTGTGTGTCTCCCCACCCTCAAGCTTGTGTTCTTTTTAAGGGGAATTAGTACACACGAGGGGCAAACATTGAGTCCTAGAAGAGTGACTGAGTCTAAACTTGTCATATCCAGGCCAGAAGAGCTAGCCTAGTTCTGCTACGGGGTGGCTACAGCTTGTAGGAACGAAAAAATCACAGGCCTCTTTTGCAGAATATCGACTATTTTACAGGGCTCTTGTGTAAAAGAGACCTGAAATTTAATCGATCCTACTAACCGAAGCCACCCCATATATATGATGCCATGTGGAGTCATGAGGCTGAGACTGAGGTTGGGTATCGTCCAAAAACCTGGGTCCTCAACCTCTCTCAGGCTGGGGCAGGTGGAGGTGTCTCAGGCTCTCCTTCTGGTTTTTTCAATTTCGTTTTTTAATGGAATTGATACCCATGGTACCAATTTTCCATCTGGCCTAGAGTGGAATTCATCTCCGTCCCTAGCAGCTGCTGTGTAAACATACTAGTAGCTACAGCTTGTAGTCATCTGGCAGTAGCCTTTGGAATTGTATGTGTGGTGATTTATTTTCCCCCGGGCCCACTCCGAGGCCGTCGGGGCGCGCGGCGGCAGAGGGCGCCGCAAAAATTGTTCGGGGCACTGATTTTTGAGGGGTGAAAGGGGCTCGGCACTCAGCCTTTTTGAATCGGGGAAAATAGAAGGAATAAGGGATCGTTGCACTCATTTTTTGGTGCAGACACCCGGGCCCAAACAGTAGTTACGACCCTCGGCTCCACCCCCCCGAAATGTGACCAACAGCATGAGAAAGCATAGGCCCTCCTGACCACCCTCACATGCACACAGCTCATCTACTCTACCCAATCCAACAACTGGCCCGCCCTCATAGAAGTACCCCCCATACCCCTCCCCCAGATGATATCGAATACCAAGTCTGTTTAAGTCCGTTTCAACGGAACAAGATAAAATGCTCTTTTGTGACATACGCAACTCATGATGTGACATGGACGGCTTCCTTCCATCCCTCACCGCCAGTTGGGACCTGGAAATGCATTTCCAGGGCCCCCTCTGCACCCCCTCCTCCTTCGCACCCCCTCCTCCTTCGCACCTTCTTCCTCTCTCTACCACCTCCGTCTCCCCTCGCATTTCCTTATTCCAGACTCAGTCTCGGACGTCATTCAACGACTAAACAACGCTGCCCCTGCAACTTTATGACAAATTCAATTTAACAAGAAATGTCATGAGGAACACAGTCGCCCTATCTTTCTGTGTTTTACTAGTACTGTATTTTGTCTTGATCCCTGATCTTCCTCTCCTTCTTTCACAGCACTGCAGCTCAATCGGGGCCAAACTCCCAGAGGAGTGAATGTAAACTCGTCGTGTTCTGGCCAGGAGATCCAGAGGTGGCCTGCAATGTCCGTGATCAAACAAATAGGGCCAGGTGAAAGTTGCTATGCACACACAATGGATGTGTTGCGGGGTCAACAGACTCACAAAATAAGTTTGAAGACATGGGCCCTTGACCTCTCTGGCGCGGGCGTCTCTCCCCCGGGGGTTTTTTCCCACCTTTGGTCAAGAGGAGATTCGAGAAATGGCAAACTGGTACCGTGGGTAACAGTGCAATCTGTCGAATGTCCTCTCAGTGTATAATTCATCTCCGCCTCTAGTCGCCAGTGCATTCATAGTACCTACCGGCGCTGAGTTGCTGGGCAGTGGTCGAGCAGCACGTGTCTGTTCATGTCTGTTCGTGTCTGTTAGGTGTCTATTAGGTGTCTGTTAGGTGTCTGTTAGTGCCAGTTAGTGTCTGTCTGTGTCTGTTAGTATCTGTTTGTGTCTGTTAGGTGTCTATTAGGAGTCTGTTAGGTGTCTGTTAGTGTCGGTTAGTGTCTTTTCGTGTCTATTAGTGTCTTTTCGTGTCTATTAGGTGTCTATTCGGCGTCTGTTAGGTGTCTGTTTGTGACGGTTCGTATCTGTCTGTGTCTGTTAGGGTCTATTCGGGTCTGTGAGGGTCCGTCTGTTAGGGTCTGTTAGTGTCTGTTAGGGTCTGTCTGTGTCTGTTAGTGTCTGATAGGGTCTATTATTTTGTAATTGTCATTATGTCAATTATACTTGAAATTCCGAGTTCTTTGAATTGGAACCCCTTGGCCATTTAGACGACCCCGAGGTACCGTTTGTATTCAATACAAATTCTACTCTCTGGATACAGTAGTAAACACTCTAATTGAAGTGGATTCAAAAAAATGATTTTGAATTATGAGAATTAAGTAGGAAATTAATCTGACCCGAACACTAATAGCTTTGGAATTGTATTTGCCCAATTAAACAAATTTTCACATTTATTTTCCGATTATTCCGAATAGCAGCTGGTCTAATCCGAGAGTAAAAGTAACCCGAAAAGTACAATAGCATTCCTGGCACATAGAAACCACGTTTTGGACCCAGCCAGCGTGTTTCTAAGCACACACTGATGAAGCCAGCACCCAGCCTGCCAGCGTTGTTTCTATAAACAATTAAGAAACTGCCACCCCAGCCAGCGAGTTTCCCGAAACTCGCTGGCTGGGGTGGCACCCCCGTAGATACTTGAACTTTGTAGTGAGAGATTTTATGAATCATTGAAAAAATCACAGAGAAAATCATTAAGATTTTGCATAGAGAAAATCTAAGATTTTCATAGAGAAAATTAAGATTTTCCGAGTCGTGGAGGAAATTAAGATTTTCATAGAGGAAATCTTTCAGAAAATCATTAACAATCTGCCCAAATCGCTGCCAGCAGATTTGTAAAGCACAGCGCAAGAAACGACCAAATTCCAGACTGCGGTTTCTATCTGCCAGGTTTTATGTGCCGGAATGCTACTGTAGTGGTTCTTGTGGACCAGTGTCTCTTTTCTGACTTTTTGCTGGATTGAAAAACCAAACAAAATAAATTAAAAACGAGGTTTTCGAAAAATATGTCTCTTTTCCGCAACAGAAATCTGTTAAACTCGAATGAGCTTCCGAGCGAGAAGGTAGGCCCGGCAAGGCCCCAACCGGGGCGAGGCGGGGCGTGGGGTCAGTCGGGTTGCTCGTTGCGGTGCAGGTGGGGGTGTGGGGAGGAGGAATTGGGACAGAAGGGGCAGTAAGACTCGGAGGAAGAGACAATGAGGATGTAGGGCTCGAAGAGGCGCAGAAGGACAAGTGTATTTAGGGGTGGTGTTGAGGAGGAGTGGAAGGAAAGGGGGGAGGCGACAGACACGCAGTATGGACTTATCATGCAACAACTGATTGCTCGTTCGCAATGATCCTACAGTTTCCTTCTCCCTTTTCCTTGTTTGAGTCAAACTTTCAAGTTTAATGTTTCGGAAGTTTCAAAATGAAAAAAATTCCCGAGTCAGAATGCGATTCAGGTTTTTGATGTTTCCAGCCCGAGGTTGTTGCACGATTTGAGCTGCTGGTCTCTTTTTTGTGTCTCTGCCTTCGCGCGCCAGCACGCGCGCTGGGCACATTTTGGTACCTGTAGTGTCAAGGTTCCCAGTCGGAAGCTATTACGAGTTTCAAGTGAACAACAATTGATAAATATGTAAGTTCTGTTTCCGAGTCGGAATTTTCGTTCCGAAAATCCTCATCAATTACAGCATGAGTTGCACCAACTTCAATCAACCTTTCACAGACCCTACACCATCGTCGGAAAATATTACGAGAACTTGAATAGTTAGTTTCAAGTGAACAACACTTCATATATAGATTAGAATTTCCGTTCCGCAAATGTGATGTAGTCTTAATCTGAAGATTATATTTCCCGAGAGTCGAACCCGGAATTTCACGGTCCTTAGTTGAATTACTTGCCAACCAGGCCGAACTGCATCAGATCTGATGTAGGTTTGGCCTAACTGGCCAGTCCTTGGGGACTGGGCGTTGGGCGCGCCGGGTTCGATTCCTGGGGTCGCATCAATCTGGAGATATGTAATCTCCGAATTCCATCAAAATGCATATCACTTATAGCCCCTACACCATCATCATGATGATTCAGAATGGCTGGGGGACAAATGTGTCCTTGCGGACCGGTCCCCCCCCCTCCTCTAGAGTGGCTTCCATTTCCGCCTCTAGTAACCGCTGCCGTGATGATTACACTTAAGGGTAATGAGTCGCCAGGCAGAGGTCGTATAGGAATGATAGGTGCGTTAGTTTTTTTTCCCCCATCTGAGGCCGTTCAGGATACACTTCACTCTCCCTGGCCGGCCCAGTAGCGCACCAAGACACTGAGACGTAGTCGAATACTCTGAGGTTGCGGATTACGTAAATGCCAGAACTTGATCCAATGAAAAGACGGCTGACATGGACGGTCTACGCTACTCCCCTCACGACCCTTACTACAGATTTGGGCCTGTCCATACGTGTCTCTATGTTCGAGTACGTGAGACTGGTGACTGGGACCTCTTCTGAGATCGGACAACTACGAAAAAAACGCGTGGGAGACGTCTGATTTCAGATAAAATCGGGAAAACAGAGAAAAAAAGTGGATTGGAGATCGGTAGGGGCTCTGGTCCGACTCCTGTGGCGCGCGGCGGATCCTAGTCTAAAGCCCCTCCGCTTGCCGTGCGCCCAGTCCCCTGGAATGGGCGAGGGCGGAGACTGGTTGAGCTGACCGATGTGTGTTATAGCGAAGGGGATTCCCAGGGGTTGCCAGGGTGAATATAGTAACCCCCGTGTCCTTGGGATACCCACTATCAGTTTTCAATAAAGACTCTACTCTCAAAGGGGGTCCGCCATTTCAAATTGGCGGACCCCCCTTTCAAAAATCCGAATGGGGCCGCAGCAGGCGATAGCAGGCTGTGGCACCTCCAAATCCAGTGGTGGCACCGGTAAAGCCATACCGTGACATGCTATCATGTCTTCCAGTCTCTTGCTCTAACTTGTGATATCGTCATAATGCCCTCGACACCGACACCCCCAACTGTCACTCTGCAGCTATTTCTCGATTCCCCAATTTTCAACTATTATTTTCACACATGTAATCAACATCATCGCTATCATCAAACCAAACATTTTTTCTTACTTGGGTGCACACATCACCCTTCAAAGTTGGCCAAGCGCCAGCTTGAGCCAGCAACGATCATCATGATATTAATCAGCTATCTATCGAATCTCCTCTCAGAGTATAAATCATCTCCGCCTCTAGTCGCTAGTGACTCACTCGGAGGGAGCGGATTCCATACATGCCAGAACTTGATCCAATGAAAAGACGGCTGACATGGACGGTCTACGCTACTCCCCTCATGAACCTTACTACAGACTTGGACCTGTCCATACGTGTCTCTATGTTCGAGTACGGGAGACTGGTGACTGGGACCTCTTCCTAGGTCCCCTGGAATGGTGGAGGGCGGAGACTGGTGGAGCTGACCGATGTGTGTTATAGCGAAGGGGATTCCCAGGGGTTGCCAGGGTGAATATAGTAACCCCCGTGTCCTTGGGATATCCACTATCAGTTTTCAATAAAGACTCTACTCTCAAAGGGGGTCCGCCATTTCAAGTTGGCGGACCCCCCTTTCAAAAATCCGAATGGGGCCGCAGCAGGCGATAGCAGGCTGTGGCACCTCCAAATCCAGTGGTGGCACCGGTAAAGCCATACCGTGACATGCTATCATGTCTTCCAGTCTCACACATGTGCTCTAATTTGTGATATCGTCATAATGCCCTCGACACCGACACCCCCAACTGTCACTCTGCAGCTATTTCTCGATTCCCCATTTTTCAACTATTATTTTCACACATGTAATCATCATCATCGCTGACATCAAACCGATCACATGCCCATCCACCTTCACCTAGATCTTCCCACCTCATCCAATCCGGTCCCCCCTATTCCACCTCACACCTCTCCTGCCCGTACTCTTTACCACTCCAAGTGCTTGAAAGATCCTCAAACTAAAGACGCTTTCACATCTGCACTTGCCAAAAAAGTAGCCAAAATCTCACACACCTTTACCCGACTCACTACGCAACTTCATAGTAGTAAAATAACTCCGCAATCCTTCGCTGACAATGCAAATGCTGCACTCTCTGAAATTCTTCAACACGCGGCACATGTGGTCCTGGGAAAAGTAGATCCTCATACCCCTAAAAATGTACCTGACAAATCCACTGCCCAACATACCGCTAACCACCATTCCTCCCAAAACCCCCAGGAAGCTTACCTCCAAAGTACAATCCATCAGAAAAATACACTCGCTATA
>Ga0335398_10008054_pt1 | contig 12632 bp, 10 predicted proteins | sample BON03_FD_205742 | JGI IMG/M metagenome (GOLD analysis project Ga0335398, IMG submission 205742) | Freshwater microbial communities from Lake Bonney liftoff mats and glacier meltwater in Antarctica - BON-03 (spades assembly) (version 2) | ecosystem: Environmental > Aquatic > Freshwater > Ice >...
GATCGATCGGGATAGCACCTTTAGGTGGTTTAGAGCCATGGCCTATACAACGACTCTGATGGACCTACCATCATCTTAATTACAGCATGCAGCCAGTTTAATGCCGTGGCTACTTCTTGGCACACTAAGAATAGTAGGGCGGAAAAAAGCGACTATCATTCGGTTGAACACAAGCCGAATTTTTAAATTTTCTTATTATCTTTTTTTTCTCAATAAGCGAAATTTAAAAATTTGGCGACCTCGCAAGTATGCCTTTACCATTGGGTTAAGTGACAATTGCCCTATTATTTTTATACGTTGTTGTAAAACGTTTTTCCGCGTAGGGTATTCCGATTATAACATTAACAAATTTTTTCAAACCCGTTTCTTGTCGTAATCGTTAATTCCGTTTAAATATTCTTTTTTATAATTTATCAAAGTTAGTTTTGAGTCAAACCATTACATATCTTATCAAGTTCTTCTTGCAAATCGCCTGTATCAAATAAAACAAATGCATCATATTTTAGTGTAATTTCAGTGCTTTTTTCATTGTATTTAATCGACAATTCTTTTGGCATATTAGCACCAGTAAGAGTAATTATTGTTCCGTCTTTTTTTAAAGTAATAGTTGCTTTATCTTTTTCAGTAATTTCAAATCCATAATTATTTAAAAAAGTAATAGATTTTCATTATCCAGCGATTGGTTAATTATTTTCGTTTTTGCTCTCATAATTTTCAGTTTTTAATTTTTTTTTAAATGTCTTACAATGTTTGTATAAGAGCAGTAGCGGATTGTTAGCACTTAACTTTCTGTTGTAAATATACTTAATTAAATAAAAAAACGGTTTGAGTAGACACCCAAACCGCTATTACTTTTATACCTTGTTGGAACTAGTTCTTAATTATTTTAAATCAAAACGATCAAGAGTCATGACTTTTGTCCAAGCATTAATGAAGTCTTTAATAAATTTTTCTTTTGAATCATTGCTTGCATAAACTTCAGCTATTGCTCTTAGTTCAGAATTAGAACCAAAAATTAAATCTGCTCTTGTAGCTGTCCATTTTACTTGATTTGATGCTCTGTCTTTTCCTTCAAATTCCAATTTATTGTCAGCAGTAACTTCCCAGACAATTCCCATATCTAATAGATTTACAAAGAAATCATTTGTTAAGGCACCTGTATTTAAAGTTAAAACACCATGTTTTGAATCATTGTAATTTACATCTAGTACACGCATACCTCCCAAGAGCACTGTCATTTCAGGGGCTGTAAGTGATAATAGTTGAGCTTTGTCAATCAGTAGTTCTTCCGTTGTAAATATGTATTCTTCCTTTTGATAATTACGGAAACCATCAGCGATTGGCTCAAGAACTTCCATACTTTCAACATCTGTTTGTTCCTGAGTAGCATCCATACGGCCAGGGATAAATGTTACCTCTGTAGAGTAACCTGCTTTTTCTGCAGCTTTCTCAATAGCTGTATTACCTCCTAGAACAATTAAATCTGCTATTGAAACTTTCTTACTGTTAAATTTAGCGTTAAAATCTTTTTGAATTTGTTCATATACCTTTAAAACTCTTTTAAGTTGTTCAGGATTGTTGTATTCCCAATTTATTTGAGGTTCTAATCGTATACGTGCTCCATTTGCGCCACCTCTTCTGTCTGATGATCTAAATGTTGATGCAGAAGACCAAGCAGTAGTAATTAATTCATTAGAGGTTAAATTAGAATTTAGAATTTCAGCCTTTAATGCCTTAATATCTTTAGTATCAACTAAATCATGATTAAGAGTAGGAATAGGGTCTTGCCAGATAAATTCTTCTGTAGGAATTTCGGAACCTAAGTAAGTAGATTTTGGTCCCATATCTCGGTGGGTAAGTTTAAACCACGCTTTAGCAAATACAAGATCAAACTCTTTAGAATTTTCAAGAAATCTTCTTGAAATTTTCTCATATGCAGGATCAAAACGTAATGAAAGATCTGTTGTTAGCATGGTCGGTTTATGCCTTTTTTCAGAATCAAAAGCGTCTGGAAAAATCTCGTCAGAATCTTTTGCAACCCATTGATAAGCTCCTGCTGGACTTTTTGTTAATTCCCATTCATTGTTAAATAAAGTACTTAAAAAAGCATGACTCCATTTTGTTGGGGTAGGAGTCCAAATTACTTCTAACCCTGAGGTAATAGCGTCTTTTCCTTTTCCTGTTTTATAATTATTTTTCCAACCGAAACCTTGTTCTTCAATACCAGCACCCTCTGGTGATGCACCTAAATGGTCATCACTTGCTGCACCATGTGTTTTGCCTAATGTGTGTCCACCAGCAATTAGTGCTACGGTTTCTTCATCGTTCATACCCATTCTGGCAAAAGTTTCACGGATATCAATTGCAGCTAATTTTGGATCTGGATTACCATTTGGTCCTTCAGGATTAACGTAGATTAGTCCCATTTGTACCGCGGCAAGCGGTTTTTCTAGTTCTCGATCTTTTGAGTAACGGTTGTCATCTAACCATTTGCTTTCAGATCCCCAATATACGTTGCTTACTGGTTCCCAAACATCTTCTCGACCTCCTGCAAAACCTATTGTTTCGAATCCTGAAGATTCCAATGCTACGTTCCCAGTCAATATTATTAAATCAGCCCAAGAAATCTTTTTCCCATATTTTTGTTTGATTGGCCAAATTAATCTTCTGGCTTTATCCAAATTTCCATTATCTGGCCAACTATTTAATGGCGCAAAACGTTGTTGTCCTTCTCTAGCACCACCTCTACCATCACCTGTCCGATATGTTCCTGCACTGTGCCAAGCCATTCTAATAAAAAAACCACCATAATTACCATGGTCCGCTGGCCACCAGTCTTGAGAGGTGGTTAGCACTTCTTTGATGTCTTGTTTTAAAGCCTGATAATCTAAACTGTTAAATTCTTTTTCATAATGGAACGATTCCCCCATAGGGTCAGACATTAAGTTGTTTTGACGAAGTACAGATAGGTCTAGTTGATTAGGCCACCAGTCTTTGTTAGTATTCCCCTCTCCTTTAATCACTTGTCCTGTTGATTTTTTATCAAATCCAAACGGGCACTCACCTTTTTTTTCCATGTCTTCTGTGTTTTTATTGTTGCAGGCTGATAGTATTAATATACTAGCAAGACCTAAAAATAATTTGTTTTTCATGTGGCAAATGTATAACACCTTTATTATTTATAAAAACTAAAGTTTAGATGCTTATATTGATGTGGTAGATATTAGTTATATTTGTAACTATATGAATATTCAACAATTTAAGTATGTATTAGCTGTAGTCGATTTGAAAAATTTTGAGGCAGCTTCTGAAAGGTGCTTTGTTACTCAATCAACACTTAGCACAATGATTAGCCGCTTTGAAGATGAGATAGGTGTGAGAATTTTTAATCGTAAAACAAAACCAGTTTCAATAACTTTAGAAGGAGAGCAAATTATTAGTAGACTAAGAATAGTAATACATGAAGTTGATTCACTTACAAACGTGATTCAAGAACTTAAAGGGGAAATGATTGGTGAATTGAGAATCGGTGTTATTCCAACGGTTGCCCCTTATCTTCTTCCTTTATTTTTAACAAAATTTGCGAGTAGATTTCCTAAAATAAAAATTGTTATAAAGGAAATGACCACTGCCCAAATACAGCCAGCTTTAAAGGAAAGAACACTAGATATTGGGTTACTTGCTGTTCCGTTAGAAGATGACGAATTGGTGGAGCAAGAGTTATATTCAGAGCCATTCTTGGTATATGATTGTAGGGATGAAAAAAGCGAATATGAAATTTCTATAAATAATTTAGATTATTCCAAATTATGGTTATTGCAAGATGGGCATTGTTTACGAACCCAGATATTTCAAATATGTGAGCTGTCTAATCTTAGTGCCAAAAAAAATGTAAACTTTGAATTTGAATCGGGTTCAATGGGTAGCCTTTTAAATTTTACTAAAGCAAGTAAAGGGATTACGATAATTCCCTATTTAGCCTCTTTCGATTTGAGTCTTGAAGATAAAAGAAATATTATTGAGTTTACTCAGCCGATACCTGTGCGCTCAATTGGGTTATTAACACATAAGTTTTTTGTGAAGAAACAATTAGCAAAAGTTCTTCAAGAAATTATACAGGAATCAGTTAGAGATTTAATTCCTAAGGTTAATACTTCTAAAGTAATCAGTCCGATTTAAATTATTGCCAACGGTTCGTGTATGATTAGTTGCGTGGTTAAGCACGAAAGTTAGCAAAAAAATCACAGATAGAATATTCCGCAGGAATGTTCGTAAGTCGGCAGTGCCCCAAGCAATTAATTATACACCGTGTTATATGCAGTTTTTTTATTTTTCTATAAACATATTTTTAATCAATGAATTAAAACGTTCGGATTCATCGACAAACAAGGCATGTCCACAATCAAAAATCTCTATGTTTACTGAATCATTTGCTTTTTTAAAATTATCGGACTGGTTTTTCCATGTTGGTGATAGCGTTATAAGAATAGGCACTTGAACAATTTCCAATATTGAGCTATAATCTCTTGGTTCTGCAATATGAGTACCCATTGCAACAAAGGAACTATTAGTCTGACTATCCGATAATCTTTTTTGAATAAGAGTAATAAACTCTTCGTCATGTTCTTTATTAAACAAAGCATCCATGAATACCTTTTCCAAACCAGAACGGTCTTTTTGAAGCCAGTTTAACAAACTTTTCCAACCAGATTGTACTTCAGACAAATCAGTTCTTATAGGTCCATCAATCAATATCAAACCTCTTAACTGACTCATCCCAAATTTGTCCAAAAAATAAAGAACTTCGGGTACACCTAATGACCAACCTGCAAGAATAAATGAATCTATTTTTTCATGAGCAATTAATTCAGATAAGTCTCTCGCTCTTCTTTCAATATAATTGTTATCTGGTGAGTCTTCTGATTGACCTTGTCCTCTTAGGTCTAAAACAATTATTCTAAAAGAGTTGGATAATTTTTCTAGTTGCAGTTTAAAGATATCTGAAGACATCATCCACCCAGGTTGAATAACGATAGCAGGTCCTTTTCCAGAAGTAAAATAGTGAAGTTTTATTCCATCACTTGTATTAAAATATTTATCAACAATTACTTCCTCAATTGATTTATGTTCAATTTCTGAATCCTGTCCAAAAGAGCTATCTATTGAAAAAGCAGAAATAAGAAATATCGCTAATATTGTTACTCTCATGATTTGGGTTTTATTGCATATAACGGTTAGTATATGAAAAGTAGGCGATTTCGAAGCACGAAACTTTCGGTTAAGCACAAAGTTTGATACGAGCCACAAACCTTGATTATATTACTGTTTCGCCTATTTTTTATATACATTGTTGGCTGTAGTGTTTTCTAAATTCAGCTAATAAGTTATTTATTTTTTACCGTACAACGTAGTTAAGGTTCTACTTATGTTAGAAGGCCACACAGATAAATGTGATTCTTCATAAAATATTTTCCACTTCAAATCTATATTATCATAATTCTTACTCTCAAGATATGAACTGAACTTAACCATAGTTGGTACCATCGATTTGCCTTCCTTTTCTCCAACGGAAATGAAGACTTTAGTTCGTGGCAAATCCCAAGTTTTATTTTCAATAAATTGAGAACCGGCTTTGTTTAATAATTTTTCAGAGTCCCACCATAGCGAAGGACTACTAATACCAAATCTTGTAAAATAACCATCAGAATTAATGAAACAGTAGGTTGTAAATAAACCGCCAAATGAGTGCCCAGTTATTCCTCTATCTGTATTGGTTTTATAATTTTTATCTACAAAAGGAATTATTTCAGTTTTAATGCATTCTAAAAATTCAGAAGCTCCCCCAGTTTTAATTGAACCTTTTGGCAAATCCCATGCTGCTTCCATCCATCCGTGGGCAGTTGTATCAAGAGAAGTTGTTAGGTCATAGCTTCTGTTATGGAGCCAACTTGGAATGTCAGTTTCTGAACCTATTCCGACAATTATAACTTCTTCAATTTCATCTTCTAAACCCAATAAAAACTGTGTTCCTTTTAGTAAGCTAAAAGCTTGCAAACCATCCAAAACATACAATACTGGGTATGAGATAGTGTCTTTATTTGAATAGTTCTTTGGGAAAGAAATGTACAATTGATAGTCTCTCCCAATTATTTCTGAAGAAATTATATGGTCTGGTTCCGTTATTCTTTCTTTTGGTTCTAATTTTTGACCAAATGAACTAAAACTGAAAATCAGTAACAGTGTTGTCGTTAATACAAGATTTATTTGTTTTGAAATACTCATTTAGGTTAGTTTTAATAATTAATTTTTATCTGGTTTCAGTTTTTTACATTACAGCCAACGTGAGTGTATGCGTAGTGGTCGCGTTTAGCGACCATTATCGCATACACATTGTTAGGCACTTTTTTATTCTATTCCAAATCCTTCTTTTATGTATTCGATAGCTTTTAAGTGTGCTTCTGTTTCTGATTTGACAGAACCCCAATTTACTACATCATGTCCTGTAACTTCACACATAAAGGCTTTTACCTCAACATCATTTTCTTTTAATTTTCTGATATATAATTCTTGTTCTGCTCTTGATATCTCATATTGACCATAAATATTAAAAGTCAGAGGTAGCCCTGCAAGATTATCAGACCAAAGAGGTGAACCATATCTACTTCTAACTTCTTCTTTATTAGTGAAATATAAATCTTTGCATTCAGTCCAAGATGATCCACCACCATCAAGGGCCGCATAAACAAGAAGTTGGAACTGAAACTTAGGACTTTGTTCTGAATCATTTGCTCTTAAAACTGTTGAGGCGGCAAAATAAGCACCAGTACTTTCACCTGATATTGCTATCTTATTCTTTTCAATACCCAGTTCTTTGGAATGATTATATATCCAGTCAGATGCATCATAGACATCATTATGAGAAGAAGGATATTTATTTTCAGGCGCTAATCGGTAATCAATTGCTATCACAACGACATCCGTTTTTTCAGATAGGTATCTACAAATTTCATCATGACTATTGAGACTTCCTGCAGCCCAGCAAGCTCCATGAACATAAATTAATCCTGGCTTTAAGGTATTTACTTCCGAATTATAAATTCGAATTTTCACTTGTCTTTCTTTTAATTGAATGGTTTTATCAGATACATCAACCTCAAATCTTGATGAATCAGGTTTTATTTGTTCTACTTGTTCACGAAATTGGTTAACACTTTCTTGAGTAGACAACCATGCTTCCTGAGCCGATATGTTTGAAATACTTTGGGTGAGGATGAGTCCTGTTATAATCAACTGAAATAGATACTTCATTTTATATTTTTTAATTGTGCCTAACACTTGTATATACGCAACTCCTGCTACCCTATTGCGTCTATATCTTCATTGTCCACAGGGGTCTCCTGGTTTTCGGGGGTTTCAGGTACCAAATTAAGGATTTCATCGATATCATCAAGCGGACTTTCAATATTTTTGTTAGAGATAGACAGAATATGGGTGTAGATTTCGGTTGTATTGCTGCTTTCATGTCCCAATAGTGCCTGAACATACCGTAGGTTAGTCCCATTCTGGAGTAAGTGAGTAGCAAAGGAGTACCTAAGCGTGTGCACGGTATCCCAGGGGTTGGAATTGCTTTTTTTCACTGCTCTTCGAAAGACTGCCTGAATGCTTGTGGCTGAATATTTGCCCCCTCCCTGTCCTTCAAACAGCCAATAACTGGGCCTATATGCCTTGTAATATTGCCTGAGAATCACAATCAAGGCTTATGCTGAAAGTATTGTTTTCAGCTACTCCCGATCCATTGCACAGATCAGCTTGTATTTCAAAAAATCTCCTTTAGACCTCGAACCTGATGAGGTCAATTCCTATCTCTTTACCTTGAAACAGGATAAAGATCTTAGCGACACTTTCTTCAAGCATGCCGTCTATGGACTTCGTTTCTTCTACCGGATCTATGACCTGGAAGATCGGGCTATTCGGCTTCCCAATTTGAAGAACAACCGAAAGCTTCCTGTCGTCTTTTCTCAGCAGAAATTACGAAGGCTTTTTAACGCTCCACAGCGCTTAAAGCAGCGCGTATTACTATCCCTACCTATTCCGCTGGTCTTGGCGTCAGTGAAGTCTGTAAACTCAAAATCACGGATATTGATTTTGACCGCTACCAAATCCACGTCCGAGAATCCAAAAACAGTCATAGAATATCTGGGAAGGTAGACACACAAGATAGCCATCTCTAATTACAGGCTTAAAAAGGTTGATCAGGAGAATGTCACACTCGCTTACAAAGACTACCGCCAGGACGGAAAACAAAAGCAAATTAATTTAACTGGAACTGAATTCCTGAGAAGATTTTCTTCGCATAACTTGTCCCGAGAATCGGGATCCTTCCGGCTGGCTTTATCTTTGTCTAGCTTCTTCATTTCGGGATCTAGAAAGGAAGTTAAGGTGGCCTCTGCTTCTTTTCTTAACTCATTACCACAGTTTTCAAATTCTTCCTCTTCAAAATACCGTACTGCTTTTTGTAATGGAGTAAAGTCTGGTTTTATTTTGGGGGCTGAATTATCACTTTCGTCTTTGTTGAAGTTATAATAAACCCAATCTTCTTCGTCTGTGTTTCTACGAATAAGGTTAAAGAAACCTTTGTCATGCGTAAGGATGAACTTTTGAAATCCATCAAAGAATTTAAGGCTTTCTTTTTTCTCTTTATTCAGCACGATTCGAACCACGTCCATGCGGTTGGATAAGTCCAGACTGATAAGCATATCGTCTAAAACCAACACTTTGAATCTGGCTGCATCTAAAGGCCGGGTTCTCAATGCTCCTATTCTGACGCCTATAGCAATTCTGGTAAGCTGAGCTTCATTAAGAAATGACTGGACTCTTTCTATTGGTGTCCAAAGAGGTGTTTTAGAAGCATCCTAGATTTCAACGGATAAATTAATTTTCAATTGATCGTGACGATGGCCATCACGGTCTTTGCCCCACAAGTTATGGCGAACATTGTCAAACTTGAATTTGTCTTTGAATGTAAGTGAGACTCTTATTACATCCTCTCCCTTAAAGAACTCATCCTTGATAAATGCATTTGCATTTGTTTGGACTTCTGTCAGCAAGTCCTGAATCTTCTTATTTAAAGCAGTTAATTCTTCTTCATAGCGAGTTCTTCTTCCTGATGATACCGCATACCCTTTTTGGGTTTTGGGTATATCAAGAGTTGGCTTTTTTATGATGTCTTCCAACCAGTTCTTTGTGCCATCCGATAAAAACGGGAAAATATCACGCTCAAAGACTGGCCATAAGTTGACTACTTCTCTGTGAGAAACTTTGTAGAAATTATGTAGCAGTTTGTAATTGATAAAATCGCTGGCCAGGTTGAGCTCCTGAATGATGGGGTCAGCGTCTTTATTCGTATTTATCGTGTCATGCGAAATGGTATAAGTCTCTTCCTTATTCGTTTCTGTGTCTATGGAGGTTAGCTTAATAAAGGAATCTTCATTTTCGTCCATAAATACGTTCTTCAGTGTTTGGTGGGTATCTGTATTAGATGTGACCTACTTTTTGAAATACTTCTGAATGCCATCATCTTTTTTGCCACTGCTTTGGAGTAATGTGTACAAAGCCCAAAAGAAACTGGACTTACCTGAGCCATTGTTACCATAGACCAACACATTCTTGCCCTAGGTGCCAAAATCAAAAACCTCTTCTTTTTGAAATGCTTTGAAATTCTGTATGCGGAGTTCTTTTATCCTTCTCATTAGCTTTCCAGAATTGGTTTCAATATCTCGGGGCTTCTCACCGCAAAAAGCTTGATACGGTTGCGCACTTCATTATCTGGGTGGCTCCAGGTGGCATGTAGCTGCTCAATGACTTTATATTTTTCGGAATCACTAAGGCTGTTAAACTCTTGGCCATGCAAAGCTTTTTCCAAATCCCGTTCTACAAACTCCAATACATCAATTTCCCGTTCTTTCATATGTTCAGAAAAATAGAGTTCAAAAATTGAAGCATTTAAACAGGTCGAAAAAACTTTACTCTTTTCGGACTCTTCTAAAAAATGAAGAATCCGCGAAACACTATCGACATCTTTATTAAAATCTACAATTGGAAGTTGCTCCATGTAGGTTTTAGAAATGTTTACAGTAAGCGTTGAATTATTGGAAAAGTTATTTGCATAAAACCAATTCAGAACATCACTATTAATAAGTGCAGAAATAAAATAGTATTGATTTAAAAACTCTTTTTTTAGAAGTAAATTATTTGTTGAGGCAAATGATTTAAACTTTTTGGTGTCCACAGAACAAACTAACGGCTTAGTTCCACCGCTGATTCTTTGAATAATAATTTTTTTGTCAGCAGCCCAAAGGTAATCAGGTCTAGTTCTGTGTATTTCTTTAGTGTTCCATGAAATATAGTTAGAGGGTACTTTGATAAAATACCTTTTTACATCCTTACCTTCAATCAACTCAAACCTTCCCTCCGCAGGCGATGGAAAAATTAAATGTTTGTGCGCAACAATGCCTTCAATATTATCCACACAAAGGGTCTTCAATATTTTTCGTCCATTTGAGATTTCTCTGGAAATATTCATTGAAACTTCATCCATATATATATTAAAGGAGAAACTTACGTTCTCAAGAAACTGTTCCTGTCTGAATATCTTTTCTGTGAAATCATATTTTTCCAAATCATTTATTTCAGTTATAACTTTAGTTTTTTGATTGGAATCCTTATTGGATAAACCAAAGATTACCGTTGATGCTGTTACATTGTCAAATACTCCGCTACCTAGATCAACTATTTGATCAATATGTGCATTTTCCAGAATATACCTTCTAACAATATCGTAGGTTGTCGTCCGTAAGATGTTATTCGGTACAATATAGAATAGATGGCCATTCTGAGCTGAAACGAAAAGGCCTCTTAAAATAAATATCGCGAACAAGTTTATTTTGCCAGATTGATTTGATTTTGATTTCTTTCCTCTAGTCATTTTAGAGAAATATTTGTCTTCGATATACTTTTTGAAATCCCCTTCAAAATCCACATCTCTTGTAAATACATATGGAGGATTCCCTATAACGATATGGAATCCATCAGAAATATCAAACATCCATTCAGGGTCAAAAAACTTAGCAGAGTCATTTTGATCATAAGGATCCCAGCTGGCTAGTTTATTTGCTTCATCCAAAGGCAAACCTTGCTCTTTTAAAACCTCAGCCATTTTGGTTCTCAATTCCTTGTCTTTTTCTCTCCAATCTAATTTGGCCTTTTTACTTTTCAAACTGAAAATTTTGTGCCGAACATTCTTTAATTCAGTTTCAAGCTTCTTCACTTCATCAGTATAAAAAAGTGAATCATCTTTTTCAATCCCAATCAAAGTATTGGCCGTTACGAACTTGGTTTCTAGGTTGGGCAATGGGCGTACACCAAAGTTTTGTGTGGCATTGTCCGTTGGTTTTTGGTCAACTACCAATGAAATAAAGAAACGCAGCTTGGAGATTTGGCTGGCTATGGGTTGTATATCCACCCCGTATATGCAGTTTTCTATCAGATAAAGTTTACGGGCATAATCTGGGTCATTCATGCCTTGGTCAAAAGCTTCATTAATCTCTTTCAGCTTTTCTTCCCGTTCTTTTTTATCATCAATACTCAGTGTGTCTTTTAATTCATTTTCCGTTTTTTCAATCTGTACCGCTTTCCAAAATTCATTTTCTGGATCAAGCTTTTGCAGCATGTGCACCATTTTTTGCAGAATCCCCATAGGGAATGCTCCTGAACCGCAGGCAGGGTCTAAAATTTTGCATTGATCCAGTGCTTTTACTATTCGCTTGGTTAGGTTTTTGTTTTCTTCAAAAGGATTTCCTGGGTCAAAGGAAGTTAGTTCGTGAAGCTTTTCATCCAGTTCGGCCTCTTCAATTCCCCAATCTGTAACGGCATTTTTCAGGTAGGCAATCAGACTTTCATCCACCATGTAATTTACAATCTCACGAGGGGTATAAAATGAACCTGTTTGTTTACGTGCAGTGGTTTTAGTTTCCGGGTTGTAACTCGCCAATAGGTTTTCAAATACTTTACCCAACAGTTCTGGGTCAAGCGCAACGTCTTCTTCAATAGGCGTATTCTCTGTAATCGTGAATTTGTACGATTTCAGGATGTTGATAAGGCCTTTAACAGCGGCTTGTTTTGCTCCTTTGTTGTTAATGCCGTATTCCGTACTTAAATCCACTTCTTCTTCCACACCAAAGAAGAGATAATCGGGAACAATCAGTTGCTCTTTGTAGCCTTTTAAATTATCTGAGAATCCATCTTGCATTACTTTATTATCCTTATCATCTAAACACTCAAACAGACCTCCGTTCAAAAACGGGACAGTTCCATTCATGAGGGTTAAAAAAGCATCAGGATTTTTAAAGTGTTTTTTGTAACGCATCAAGTAGTCAATTCCTTGATGTTTACCTCTGGCTTCATTTCCAGATTTAGTAGTGAGTTCTCTGAATCCACGTGTTCGGTTGTCTATACCATATCTGCTTCTATGGGACAATTGAGTGAAGCAAAAAACAAGTTTTGTAGAATGGCTCTGTAGTAGATGCTTTCTTTATTTGCCTGAGCAAACATGGTTCCTTTTTCATGGTAAGGTG
>Ga0335398_10008055_pt1 | contig 12632 bp, 12 predicted proteins | sample BON03_FD_205742 | JGI IMG/M metagenome (GOLD analysis project Ga0335398, IMG submission 205742) | Freshwater microbial communities from Lake Bonney liftoff mats and glacier meltwater in Antarctica - BON-03 (spades assembly) (version 2) | ecosystem: Environmental > Aquatic > Freshwater > Ice >...
CAAACGAGCAATCATCATCAACAAACCAAAAAAAATTGTCTTTTCACCAAAAACCAATTTTCCAGATTCCCTTGTCACGAGCCAGTATCGAGTCGTACAAACATGCCAGTTGGTAGCCAAAAAAGAATGGTGCCAAATGGGATAGGAAAACGACGACCCGAGGGCCCTCCTAAAGGGGAAAGTGAAAGTCGACACTAACGACCCAGCCCAGTGAAACTCAGGGTCCACACTTAAACCGGAACTGCCAGACTCTGACCCTACCCGTCTAGGACCCAACCCACCTACAAGAAAATCTGGTTGTAGAAGAAGAAACATAACACCCAATTACAAGCAACGAAATTGCACCCCAGAACGCCTACATTGGGGACCGTGGGACTGCCTAACGGTTTTACAACCCCCCAATGGGAGGTGGAGTGTTGAAGTCAGAAACATTGGGAAAACGGCGCTGGTAAGGGGGGTGAAGGAAGGCAGGGCGCAGGATGGAGTTTTATAGCGCAGGGGCGCCTTTGAAAGGTCCAGGCTCTATAGAGAGACCGTGTAGAAAACTAACTTCTCTGCGAACATTGATACAACCATCAATGCGCGGAAGAGAAGTTACAACCTACATCAACCACCCGAGCCTCTGGTTTCGGGGGACCAAGTTCAAGAGAGGTACTCCAAAGCAAACCCGGTAGTGATAACGTGCAGTTTCTTCGACTGACCGAATGCGAATCCGTTTGAGGACCATCCTCGGATATTTTGGGCAGACAATTCTGTCAGTTTTGAATCTAATAAAATACATAAGATAAGATGTTTTTGAGCAGCCAGTTGTCAGGGACCCCAAACCCTTCCTATATGGCCCATATACACGAGTGGCCTGCTGACTCAATGCTGACTGAAACGCATTCTTGAAGTCGAGGTCTATCCGTATCAATGTGCCGTTGTTCTTCATTGCTTCCCTTATCAGCCAGTTGGCCTTCTGAAAAACGAGCTGGACTGCCTGTGAGTTCCTGAAGCCGATGAGCAGGGTCACGTGCACGTGAGGGGATGACTACCTGGCGTTAACGTGAAGAGGGGCATCAGTGACCATCAACATTCTTGCTTTGGGCTGATTTGCCTCGCCGGTGTGAAGCCTTACATAGACAGAGAAACTATACAATACCTCGACTCCTCCATAATCATGCAGTACCAAACCTTTTTACGGTACAAAATATTAAAGTCATACCTATTAGGGTAGAAAAAACGACAAAATATATATTCATAACAACAGGCCTACGTGAAACTTTAAAAGTATAACAGAATTCTAGTTCAATTTCTGGCCAAATTTAAACACTCAGACTAGAAAAAACTCTTAGAGCACAACGTGTGACTAATGAATAGTGTGTGTGTTGCTTTGTTTTATTACAACGATATTGGGGAATCGTTTACGGTCCTGGTGTTTCCTCAAAGGCGGGCCAAGGAGTACGCACCCACGAAATAGATCGCCGACGTACCACCTCACCCTTTCCCCTCTTAGAGAACCTGGGGTGTGATCTCAACAACCTAAAATGAACTAAGTGCGAGCTACAGACTAAAAGTCATTCAACCCCACATGAAGGGTGTAGTGGAGGACCCAAACCATGCTACCTTGCGAGATAAGACAAGTCGACTCTTTGTTATCATTATCAATAAACATGTTTATCATCGAACGGGCGACTTTCTAGGAACAATCGTGATGGGGCGGTCGGATTAGACCGCTAAGCCACAAAGGCTTTTCGATCTGAACCAAGACTACCTGTCTAGTTAGTCCTATTTCAGACTGAAATGCATTTGTAACTTAAGGGTCTAATCCGGCCGCCCCAACAAACAAAACCAACACACCATTGCTGTCCCTGACAGGTTTATCACCACGCAGGCTTCTCTCCGTCCAACGATTGATGTTTCCTTTTCCCTGGACTGAAACAGGCCTTGATGGGTGTTCGAATTGAATAGACTTTAAACGGTGTTACTCCTCTTTTATCAATCTAGCCCAACATGGGAATTTGACAATATCGTCATTCTGCAGTGTTCTCACAGATCAAATTATCAAATGTGTGGTAACAAGAATATCAATTGCAATTATACTTTTTTGCAATTTGTTATCAAATATGACTTCTGATTATAAAGTGGTAGCCATTCACAATTTCACATACACAACTAATTTGCAAATGTCGTCATTCGGTTTCCACAGATCAAAGGCACTTGAATAGAAACTTTCCCGAAGTAGGTCTCTTTTCACTGAAACGTGGCAAAAGAGACGTTCGAGCTTTTGTTTCGAACTTTTGGAAGGAGCTTTCGAAAATCTGATTACAAATAGGATACACTTCAGCAAGCCAAGTTTTTGTGAACTTGAACTGAAATATTTGGAGAACATTCTTGATATTTTCATGAATTCATTTCAGCGGGAAAAGCCGATGGAAACACAAGTTGCATGGTGTTCGTTCAATTTCATTCATTTTTGCTGCAATGAAATCGCCCAGATCAAGATGTGTATATTATTACACAAAATCCAAACTTTGTCGTTCATGTGTCATGTACTTGCGGTGCACACATGACTGAGTTCACAGAGCGGCGGACTCCTGGAAGTAGTCTAGTAACTTTGCCGGAAGCTCTATTTGCTCGCAAATGTATTCACAGTGTACGGAAAAGAATTTTAGTCAAAGGCCAGATAAAATAATTTTAGTCTAAGGTCAGCAGCTGGAAAACAGTCATGAACCTTTCAGAGACCAACGTGCATCAAACGTATAACGAAGATGATCTTTGCAACACAATATCCACAATGATCAGAGTGGATTCTGACATTTCAATTTGCAAACCCTGAACAAATTGATTTTTTCCAAAACACCTCTTTTTTTAAATTGAATATAACTTGCGAAAACAATCTCAAAATCCGAAAAAGTCTTCAAAGTGACTACGAATTCAGCAATTTGCAAAATTGCGTGATGCCACTAAAAAAAATCGCGTTGTCTGTTGATTGGTGGAAGTCAATTAGTATATAATTCGGCACCAAATATTCTGATAAGAAGGGTGATGATGAAGATTGCTTTGATTACTTCAAACAGTAGTTTAGTGAGTTGAGTGAACTTGATTGAGGGTCTATGCAGCACAAATTCTGTTGATTTCGAGTTTCCGGTATTACGTTCGCTTCTTTGGCTTTGCTTTTCCGGAAGAAAAAAATTTTAACTTAAAAGGGGGAAAAGCAATTCAAAAATCTCATCCCGCCTCCCAGCATATATATACACATGTGGACTTTGCATACATATATGAATAAATACGTATGCCGAGATTTCGTCCAACTAGATTCTTCGGGCCCTGCAACGGATTCGCTCACCAGGAATCGTGTTTTGATTGATGTTGCTTTTATTGCTTCATAAGAAATAGTCTAGTAGCTTTGATAGAAGCTCTATTTGCTCGCAAATGTCTTCGCAAATCATACTGGTACTTCAAGTTGTGTGTGCTGCGACACAACACCGTTTTGTGCCAGGCTTCGTGCTGCGTGCAGTTCATCATCACAAGCTCGAAGCTCTGTGGCAATTTTGATCTTGGCCTCGAAACTGCCAATCAGACAATCCAAGTCCGGGCTATCGTCGTTGGATGCCCCTTTCCTCAGCCAGTACAGATCAAGGCCTCCAGAAATCCCCCAAAAACACACTACTCCAATTAAAGACACCACGATAGGCAGTATTACCGCGACAGCTGATCCTGGCAGGTCAATGTGAAGCGCATGTGCTTTGGGAACCCAGATCGCATACATTGCTGGCATTATGGATACCATTGCCGTTACAAACAGAAGCAAGAGATAGACCACGACTGTGTCACCATTTTTAAACATAATACGCAACCAGTCTGCTTCCCGGGTGCACCATGAAGTCAGAATATCGACATAAAAGCTGACAAAGATGCAAGCGAGAGAGCACCCAAGGTGGCACGCCAGCGAATAGTGGTAAAGTTTCGGCACCCAGGGATAGTCTTCCAACACATCATCTGGGAGATCCAGTATCGCATCGGGGGGATCCAAGAAAAACCCCAGTGTTGCCGAAAGGATCAGTGCCACAACAGTAGCGGCACTGTTGATGATACCACACAAAAACTGTTTGTGCTCAGATGGACCCTGTATACCAAGGCCCGTGAAAAGAGTCAGATATATTGTTAGGGAACAGCATCAAGCTGATAAACCCTTTCCAGTTTGAAGTTGGAAAATTCACATGCAATCAAAGGTGCCCGAATGGCACGCAGAGGCAGAGAGCTTAACCCGACGCCGCTGCGCGACCCTATGTGCAAACTAAGCCCAAATCGGGTTCCAAGACTCGTGGTATGCGTGTACAATGCGGTGCAACAGGTTACAGTATTTTCTACTCTGCAACACCGAGATGCTCTCCTACGCCAGTTCTACACAAGCGAATTCAATTAACTCACCTGGTAACAGGCCGATAAAAACATCAAATGCGTTTTTCCGGGAAGCAGAGACATGATAGCATGTCTTGAAAATGCCCTTTCTGCGTCCACAGTCTGCATCCACTCCAATTCTTTCGTCAGCGTGTGGTAGCCACTGACCTGTCCAAAGGTAACCCGAATCTGTCTCATTTCTTCAGTCGTCTTTGCTGCTGCAAGCAAGAGTCCGTGAATTTTATGAGCAGACAGGACGCCCGAGGAATCTTGCGTTGTCTGCTCGGGTATCTGTGCGGCATGAGCATTCACAGTTGTATTGTCGTGGTCACGAAAAATTTGCATCATCGTTGTCGAACGATATGAACTGAGATTCAGGATCGCTCAACCGCACTCTGTCACCGCGCTCATCCGGATTTGCGCACGTGTGTTAGGATTTTTTTTCATTTCTTTTCCTAATAAATCGAGAAAATTCAAATGAACTTTTGAAATCAAAACACGGTTTTCCGTTAGCACCAGAGTCCCACCGGATGGGCATAAAGTTGGGAAGTCCATCCTACTGATTATCCGTCCCTACGTTGAAATATCTGGAAAAAAAAAGTTTCATATCATGAAAAAAATTAGAGCGTTCAAGTTTCATATCACGAAAAAATTAGAGCGTCATAGCGACGACCGGCCAGGAATGCATATGTGCAGACGTAGACGCCTCTTCCACCTTACAAGAAGAATCCATGTGTGCAGACGCCTCTTCCGTCTGTAAGGTCCCAGGGCTTCATCATGAGCGAGCCAAGGGAGACGCACCCACGATCCGAGATCATGTTCTGGAAGCAAATGAAGAACACTTGGTGAACACGACGCGGGTTCGAAGGAAAACTAGCCGTTACGTCAGTCTTGTCTGGTTCAAATTCAAAAAATCTGGCATTCAAAGAATTCACCACATCCCGTACGTACGTGGACCGTACGTGCCAGATCTAGTAACTTTTGTACTGTGGGTCCAAATGTATCACAACCATTGTCTGAGAAGATTTTTCGAATCTAGACCAACCTCAATCGAAAACCAATCCAATCAACCCCCTACCATGGGCCGCGGGTGGGCCGCGCGGCTGGTGCTGTGCATCGCTGCTGCGGCGTGTCTGTGCATGGTGTGCGCTGAAAAGGATCTGGTGACATTGCATCGCTTCGTTACCTCGTCTGAGGGCTGCGGCCCGGATCGTGTGAAATCAGCAGAGCAGTGCAAGCAGTTCGCGGCTGCCGGCGTGCAGTGCCCTGGCAATGTCAGCAATGGAACATCAACGTATCAGGGGATAGATGCACAGAGCAGGGTTCTTGGTTGTGCGTGCAAAGACAGCGCTATATACTATGTCAGCAAAGGTTCGTCACGGTACGAAACTTGCAGCCTGTCCTATCCCTGCATCTGCGAGTTCCTCCCAGTCCTCGACAACTGCATGCAAGGCACGTATTTCAACACCACCATCAACACCACTATCCGATGCACCATGAACGCCGTCACAACTCCGCCCCCGAGCACCATCAACATCAACAACATGACAGTAGGTATGATCCGCTGATACTCTTGCCGTGCTGATGGCGTCGCTGTCATCGCTGACATAGCAATCATGCAGCTGTTGGTGCACCGCGTGAAAGTGTACTTGATGCATGGAACTGACGCTTTGACGTCCTCTCACCCCCCTCCTTGCCCCCTCCTCTCACCTCCTGGTTGAATTCCTGCTTGAATTCATGCAGAATTTGATTGCGCTGAAACAGCTACGCAGCACCTGCTTGGACAAGCTGTTTTGTGGTTCTTGCTGGGATTGCTTAAGCTCGCCTTGGTCTCCAGGTGCACATGCGCGCCAAGAAAACGTGAGCCACCAAAGAACACAACCTCAGAGTCTTCCGTCGAGAATGGACAACATTTACCGATGACACCATCCATGCCAGCCTATACTGAGCAGAACGGGGTGGGGGGGGGCGGGGGGCAGTCCATGGCCATATATCCAGCTATCAGTGGCGGCACCTCGGAAGCAGTGAACCTGCAGACGCAGGCAGCGCCGCATCACAACGTTTACTCGCAAAGTGGCAGTGTTCAGGCCCAGCCACTGCCAGCGGAATGGCAGGAAGCTGTCGACACAACATCAGGCCACGTGTATTACCAAAATCACCGCACTCACGCTACTCAGTGGACAAGGCCAACTGTGCTGAATCAGAGAATGGTAACAGGAAGTAACTTCGGGCAACTTGTTATTGACATCAACGGTGGTGCATTTGGGATGCTTCCAGGGATTCCGGGGATGAATACTGCAAACAACCAGATGCTGGCGCATGCTAATTCAGCCATCTTAGGGTCCTCTGGAACAACGAACCTTGGTTTATATGACCAGACAAATGACCCAACCCAAAAGCTTGAAGAAGATGCCTCAACGAAAGATAAATATATGGCCTTCGGGTCCTTTCTTTCAGACTTGGGGTCGCGCGCCGCCTTCATCATTCCTGCTCTGCTCAAGGGTGGTGCCGCAAGTTTTGGTTTGTACCTGTACGCAATCGATCTCTTGCTCCTTGCATGCTATGCATACAAGGGTGTATATCAAGAGGCGCGCTATTGCCCCGGCTGTCTGTACAACAACTTGCACGTACTAATCAAAGGAAAGACGCTCAACCCGTATTTTGTTTCAATCAAGACGAAAAGATTCTCAGCGACCAAAAAATTTATTGTTGGCATTGCCTCGATTGCTACCCTCGTCAATGTAGTGGAAGGCGTTTCAGACATCTGGTGTGCCTGGGACGAGGGTGGAGGTAATATTTTATCATATGGATATAGAATCATGAGATATTGACAATGGCACGTTCAATGCACATTAATTTTCTTTTTAAACTCTGTCTGTCTAAACGTGCACTCAATTTTCTTCAGGATAATTATCAACCATTTAATCTGTTAAGAGTGAAACAAACTGCTGATAAATTACATCTCTGACTGTGCAGGCTCGTTTGATGGGATGTGGAACTCAATGCCCAAGCAAGACTTTTTAATGATGTGCGTCACTGCTGCTGGCATTGTGTATGCGATTCCCAAATCAGTGGTGGCACTCATCGGCATTGTCACGTTTTATGGATTCGCCTCCTTGATCTTCTTCCGTTTTTATTTTTCCCTCTTTTTGGCCTGCTTGACTTGTAAAGCAAAGTATGAGCTCACCCAAAACGAAAAAGCGAGACAAAACGGCACCGATCAGCGAGGAGTAATGCAGGTCTGTCATACTGAGTGTGTACACATAGACACATATGTGTATTGCATGGCATATACACACTGTGGCCCACACACTTTGCATAGTTCGGCGAGTTCTATGATTTGATTCTTTAAGACATAGATATGACGTAAATCTATATATAGTTTCCTACATATGCAAATAGATGGAGAGAGAAACAGTGGTGGAGAGACGAAATGATATATTTATGATTGTAGGCATATGTACATGAATGTGAAAACTAATCCTGAGACACAATAATTTGGCAGCGAATGGGATCCATTGTATCGGACAGATACTCGAAAGACAATGTGAATCAGCGTAAAGTGAGTGAATCACAAGCGGGAGTTGCTGCTCTCACAGGTCTGTTCTCTTTTGATAATTTTTGTCATATATGTGTGTAGAAACACGTACGCACACGCACACACACACACGCACACGGACACACACACACACACGTGCATATCTGTCTCTGTCTTTCCCTCTCTCTCTCTCTCTATCTCTCGTTCTCTCGCTCTCGTTCTCTCTCTCGTGTTCTCTCTCGCTCTCTCTCACACACGTTCTCTCTGTCTCTCTCTCTCTCTCTCTCTCTCTCGTTCCCTTTAGTTTCCTCTCTCTCTCTCTTTTCTCTCGCTCGTTCTCTCTTTCTCTCTTGGGGTATCTACTTGTGCGTGCGCTCTTCTTTTTCTCTGCCTCTCTCACACTCACTCTCTCACTCTTTCACTCTCTTGCTCTCTCTCTTTCTGACTTTTGCTCACTAGTTTTTGCTCTGGTCTCGCTCTTGTTATATCTTGCTTTCCCACTAAATTTCTTTCTCTCTCTTATTCACACTCTCTCGCCCGCTCCCTCAATTTGATAACGCTTCTCTCTCTCTTTATTCCTCCCTCCTTTTCTATCTCTTTTGTTCTCTCCCTCTTACACACGCACGCTCACACCCACACACACATTCAATCTTGTTCTCTCTTTTTGTCTCATTCTCTTTCTCTCTCTCGTTCGCTCTTTCTCTTTCGCTCTCTCTCTCAATTTTGCTCTCGCTTCGCTCTCTTTCTCCATTTCTCTCTCTTCTCATGTATCGCACATGATCATCACACACATTAAATACACTTTACATAGTCAATGGAGGCAAAAAGTGCTGTGGCATGTCGTATCCAGATGCTGGTAGCAACACTGGCACCTGCATGTACAAGTTCTGGGCGCTGATTTGGGAAAGTCTTTAGGTTGCATTATGATTCAGAATTCAAATGATATGCACATACATAAGAAATAGAGGAGGTGGGGTTGTACCAGTGGTTGAACTCAGGGGTGGTTTGGCGAGGCCTGATGTTGGTGACGTGACTTGTTTTTGAGTATAACATGACAAAATATGGTGGTGGGGAGAAAGTGTGAACTAGGGGGTGTCAGCATAGGAATACTCCCAGACCGAGTGATTGGTCCTTCTTCGCTAATTGTGCCGGTCGCAGAAACATTTTTTCATGAAAATTTGACTTGCAAATTCTATGATTCGAGATTCAAACAATGGAGGAAAAGCAAGTACTCAGAATTTGTAAAGTGACAATACATATATATATATATATATGTATACTCTTGCATATACATATGTTGATAGGTAAGTACATTCAACAAGTAATGTCAGTATCAGGATCAATTTTGTACCCCAATTCAGAAGCTTTTTTTACTAACAAGTTTTCAAGGACTGTCATATTTTCGGATTTTGATTCATTTTGAAGTAAACATAGTAATCTTGTCAAAAAAGTTTCATTGGCTTTTTTAGCGAATAATTCTTCAAGATCGCCGTCTTTTTTCACCAATTGATTGATGTTGCTTTTATTATACCACAAGAAATATTCTGGAAGCTTTACTGCAAGCTCTATTTGCTCGGTAAAGAAGCAGTTTTGAGATGGGGCTTGAATGAATCTTCTCCACAGCCAATCTCTCGTGCGAAGTAACATCAGTTGCATATGGCCAATTTGGAAAACTCGTTAATAAAAAAAGCTTCGGATATCAGGTCCAAAATTGATCCTGCGACCGGTGTAAGTATCTTACGTGCTGGGCCGCACGTGCGGCCCAGCTCTCTCGGGAAATTTCGAGAGAAGATGGGGTGCTTTTGGGTCCAAAAATGGAGGGTCAGCTGGAACTGTGCGTAGCGGCATTCGATGGTTGATAAGCGGCAGTGCCAATGTGTATGGAATATAGAAGGGGTAAGGGGCTAAGAACTGTCACGGTCACTTACTATCACCGCCATATTTTTTTGTAATTTGATTGATCAATATCTTTCCATTTTCTTTTTTCATGATGGAGGTTGCTTGCGAATGTTCGTTCTGTTTGCACATAAACATTACTGCATAATTTATTTTGTTGTCACAAACTCATTAAAATGGGCCGACGTAAGAATGCCCATCAACAATGGGCCGACGCTCATGAACCTTGTGATTCTCAAAATACGGAAAAAGAGTTGTCAAACACATACACGAAAATATACGGGGTACACATAAATCATTCACACATTTATATATACAAGGATCAGCTCGCAAAAGGAAGACGGTAGAGAGGCATCAGAGATGTGTAAGGAGGGAAGGAGAAAGGGACTATGCATCTAAGTTGCCTTTTAAATAACAAGAATCGACAGAGAGAAAAAGGGGAGGGGAGAGGAGGGGGAGGTGAGAAGTGTATGTAATGAAAAATAAATTAGGTCCTCATATTATTGATGTCACATAAAAATTACCGTTTTCAATTACCGTTTTCAAAGACAACACCAACGAAAACAACGCCACTCACTACATGAGGTAAGGGAAAGAAAAAGTACATCAACAAACATCTTCTTGAACAGGCTTAAAATTTTCGACGGACAGGAAGGAAAAAGAGTTTTGCCTTGAGCTGATCGCTGCAGCATGCTGTAGTGGTCACGCCACAATGATACTGTCTTTCCACCAGCAAGTATTTGGATCCTTGGCAGAGGCGCATAAAATTTGAAGAAATCTTTACAGATGTATGCATACTACAAAGGCAGATGGGTTCACAGATGAGTTCACAGGTCTACTGTGACACGCACTGCACGCTAAATCAATGTCAACTGGCAATGCAAATGAGGGCAATAGGCAGCACTCACAAAGTCGGAACATGCTGAAAACTTGCATACGATAACCTTGTCGTGAGCGTGACGTATGTATTTTCTTTGTACTAAATCCAAGAATGGGGAAAACAAATGTTTGTTTGTAAGTTGTCTTGTCTTGTCAATCTGATACTAGGAACCAGGACGTCTGTGTGTTACTTGCTCCGAAAAAATGTGTTTTATTATAGCTTGTTGCAAAGCAATGTGTTCGTTGTTTTGTTTTGTCAACCCCATGTAGGGAATCCCGGGGCTCCCCCCGGGGCTCCCCACGACCTTCTGTATGCATGTCATTTTGTCATGTACATGACCAAGGCATTGATTGATGTTGCTTTTATTACTCGGTAAGAAATAATCTAGTAGCTTTGCTGGAAGCTCTATGTGCTCGAATCCTTTTCTATAGATTCGTGAATATCAGGGGTTTTCTTTCCTTTTTTCTTTTTTCTTCTTTGGTGCGTGTGCAAGGCCTTTGTCTCGAACAAACGCCTTTCCTCCGCCCCTCTGAACCAGGCTCCTGTGTCTGGTTGTCGCCGTTCCTCCTGTGTGTTGATTATACATGTGTTTTTGTGTGTGTGTGCCTCTGTATGTGCATATGAAAATGTGTAGGTACAGTGATAAATGTTTAGCAAATATAAGCAAAACCGTGACGACGTCACGTGCAGTATTAACATAGAAAACAGAAATAGATGTTCATAGCAACGTAAAACAAGCAGTGAAGTGGCAAGTTTTCAGACACATGACAGAATGCAATACGAATAAGTAAAATACAATAAATGTGTCCGTCTTCCGGACTCTGGGGGGGAGTCTTGGATTGTGATTCCCAGTTTACCATCCTGAGTGCACCATCGTTCGACGGGCTCCAGCTTTGACGCTCTATAAGCGTGTGTTCCTCTCTCTATCTCCTCACACGTGCCCTATGTTCTCCCTCGATCCCTCTGTGGTTGGCCTCGCACCTCCTTGCACCTGCTGGAGGAAGGACACAATCACCCGATTGTGCGCTTCGCATACCTGCATCACATGATCGGCAAAGAGTTTGTCTTTTTTCCTTCTTGTACATCAAGCTTTTTGAGCTTGGTGTAGAAGTTGCTTTTTAGCAACCGATCCGCAGCTACCCACCACAAAGTTAATCTGCTCAAATTCCAACCCTGGAGCAGCAGCTTTGAGCGTACCGATGATGCTTTTGTGCTGCTCATTTGCTTCTGTTTCTTTCACCTCTAGGAATCCATTGTCCCTGTCTGTCGACCGTTTAAATTCTAAAATATGTACGATCTGCATACCATACGTGCAGAAGAAGCTACTGGTATCTAATATTATTTGCTAACAAGGGTCTCTGTATTAGAGTCACTAACAGTCTATCATGGTGACACTAAGTCTTACTCACGGTGAAGATATCTTCTTCTCAGGATATTTGGCCCTGAACAAATTTATTTATGATTAACAAGTCAGCCAAAATTCGAATCTTGTACATTAGTAGCGCATTGAAGAGGGCATATCCAGAGATTGTTGGTTTTAATTTTGTTGCTCAGTTCTCTCAAAAAGATGGAATATTAGTATTTGACTCGCCCCTTGTCCTTATCTTAGACTCAATGTGTGGTAGGCAAGATTTTTGTGTCGAAAGTTTGTCGTGTTTATTTGTTTCAAGAAAATATGCCGAAAGATTGCTATTTTTTTACAATCTCATTACCATTTGTTTTGTCTTAGCCAAACACAATGTGCCGCAGACAAGATTTTTTGGACTGAATTGTAATGATGTTGATTGCTTTTATTATCGCTCCTGGAGAAAAAATGTGATGATTGCATCTCATTTTTGCTCGTTGTTCCCTCGTCCACAATTTATATATATATGTATCTAAATATACACACACACATATACATATATATATATATATATATATATATATGTGTGT
>Ga0335398_10008058_pt1 | contig 12631 bp, 8 predicted proteins | sample BON03_FD_205742 | JGI IMG/M metagenome (GOLD analysis project Ga0335398, IMG submission 205742) | Freshwater microbial communities from Lake Bonney liftoff mats and glacier meltwater in Antarctica - BON-03 (spades assembly) (version 2) | ecosystem: Environmental > Aquatic > Freshwater > Ice >...
GAAAGAATTTAATCTCGCCCCCTCTATCTGAACCCGGACATTGCCGAACGAATTGCCCACTACTATTCCGGGTAGTCCCGCTGCAATGACGGGCTTGCCGATATAGTTCCCCTCTTCGCGCTTGTCTTTGCTCTGACGCTCCTTGGCAGTTAGATTCCCCGTAAGCTGCCGGACCCTAGCGGCGTGCTGCATCGCAACGCCCTTTAATCTCTTCGCTCTTTCCTCTGGCGTGTATTGGCTGCTGGCCTTTATTGATTCAATAGTTTCCTTGTGCCTTTCGTTAAGCAATTCCAATTCGGTCTTTGCGACTTCCGGCTTTTGCTCCGCTTCGGGAGTTAGCTCCGCTACTTCGGCGGGTGCAACGCTTGCAAGAATTTCTTGATTTGCTCCGATGTCATTCTGATTGACTTGTATATCAGCCGCTTCAACTTCCGCTTGGGGGGTGCTTTCATTTTGCTTTGGCCGAACGATTCCAAAGGCATCCAGTCCTTGATTCACTTGCTCCGTAAATTCTTGGAACTTCTTCGGTGAAGTTTGGGGGTTAAAGTATCTTGCTATCGCTTCCCTGATTGTCAGCAATGCCTTTTGCATTATGCCTAGCCATACTTCGGCAGCTTTAGAGCCATTGTTCTTCGCCCTGACTAACTGGATCACATCTTCCGTTATCTGTCCAGTCCTAGCCCGCTGCACAACTTGGCGGTTGAATTCCATGAACAGCTTGGAGTTTCCCGCGTCAGTGTCTTCCGTGTTCAGGTTGTTTCCGTAAACGCTGGTTAGTTGAGTCGGCAGCAATGGATTGTTAAGCCGAAGTTGCCGCCCTTCTCTAGCGAACACTCCTTCGATGTATTTACCAATCTCGTTTTCCTTGACGCCTTTGGCTATAGCTTCCTGCCTAGCTGTATGGATTTGCTCGATGTGAATAAATTCCTCTTCCATCTTCTTCGGAAGAATTACTTCTAGCTCATCGGCCAAGGCATCGCCGCTGTTCGCAGTCAGGAAGTTCTTGGTTTTGGGCAAGTAGAAGATGGGCATCCCTTGATCGTCCCAGCTTACCCCGACTTCGGTTAAGTTCTTTCTGGTCCCCGGAATGTCCGACCTAGACTTAAAGCGAACTCCGCGTTCCGCTAGGTAGGCTTTTGCCGGGGATAGAACGGCGTTAAAACGGTTTTTAATACGATCCGATAGCGGAGTAGCCTCGCTGCCCTCCGAGCGTTCTAGCGCGGTCACAAACGATGTTTCCAAATCCTCTTGCCGTTTGTTGAAGGCTTCCAAATCCTGCGGCGATCTAGGAAGCGAACCCTGCGCTCCTTGCGGGACACCATCCCGAAGCGGATTCGTGCCCGTTACTTCGGTTCCCAACAACTGCGCTTCCGCCCGCTTGTTGTCATCCATGAACTGCGAAACAACTTCGCCCTCTTGAGCGGCTTCTATCTTGGCGTCATTCTCAAGCTGACGGTTGATAAGAACCGTCTCTTGCTCGTTCGGATTCCGGCCCTCTCGACTGACAAATGCTCTGGTTCTTTTATCGTCACCGATAATCGCTTCCTGTTGTTCCCCGTCCGGCACAATAGGAGTCGCTTTTAGGCCCGCTAGTGCCGCGTCTATAGGAAGGGTCGGCTTCGCTGCTGTTTCAGGATTGCTCAGGAATGCGCTGATTTCCTCAAGCTCCCTCTGCAAGTCCACGAAACCCTCGTCTTCGGGAGTCATCCCTTCCAACTGCGATTCGATTTCCGCTTGGCGGTTAAGCACGCCGGACAGTCTTGCATCCCCTTCGCTTTCCGCTTCCGCTCCCTCCGCTCCAAGGATTTCATTCTCCGAAGTTAATCCGCCGTTTGCTTTCTTGGCGAAATCCTGCTGGTTCTGATTGACCGCCAAGCTGCCGCTCGTTCCCGCGCCCAGCTTTCTAAGGTTAGCCGGGACGCCAGTTACTCCACCGACTAATGCGCCAGCAGCCATAGAGTTAAGAATGTTCGACAAGCCTTCTTCCTCTAATATCGGGAAGGTTGGGTCTTTGATGTTGATTGCCGTGTTCTCGATACCGGCTTGCAATCCCTCAGTTGTCATTTCCGCAAACGTCTGAACGGCTACGGCCTCGCCAAACTTCCTTATTGCGCCCTTAGCAATCTGAGTTGCTATCTTGTCCCCGAAAATGCTCCTAATTGCAATGAACTGCGGAACTGCGTCCAAGGATGCGGACACCGCCCCCAAGCCGAATCCTAACCCCGCCTCCACTTCCCCGGTCCTTTCAAAAACTCCCGACCCCACTTCACCCGCTGACATCGGGTAGTTGGCTAGGGTTGCTCCCGCCGCCGTGGAAGCGTCCCGGACCGCCCGTGCCTTGGCGGACTCCCCGTAAAGGTTCTTTAGGGCTACGCGCTTCGCAACGACTTTCCCGGCTTCAACGGCTCCGAGTTCCTTAACCATGTCTCCGAAAAAGCGCATAGCAATCTTGCCGCCCGCTATCCTTCCGATTGTTCCGCCAACTCCACCGACCGCAAATAATGGAAGCTGCTGCGATACGGTGTAAATTCCCCAACGGGCAAAGCTGTCGAAACTGTCGATGTCTTCAATGGAGTTTATCGTTCCCCGATACTTCTCCCCATTCTTCATTATGCTGGTATAGGAGTCCAGTAGCGATGCCTCTACCCCGTCCCATCCCAAGGCGTCCGCTCCCATTGCGGCGGCGAATGTAGATAGCCCGCCGATCTGATTGAATCCCGAAATGATTCCGTTGCTGGCTTCCTGCCCCCAGCTTAAAGGCTCTCTCTCTGCTTCCGGGAAAAAGGTCTTCGGCTCGTAAGCGAGCGTCCGCCTCATCTTGCCAACCTCAGTCTCCTGCGGTCCTATCGGCTGCGGCTTAGGAGGGGTGTCAAATTGAATTTCCGCACCTTGGACTTTCTCGTCGTAGATAATCATTGTCGGTAACGATAGAGGAATTTATTTTTCTGGTCCAATAGATTTTCTTAGCTCATCAGCTCTTATCTCTAAATTCTCAACGCTATCCGCCATTAAGGTATTTTCTACAAAGTCTTTTATCTTAGGTTTCATTGCGCCCCACAGTATTCCGAACGAACCCACTAGCTGTTTTGGGAAATAGATTACGTCAATTTTTGATACTTGATCCCATACGGCTTCTTCGATCTCGTCAGTGATTTCTAATGCGCTTCCGGTGAGGCGACCTGATTCTTTTCGCCTTTCAATAACTTCTAAAGTTTTCTTCAAAATCTGCTGGTCCCTCGCTCGCTCTAAGATTTCAACTCTCTCTTTTTGCAATTTCTCATACGTCTCGGGTGAGTCGCTCTTCATCCTTGCTTCAATCTTTTCATTGACGGAATCCTTGAACTTATCCCTAGAATCAGGAGTGAACGTGCCGTCTTCTTCCCGCGAATCTTCCGCTATTTTGTATAGCTGGTCCCGCGTGAACATGACTTCGGGCGGCTTAGTCTCGGTTTGAGCAGTTTCCGTTCCGGCATATTCCCTCACAAGCGATCTTATGTTATCCTGATCCTGCTGCGGAAGGCTCGCTACCCATTCCGGCAGAACCTTAGCTCCCTCAACTTGCTGCGTCTGATGGTTCACCATGTCAAATTGCGAACCCTTAACTAAGGCGAATCCTTTTTTGATATTATCGAAGTTCTCGGCAAACTTAATCGGCAGGGGCTTAATGGGCAGCTTGACGATTTCGTTGTTTATCGTCCGAGTCAACTGCATGGACTTATTGCCTTTTCCGTCCTCGACTTCTATGTATCCAACATCAGTCTCGTCAATGCCGCCAAGCTCTCCAAGCACTTCGGTTAATTCCGCGTTACCGGAAAGTATCGCGCTGTTCTCGGTAATGAGCTTCAAGCCCTCCCTTGCGTCCTTGACTCTGGCATACGGATAATCATCGGCGGCTGTCATGCTGCCCTTGCCGCCGAAGTCCGTCTTAAGTCCGCTAACGGACCTTGATCCTTGCGTCGGAGGGATGATTACCGCCACCATCGCGCCCGCTACCATCGCGCCCGATTCGTTCATTCCAGCAATCTCTAGTCCGGGAATCTTGCTCGCAAGTTGACTAAATTGCGACATGGTTATTTTTGCGTTCGGATTGTTTATTAGACCCCATGCCTCCTGCGGCGTCTTGGCTTGCATCGCGGTCTCTACTGTGGGAGGGCCAAGGACGACGGGAGCGTCGGAGACGACTCCTGCCGCCGCATCCTCTGGGGTAACTGGATCGGCGGTTGCTGCGGGAGCGTCGGGGACAGCCTCCACATTAGGGGCTGATTCTGAGGCTGCAGAAGCAGCCGCAATAATTCTCTTCACTTCCGGTATGTCCTGCTCATCAATGCTTCCGGCTGCGAGCAAGTTAGCTGCGGTTTCTGCGCTCACTTCGGTTCCGTCGCTCAGAATGATCGTCTCTTCCGGCAAGAGCGGCTCCGCTTCTGCGTTTAATCCCTCGATGTCTCCAGATGAAGTTACGCCCTGATCCTGCGCTGCCTCTGGTGTCTCCGTCCTAGTCGCTACCGGATTCGCTGAATCTTGAATGCGCCCACCCATGAACGCCGCACTGTCCATTACACGGCCATCGTCACCGCCGCCGCGTGGCGGTCGATCATACCTTCCTGCGGCGATTTGCTGGTTCAGGATGCCTTGTTCGGCGGCTATTTCCTTGTCTAACATCCTTTCTTCAAATATCTGCTTCTCGGTCATAAACTCCCGCTCCATCTGAATCTTCTGCTCCGTCAAAGCAGTGTTCATAAAGTTCTGACTTACTTGCTGTGCCGCGCCCGTGATGTCGTTGTTCATCCGTTCCAGCAATGGGTTATTGGCCCCCACTCCCTGCGCCGCTTGCACGAAGTTCCATCCGCTTTGATCGCCCTTAGCTAACTGTTGAATTCCCTGCGATGACAGCATGGATTTAATCGGTCCCAAGTATAAGGCCTCATCCTCTATCTTTTTCTTTTCGGTGCGCTCGTAGATCATCGCCCCCATTTTCGCCAATCCGGTCGCTGTCCGTGATTTATTTTCAGCGGCGTTAGCTATGGTGGAGGATGCCAAATTAGCCGCTTGTAACAGCCCTTGGTATGTTCCTCCGTTGATTGCCCCGCCGCTCGGCTGGGGTGGTGACATTATTGGTAATGACATATTATCGGTAACGATAGAGGGTTATGCTGCTATTGCTTTCCTTTTCGGCAAGCCTGCTTTTGGCCACGAGCTATCTGACAGCCCCTGACGACGAAAACTTGCATCTTGGAATGATTGCTTCAAGTAGGGTAGTGCCGTGCTTACCCCGGCCATCGCCGCGTTAACAGCCTGACTCCCATTAGATTGTTGCGGGAATGCCATTCTTGCAGTTTCCGCCTCAATGCCGCCTAGCTGTGCGTTTAATGCCAACTCAGCGGACTGTAGCCGCCCAGTGTTGTTAAGACCCTGTAGTTTTAGGAAGTCATTGAGGAAGCCTACTGATTGCGGGTCCGGGCTTGCTGCAATTTGAGCGTTCGTCATATTCGCGGAGTAGTTCCTTGAATCTTGCTCAAGTGCTGTATTCACATTTAATACGTCATACGCATACTTCTGCCGCCCGATGTCACTGGATAGTCCGAAAAGCTGATCCGGCGTTGTGATTAAGCTCTGAGCTAATTGCTGCCAAGTTGACGCCGCATTAACTCCCCGAGTCTGGATTTCATCCGATGTCCGGCCCAAGTTCCTCGATAGATTGTTTTGGGCATTTGTCCTGCCCGGAGCAAATGGATTATTGGACCCACCCGAAACTTGAGCCGTTGCTTGTGCAATGTTCCTTGCTACGTCCGGCGAAATCTCTCCGCGTAACCATGAGTTGATGGCATCGCCGCCTTGGCTCATCATTTGAGCCGCCCCCGGAGCAACACTTTCGCGTCGAAATTTGTTCTGCTGCGTTATAAAGTTTGCGGTATCGTTTAAGCTGCCTTCCGGCCCCGCGCCCATGACCGAAGAAAGCATGTTCGTGGAGAACCAAGGATCGAAGCCCGTATTCGGGACTGTCGACTTATACTTAACTGGCTTCATCTTAGTCCCGTAAAGCCCCTTTCGATCCGCCAATAACTCATCCGTGTCATACGTAATGGGGTTGTATTGCAGATTTGAATTGCTCAACCTGTTAGCTGTTCCCCCACCGCCACCACCGCCGGATAAAGAACTCGAAAGAACAGAGCCGCCTACGCTTACTGCGGTTGTGCCTACCGCGACCCACGAATTTTGCGGGTCAAATCCCTTCGGCGCATCCTTACGATAATTGCTGACAATTACCTTAGCCGCCTCTAGGCATTTGTTAAACTTTTGTTCGTTATTCATATCGGCAGCTCCATTTGTAATTTTTGCGCTATCAGCGGGTTTTCGCAAGTAAATATAATGTCCCGCTCAATCTTCTCAACATCTGTTTCATTGCTTGGGTTTACATGGCATGTGACGCCAACGCAATCTTCAAAGCAATATAACGCCCGCCTTGTTCCGGCTGGCGTGATTATTACGGACGGGGACTTGTAATAAACAATCCCCCCGTCATCCGTCCATATTCCAAGGACTCCGCTCAGGATCATTAACGGATGCTCGGTCTTGTGAATCTTAGTCGTGTATAGTCCGCCCGCTACAAGGTGACACTCCCGAATGTAAAGGCCGGGAGTGAACCTGTGATAAACCTTTGATTCAAGGGGAATCCCTTCCGCCAAAACAGATTCAAACTCGTTGAATCTTTGGTCATTCGCCACTTGCGTGCAGCGGTCTAATACAGCCAAGTCCGTCATGGCTAATCGAAGTAGCCCCCTACTAAGGATTCCGCTTGATCCGTGCGGAATACTTTCATTGGAGTTGTTGCCTGAGTATCGTCGGATTGCATTTCCATTTGAAGCTCGCTTATCGCTAACGATAATTCCGAAATGTATCGCTGCTGGTCCCGGCCCTTGCGGTAGCTGATCGCGGAAATCGCATGGATCATCGCTTGCTCCGGGAACTCCACTAAGTCATTTGGGTTCTTTAGCGGAAGCATCCGTGTTTTTCCGTAGATCAATACGCTTCCCCGTGCGTATCCCGGAACTGTATAACGCTTGTATTTTGGGTTGATTTCCCACGGCTGGTAAAGGGCAATGATGTTCCTACTTCCCGTCACCGCGTCCACCGCGTAAACCCTGATTCCTCCGACTGTCTCCGGCTTGGAAACTTGCGAGAAATTCACCACCAAGTTTTCACCAACGGAAGGAAGGAAGGCGTCAGCGATGGTGATTTCTTCTTTCTTCCATCTGCCCGATTTAGTTTGCTGCAAAAACTGCAAAACCTTCCCCGCATCTTCTGAGCTTTCTGCCACCAATTCAATTCGGTATTCATTTGCCGTGTAGTCTCTGAATTTGGAATGATAGCCGCCGCGATCCTCAATGTATCCCAGCCCGCCCGTGGGCATACTGGAACAATAGGCTACTCCGGGGACCGTCTGATACCATTGGTTTTTGATTTCTACCGGATTGCCGCACACGATAGCTTGGCGCATCACTTCGTATCTCGGCGGCAATAGAAAGGAACCCTTGACGCAACAAATCTGACACCACTCCATGATTTCGGAGTAGTCCAACTTTTTCCACAACAAGGAACGGGCCGAATTAACAGCCGTCAATATTGTTTCAAAGTCGTCATCGCAGATTCCGCTATCCCCCACAAAGGGGGAGATTTCTACTGACATTTCTTGGATCGTTTTCATTATCGTTACCGATATTATTTGCGTTTGCCGACCATCGTTATCGGCTTGAACTTGGGCGCGTTGCCCATAGGCTCTTTGATTTTCTTCGTTGCGCTGCAACTGGTTCCTGACTTTTTACCGTATTTCATGTTACTCACCCCCTTTTTTCTTACTGTATTAGTTCTGTCTGACAAATACAAGCACTCTCCACGCAACCGGAAGATTGTTGGACCTGAGCTGAAATTGCGTGCTGGTTCTGCTATTGTTGATTAGCGAAGCGGTTGGAGGATTAGTCGAAACTACTGCCCCCGCGTCGATTAGGGTTAGCCCCACGAAGTAATTGGAGCTTGGCATTTCCGTTGGTAGCGCAACCGTCGTGACATCGTTCAATGTTGTCACTGCCGTTTCAAAACTATATGTAACCTTCGTTAGTGACTGAACTTCGTTTTGCAGTTGTTGAATCTGCTCCTGCATCTTGGCAACATCCTGAATGGAAAAGTTTCCTAGCCCCGGAATGATTGCATTCGTCTTCTTCAAGACTGTCTCAATGAAACTGCCGAAGACATCCCTGACATTGCCCTTTGGATTCCATCCCACAGGTATATTCGGGACTTGTAATTGAATTGTCTCTTCGGTGTTGTCCATTTTGTTTAACAGTTGATTGGTTTATAAAAGTCGAAGTCCGAATCCTCTTCTGAAAGTGTCGGTATAACTGTCGGAGGCTTGCAATCAGGAGTTGTCTCAGCCAGCCCCGTTGGCTTGCTCGCGCTTATACGGAATCGCTTTAGCGTCATAGCTCCCGTCATTTCAATCCGAAGCTGAAATTCAATTCCCTGATTGGCTGGCTTTTTCGTGTCCGGCTGGCACTGCTTTTCACTCGGGGAGGGCAGCTTTACCTTGGCGTATTTGTAGTCCGATATTTGCAGCTTGTCTCCCAGCACGGCTTCTGCCGGAACATCCATCCCGATTCCCGCTGTATGCAGGTAATTCCAATTCGGGCTTCCGTCTGCTCGGTAGTAAACGGAAATGTCTCCAAGCTGCTTAATTTCCTCAAGAATCAAATCGCCGCCGTTCAGCCGCTTGTCTATAAAGCCAGATTGGCCCGGAAAGTTGTAAGCTCTCGTTTCAATAAGTGAACGAATGGCAACTGACTCCCCCGCAATTACATCGTCCGGCTCGTTGCCGTCAATGTCATAGAATCTGTTCTTGCCGTCGCAGTCATACGATATGGCTATTGCCCGATTTTCACGGTTGAAGAACCCTGACAATAGCTGTATCGGCCTTATCCCAGTCCAAAGCCCATTCCATCGGAAGTTAAAGTTTGAGTCCGGGCTTGATCCGCTTGCCTGATCCAAGTCCAGAACAAGCATTCCTCCGTGTGGTCTGTGAGCACCGTAAGTCGTGTTATTATCGTCAACGATAAACGGGTTGACAGTCAGGATGAAGCGGTTGTCGAAAAATATGCCCGAAGCGAATTGCTTCATCCAATCCGTATCGGTATCCGCCCAAATGTTTACTTCTCTGGAAATCTTCCGATTCGATAAGCCGGACCTAAACTCGTTCCTTGAATTATTGTAAAACGCCCATCCATCTGCGGACCGCATTATGAAATCGGAGTTGGCGGCGGCTAGGCTCCAAGGAGACAGATTGCCCCGTCCTACTAGCGAAGTTCTCATTATCCTAGCATCCTTCCATTGCAGTCTCGGTAATGAAGCATTAAGGGATACCGCGCCCTCTTCGCAGAAAATAACAAGCTCTCCCTGTCCCCGGTCGTTGCTGTCCATTGAGGGCATCGCCTTTAGTCCGGTGATCCGCCCCATGTTCAAGGGTATTCCAAATGACCCGCCTTCGGCCCAATACTCGTTTTCTGTAAACCGCCTTGTGTTGGTGGTGTCCGTGAAGCCGTTGGCGTAAATCAAATCGGAGGCATAGATTTGATCGTATTTATCGCTAACGAAAACCCGCCCATGAATATACTCCATGATCGTTCCTATGGGCATTTCTTGCTGCAATGGGTTTAAGCGGACCGCTTGAACATTTATATCCCCGCCCCATACTAACGGGTTATTAAGGCCGTCTTGAATGTAAACCCAATCTTCCGCCTGAACAAACCACTGATTGAATACCGTCTCGTCGTTGCCAGCGGCGATTTGCTTAAACTCAATCTGGTTGTTTTGAAGGATTCCGAAGAACACCCGCCCGCCGCAAGCAACAAGCATCCCGTCCGAAGTCCCCGGCCTGACCGCCCTGTAAATAATTGATCCCTGTATCGGCTTGCTTTGGATGAATTCATTTACTTCCGAATCCCCGATTAGCTCAAGCTCCCGAAATGATGGCCTAGTCCGGTTCCTTGATCCTCGAAATACTCGATTTATAGCCTTGGAAACGAACCTATCGGGCAAATCGGACGGGCTGGTATCCCCATCCATTGCGGAGAAAACCAGTTGACCGTCATATATTCTTTCATCTGATGGCATTATGCGTCCCTGCCCCTTGTGTCAATCCAGCCTCTTGTATTCACACTTATAGATTGGCTGTTGCTGTAAGTAATTTGACCAGATGTGTTTGTAAAGATGAAGAACTGACCAGCTCCTGCGCTTGCAGTGAGGGTCCAGAAATTATGTCTTCCCTTGCCCGCAAGGGCAAGCATAGGTGACGTTCCAACTCGATATAAATGCACGTTCCAGTCATCGTCCTGCCCCGCTCCATAAGCAGAGATAATTGCCTGAACTATAATTCCGGTTGGAACAGTCAAAGCGAGATTAGTGGCAGCCGTGGAGGTTGCTTTGCTGAGATTCGTGACGGCTGCTACAAGCTCGAAGTTGTTTCCGTTTTGTAAGAATCCGCGCACGTTTGAGCTTGCGTCCGTGAGGACCGCTCCGATTCGGCGGTTTAAGGTGTATCCTACGGGCATCGTTGGTGCTGTGGCAGACGTGGAGAAAAGAACGTCAACGAGCGTTCCATTGCTGATGAGCCAGAGGTGGAGCGTCCCGCTGACCGGGATGGATCCGGTGTCGAGTCCGCCGTTTCCTGTTCCCGCGCTCCATGTGGCATCGATGCGCTTGGTGAGCGCGGTTGCGAGCGTGAGCGTGGCGGTGTTCCCTCCATTTCGGGCGATGCCTGGGCCAATGTCGATGTCGTGATCCGCGTCCCCTGAGTTATTGGCGAGGATCAATCCATCGATGTATCCCCGAGGGACGAATAGCGCGATACCTACAGCGGTAGGCGTGGCGGATTCGATGGCTTGTTTGAGGCGGGCGGCGGTTACGGTGTCACCGGCTTGCCAGTCGTATCCAGATGTGAGATTGCTCATAATGGTGTGGGGGTTTAGCTTACGTCCCGGCTGTTATCCCCGGGAGGGGGTGTTTCTACGACTTCGGCGAGGATTGCGCGGATGGTTGGGCGTCCGGCGGTCGTGAGGATGCGTAAATCCACCTCGTGCGCTCGGGTGCGTAGCGGGCGCTTGATCTCGTAGTCCTCGATTTCGGCGGGGTCGGGGTTGGATTTGGTCCCGGCTTGCACGGTGAGATCCGGATTGCGGAAGATCCCGGACATTTGCAGCGTCGAGTTGGGCGGCAAGATGGCGGATGTTTTCATGTTTAGCCAGCGTTTCCGGCCGTAGCGGGATCCTTCGTATCTGCGAGTCACCATTTCGGCAGCGATGGGGGTGATCTCGGTGGTGGCGGGTGTCTGGTCGCCGTCTTCGCGTTCCTCAAGCAGGAACAAATACCCTGCGCGGCCTGAGCCGAACATGCGGCGGCGGCCGTTCCACGGTGCGACGATTAACCGGTGAATCTCGGTGGTGTAGGTATCGACGCTCTCCCACTGTTGGTTAAGCATGTTAAATATCAAGATCGTATTCGGGTCCGTGGCGGTGCCCGTCGGGATGGCTAGGTAATAGCGGTTTTCGTGATACCGTGCCACGCTGCGACCGATGGTTTGGTAATTGATGGTGTCAAACTGGTCTTGGATCGGGTCCGAGAGCGGCACTTGCACCCCTCGGAGCTTGAGATCGGTGTAGTTGCTGTCGAGGCGGTAAACTCCGGAATCCGAGAGGAAATAAACAAACTCCCCGGCGGTAACTACTGTCTCGCGTGCAGCGCACCCGATTTCGTTGGTTATCATCTCAAGTTGAGATTGGGCGGGGTCGAAGGTCGTGCCGGTGGCGTCGAGCACGATGTCGGCGCGATAGATGGTTTTGCGGCCAAAGACCAAGATACGCCGTTCCGCGAACGCATGGAGTGCGACTATGGTATCGTCACTGCCTGCGTTCGCACGGAACGATTGTTGCAACGGGTCGTAGATGTTATATTCCAAGACTTTGGAGATTTGCACCGTGTCGCGGATCGGAGTCGGCGCGGTGACGAGCTGGTTATTGAAATACGTCGCCAGATGCGTGGACCATAGCACGTTGAAGGTGGGTCCGACGGCAGGCACTCCACCCGGGGATACAACAAAGGTGGTGGCGGCAAAGCCATCCCATACCAGTGGGGGCTGGACGCGTCGGGCGGTGATGGTGCCTGTGGCGGGGGTCACGGTGGCGTTTGGCACTGCGAGCGTAAACACGGTGGGGCTGGTCACAGTGATATCGTATTCGTGGAGATATCCGGCTTGCCCTGCTCCTTCCAGGCGCACGCGCATTCCGGATGTGAGGTTGTGGGCGGCGGTGGTGGTCACGGTGGCGGTCCCGGTGGTCTGCGTGATGCTGGTCACGGCTTTGCGGGCATAGGCTCCTTCGATAGGGCGGGATCGGAGGATAAATAACCGGTCGAACGCTTGCACGACGCTTGTTTCATCATCGGTGGTCACGGTTTGCCCTGCGGGTAATGCTCTGGTAATCGTGCTCTGGTCTTGGGCGTAGAGGTATGCGGCATCTGTTCCGACGAGAACAATCCACTCGCGGTTGGCTTGGAAATTTGGGGACTTGAATATTCCGGACGTGAGGATGCA
>Ga0335398_10008060_pt1 | contig 12629 bp, 7 predicted proteins | sample BON03_FD_205742 | JGI IMG/M metagenome (GOLD analysis project Ga0335398, IMG submission 205742) | Freshwater microbial communities from Lake Bonney liftoff mats and glacier meltwater in Antarctica - BON-03 (spades assembly) (version 2) | ecosystem: Environmental > Aquatic > Freshwater > Ice >...
ATCTCAAAATGCTCTAGCAGTTTTAAAGGCAATATTTGCCCGATTAATACATCACTTATCACACTACAAAACTAACTACTCCCCGTAAATTTCATGTGAGCCAATTATACATTTTATTTTTTCGAAACAAGAAAATGTTAGCACCTATGTTGTAATCTACTCCGGAGCAGCATATATGATCTATTAACTCAAAATACAGTTGTCCAAAAATTCGGATAAGATTGGCTCGATGTATTTTACTATCTGCTAAAAATCTATTAGCGAGTTTAATACTCTTGCCTCTTTTCAGTACATATTTACGATGATTATTCTAGTAAAAAATCTGAAGCCCAATCTTAATTAAACCTAAAGTCCAGCCCTAAGTCTTCTAATTTCTTTTTGGTGATCTCGTCCATCTGAAGCTTATACCGTTGACTTTTTCCCTTGAGAATCTTATCCTTACTTCTTATTTTAAATGCCAAACTCACCTTGCCTCGCTCATCCACTAAGTCAAATAAAGACTGCATAAGTTCTTCATTGATATCCTCTGCATTTAGATTTATGGTTACTTTTTTAAGCTGATGGGTCACTGCATCTTCTAAAAAGGTCATCTGCTGTAGTCTCAGATCCACCTTGTCAGGATCTCTCCAACTTTTTTCTCCTTTGGCTACAATAAAAATCTGAGCATTAAGCTCGATCCACGGCTTATACGTAGTGTACTGCTCACCAAATAACGCAAACTCTCTAGTGCCGCTAAAATCCTCTAAGGTGAAGATACAAAAAGGCTTACCATTCTTACTCACCGCATCTCTCACCGCTGTGATAAGACCAGCTAGTTTGATCTCCGCTCCTTCCAGCTTTAGATTTTCTTCCTCTATGGATAGCAGCGTATTGGTCGTAAAATGATCAATTTCAAATTTAAAATTGTTAAGTGGATGACCAGAGATATAGATCCCTACAAGTTCCTTCTCACGCTGTAGTCTCTCCATCAGTGTCCAGTCATCCATCTTAGGCAGCTCTGGCTCAGATAGCTGCACACCAGAAGCCTCTCCGAATAGACTTGCTTGATTATTTAGTTCATCACTCTGTGCCTGTGCACCAAATTTAACCGCTAGGTCTATACCCTTAATCCCTGCTACCTCGGTAACATAGCTACTTCTGTTGACTCCATAATCATCAAATGCTCCCGCTATAGCCAAATTTTCTAATGACTTCTTATTAACTACTCGCTGATTTACACGCTTACAAATATCAAAGACATTGGAATACACGCCATTCTCTTTTCGCTCACGGATAATCTCTTCTGCTGCAGTACCACCCACACCTTTTATAGCTGCCAGACCGAAGCGGATGGCTCCATCCTGATTTACACTAAATTTCTTTTCACTCTCATTTGCACTAGGTCCTAGTATTTCTATTCCCATCCACTTACACTCGTCCATAAAGAAACTTACTTTCTTTATATCATTCATATTATGTGTAAGTACAGAAGCCATAAACTCCGCTGGATAGTGAGCCTTCAGATATCCGGTATGAAATGCTAAATACGCATAACACGTACTGTGACTTTTATTGAATGCGTAGGATGCAAACGCCTCCCAATCTTTCCATACTTTTTTAAGTATTTCTTCTTTATGTCCTTTCTCTGCGCCTTGGCTTATAAAGAGGTCAAAGAGTTTATTCATCTCTTCTATCTTCTTTTTACCCATGGCCTTACGTAAACTATCAGCTTGCCCTTTAGTGAAACCAGCAAGCTTCTGAGAGAGCAGCATTACCTGCTCCTGATATACGGTGATACCATACGTATCTTGCAGATACTCCTCCATATCTGCAAGATCATACTTTATCTCCTGGCGGCCGTGTTTACGCTCTACAAAATCCTTGATATACTCCATAGGACCCGGACGATAGAGAGCATTCATGGCTATCAAATCCTCAAACTTATCGGGTTTTAGTGCCTTCAGATGCTTCTGCATCCCTAGACTCTCAAACTGGAAAACGCCATTGGTATTTCCTTTAGAGAAGAGTTCTAGTGTTTTTTTGTCATCCAGTGGTATATCATCTGGTAGTATAACAATACCGTGTCGGTCTTTTACTACCTGCACAGCATCCTTTATGATAGTGAGGGTCTTCAGCCCAAGGAAATCCATCTTCAGTAAACCTGCATCCTCTACCACGCTATTATCAAACTGAGTTACGAGTAAATCAGAGTCCTTGGCAGTAGTCACAGGTACATACTTGGTAATATCATCTGGCGTGATAATGACTCCACAAGCATGTATACCTGTATTACGCACGGAGCCTTCCAATCGCTTAGCTGTGCGAATCAGTTGACCAATCTCATCATCTTGCTCAGACATTACTCTAAACTCCTCTGCAGCTTGATTTTGCTCAGCATTCATAGCATCTTTGAGTTTTTTCTCAACTCCATCTGGAGCCAATACCTTATTCAGGTTTGCACTAAGATGATCTGGGAATGCCTTGGTAATGGCATTCACTTCCTGAAGTGGCACATCCATCACACGGCCTACATCCTTCAAACTGGAACGAGCAGCCATACTGCCGTAGGTAATGATCTGAGCTACTTGCTTTTTACCATATTTATCTACTACATAGTCTATTACACTCTGTCTTCCCTCATCATCAAAATCTATATCAATATCTGGAAGTGAAACACGCTCTGGATTCAAGAAACGCTCAAAAAGCAGATCGTATGCTATGGGGTCTACATTGGTAATACCCAAACAGTACGCTACTGCACTACCCGCTGCTGATCCACGACCTGGACCTACGGATACACCCATTTCTCTGGCTACACTCGTAAAATCCTGTACAATCAAGAAATACCCCGGATACCCAGAAGCTTTAATCACCGATAGCTCAAAGAGAAGCCGCTCCTCCGTCTCTGAAGGCATAGTTGGATATCGCTTTTTAGCCCCTTCAAAGGTGAGGAAATGTAGGTAATCATCCTGAGTTTTAAACTCTGGAGGCATAGTAAAGTTAGGCAATAATACATCGCGTGTAAGCTTTGGTGTCTCTATGCTATCTACTATTATATTGGTATTATCTAAAGCCTCTGGAATATCTGCGAAGAGACGTCCCATCTCTTCTTGTGTTTTGAAGTAAAATTCATTATTAGGGAAAGCAAATCGCTTTCCCTTTCCATATCCCTTCGGATCTGTAAGTCGGCTACCTGTATTTACACACAAGAGAATATCGTGCGGCAGTGCATCATCTTCCTCCATATAATGCGAGTCATTGGTAGCTATGGTCTTTAGATCATACTTCTTAGCAAATTTGATAAGCACTTGATTCAGGTCTTCCTGACTCATACCCGTGCCATTTATATCCTCGATGCCGTGTCTCTGTAGTTCTATGTAGTAGTCCTCACCAAATATATCCAGATACTCCTTCAGTATTTTTTCTGCCGCTTCTTCACCTTTGAAAAGTATGGCTTGTGGTATCTCAGCACCAATACAACAAGACGTGGCTATCAGCCCTTCGCTATGCTTTTTTAATATCTCCCTATCTATACGTGGGTACTTACCGTATAACCCATCTATATAGCCTATAGAGCATAGTAACGATAAATTTTCGTAGCCTTTTTGGTTCTTCGCTAATATCAGCTGATGATATCTCTTGTCCTTACTATCTCCTACGAAGGAGCGTCTGAATCTATCTTCTACCACATAAAACTCACATCCTACAATGGGTTTCACACCGTGCTTTATTCCAGAATTCACAAACTTGAATGCACCAAACATGTTACCGTGATCGGTAAGTGCAACAGCACGCATACCGTCTGCCTTTGCTTTAGCAAACATGTCATCTATAGGAGCTGCTCCATCTAGCAGGGAAAACTGACTGTGGCAGTGTAGGTGCGAAAATTGTGTCAAGGTTTCTAAGGTTTAAGTGTTAATGTATAGTTCTTAGTGGCAATGCTTCAATCATTACTTGAGTACAAGTATAAATCAAATTAAAGGTCTAATTCAGCCTTTTCTATTTGTATTTTGCACAGCAAAAAGGATAACTTTTTAGGGGGTTGGTAGTGAGGAAATTGGATTGTTTTCGAAATACAATATTGACATAAACAACATTACTACAAACAGTAGAAACCAGAAAATTGATCTCTTCAAATACTTATCCAACCGTTGATCCTTCAACTTCCCTCCCGTATACATCAATCCTCGTTTCAATAAAGGTATATCCGTTTTCATAAAAATCAGTCTCCATGATAGACAGAGCATATAAAACATTCCAGTACAGAAACTGAAAATAAATAAAGCACCTAGCAATATGAAAAGAAAGATCATCTCTGAATCAAAAATAAGGTTTTATAAATTTATGTTTTAATATTGTCTCGGTTAAGTTAAACATTGAAAAAAATACTAGGCTACCTCAAGGATTTTTACGACGACCACTTCAGTTGGGGTGAGTTTATTGTAGCACTTGTTTTCGTAGCATTCTTTTGTGTATTTAGGTATGTAAACTACATCCCATATAACGACACTGAGCACTCATTGCTCACGAGCTGGTGGCATACCGCTTTCTTTGCTGAGTATACGTTCTCTTTTCATTTTTCACTCTACTTCTTACCGCTACTTTTTGGCTACTTTATGAGTAGTGTATTCCATCATGAGTGGCACTTTTGGAAGAATCCTAAGTTTTGGTTTCTCATCCTGTTTGCGGGTGGATTATTCGCCTTTAGAAGTACGCTCACCTATTACATAAATGACTACCTCACTGCCAATGTAGCCTATGAGCATTTGGACTGGCTGAGAAGCATAGTGGGTACCATTATTCGTGGAGGTTTCTTGTTTATCGCTATTTGGGCATACTGGTACTTTACCGATAAAAAAGAGCAACCCTTTTACGGGTTTACCCTCAAAAATTTCAACACTAGGCCCTATTTCATTATGCTGCTCATAATGGTTCCACTCATTGCTGCAGCTAGTACACAAGCAGATTTCCTTAGCTCCTACCCCAGAGTACAGAAAATGCTTTCATTAGATTTTACTAACTCTGAACACTGGAAGCACTTCGCCTTGTACGAGGTACTATATGGATTGGATTTTTTCAGTATTGAGTTTTTTTTCAGAGGATTTCTTATACTCGCTTTCGTAGGCATAGTAGGTCCAAAGGCTATACTTCCTATGGCCTACATGTACGTAGTCATCCACTGGAATAAGCCTATGGGTGAGTTGATTAGTTCATTTTTTGGCGGCACACTACTGGGCATTGTAGCCTACTACAGTCGCAGTATAGTGGGCGGTATCATAGTACATGTAGGCATAGCCTGGATGATGGAGATAGGAGCATTTATCAGTAAGTATTTTTATCCATGAACGAGTTTTTAAGCACCGATATAAAATTTCTGAAAGGTGTAGGAGGAGTGCGTGCCGAAGTCCTCAATAAAGAGCTAGCTCTCTTCACGTTCAATCATCTGCTCAATTACTTTCCATTTCGCTATGTAGACCGCAGTCAGTTTTACAAAATATCCGAAATAGATCACGAATCTACCTACATCCAACTCAAAGGAAAAATTCGCCGGCTGGAAGAGATAGGACCACAGCGAAGTACTAGATTAGTCGCCTATTTCTCTGATGGAGAGCGTGAGATGGAGTTACTCTGGTTTAAAGGTGTGAAGTGGATGAAAACCCAACTAAAAGTGGGTGAAGAAATCATCATCTTTGGCAAGCCTAGCTTCTTTAACGGCAAGGTAAATATGACTCATCCGGAGCTGGATACTGTTGCTAACAGAAAAAACAGTACTCCGCTAGAGGCCGTATACAATACTACTGAAATGATGAAAACCCGCAGAGTAGAAAGTAAGGCGCTGCGTCAAGTAATCAATAATGTCATCCGTCATGAGCACTATTCTATCCCCGAGATTTTTTCTGACGAAATGTGCCAAAAGTACAAGCTCATCCCTAGGAATAAAGCATTTCGATTCATACACCAGCCGCCTAGCCATAGACACATAGAAGCAGCACAGCATAGATTTAAATTTGAAGAACTCTTTTTTCTACAGCTTCCTTTTCTAAATCAAAAAGTCAATAGAAAACAAGCGGATAAAGGAATCACTTTCAAGTCACAGAATCCTGTTTTTGAAGATTTCATAACTAACCACCTACCCTTTAGCCTGACAGGAGCACAAGAGAGAGTTCTACGTGAAGTGAAAACAGACCTCTGCTCTGGTGAGCAAATGAACAGACTCCTACAGGGCGATGTAGGTAGCGGGAAGACTATAGTCGCTTTCCTATGTGTACTTATGGCTGTAGATAATGGCTGCCAAGCCAGTCTGATGGCACCTACAGAAATATTAGCTATACAGCACTACATAGGACTCAAAGAACTCGCAGACAAAGTAGGGATAGAGATAGGAATACTGACGGGTAGCTCCAAGACTAAAGAACGCAGGATCCTGCATGAGAAACTGCAAAATGGAGAAATAAATCTGCTGGTAGGCACACATGCTCTAATAGAAGATGTAGTGAAATTTAAAAATCTTGGAATCACTATCATAGATGAGCAGCATCGCTTTGGGGTGGCACAGCGAGCTAAGCTCCAAGCCAAGGGTAAAATAAATCCACACGTATTAGTGATGACTGCCACACCTATACCTCGGACCCTAGCTATGAGTGTATATGGAGATCTAGACTATAGTGTGATAGATGAAATGCCTGCTGGACGTAAGCCTATCAAAACAGCACATCGCTTTGGTTTTGCTAGAGAAAAGATATGGCAGTTTATGAAAGAAGAGATAGCCAAAGGAAGACAAGCATACGTAGTCTATCCGCTCATAGAAGAAAGCGAAACCTTACACTACAAAAATCTCAATGAAGGCTACGATCAGCTGCTAGATTTCTTCCCAAGGCCAGAGTATCAGGTAGAAATGCTTCACGGCAAAATGAAACCGGCGGATAAAGAAGCCAAAATGCAAGATTTTGCGAAAGGGAAAACCAATATACTCGTGAGTACCACTGTAATAGAAGTAGGTATAAACGTGCCGAATGCTAGCATCATGATCATAGAGAGTTCTGAAAAATTTGGGCTATCACAACTGCATCAGCTGCGTGGACGGGTAGGTAGAGGTGCAGAGCAGAGTTACTGCATCCTGATGAGTAGCAAAAAACTAAGTGCTAATGCCAAAACTAGATTACAAGCCATGGTAAGTACTACTTCAGGTTTTGAACTGAGTGAGATAGATATGCAGCTTCGTGGATTTGGAGATATAGCGGGTACACGTCAGAGTGGCCTGGACCAACTCAAACTAGCATCTCTAAGTGATGACGCTCACATAGCAGAAATGGCTAGAGAAGCTATAGTAGATCTACTTACTAGTGATCCGGAGTATAAAAATCATGAAAATCTAAAGCACTTCATGAAAAACAAGCAAGGGTATAAGGATTGGGAAAAAATAGCATAATGTTAAAACTTCGTCAGCTCATTATTCTAGCAGCTTTTTCAAAGCAGTAAGATTAGCTGCTGTATTGGTTTTGTGAGAATCCTCTGCTTTCATTATCATTCTACTCTTCATATCTAGCGATGTCATTTTCACTCTCCACGATATCCTGGTCTTAGTACTGTCTATAGCTTCTAGTGTGTAATCATCTACCCTAGAAAAAAATTCTTTCACTATACCTTCATTCACTATACGCGTGGGATCTTCATATACTTTTACAACTCTGTGCATAATCATCTCTTGTGGATAGTAAAGATCATACTCTGCCCTTAATTCTGTCTCAGCACCTCTAGTTTGCTTCACACTCTCTAATCCTTTCATCCACTTAGTCATCATATCTGGTCGGCTAATAGCTTCAAATACCTCTTCAATCGGAGCTTGTATATCTTCATTTACCTGATACTCTAACTCTGATGGAGCCAGTAAAATCATTCCATAAAAACCTGCTGCTACGAATAGCATTATGATGCCTACGTACTTTATTATTTGCATACTACAAATGTACTTTAGATTTTATGACTTGATAGTATGACAATAAAATGATACTTTTATAAACATTAAAGGAAAAATTATGAAAAAACATTCACTTCTTATTGCCGTAATCCCTCTATTGTTTCTTATTCTCTCATCTGCTCAAGCTCAGACTACATATGATGCTGATCTAGACTCCGTGTACAGAGTCAATGGAGAATACACTATGACGCCACTTCACCATTGCGACACCTTTAAGTTTGGTGGAAGAGTAGTGAATAACGGCACCGGGACTATCACAGATGTCTTAGTAAACATTGCGAATGGAAGTGGATATGTAGATTCCTTAAATTTTGCTTCAATATACTCTGGATCTGAAAATAGTGATTTATCTTCAACTGGATTCTTGCCCAGTGCTATTGGCGACTACAAGGTCAATTTAAGTACCTCCATTTCTGAAGCAGAGACTGACCTCTCCAACAATAACGACTCTCTAGAATTTGAGGTTACTGACACTATATATGCGCGAGATCCAGGTACTCCAATTAACGGGTTAGGCTTTACTGGTGGCAGTGGTTACATAGGTCAACGATTTAGCCTAAAGGTCGCAGATACTATTACGTCAATTACCTTTTACATAAATACTCCTATAACTGGAGACTCTTGTAAGGCTCATATATTTAACTTTAATGGAGTACCTGGGACGATACAAGGGTCAACTAATCCTATATACTTGTCAGCTGGACAAAACTGGTATACGGTAAAATTAAAGTGCCCAGCAATTGTGGCTGCTGGCGAATATTTTGGAGCATTGGAACAATTGACTACCACGAATATTGCACTAGGCTATGCTACAACTAATGTACATGATTCTACCGTCTACTATGACGGTGGAGCAGGATGGACTCCGGCAGATGACTTACCTGTACCATTAAATAAAGCTGTCTTGTTACTACGAATCAATGTAGGCCCATATGACACCTATAGAGAAGTTAATATTACTGCTAATAAGGACACTGTGTGCGAACTCTCTCAGGTACTTCTGTCTGCTGATAAAGGAAATACATTTGCTTGGTCTCCTGCTAGTCTTGCTTTGTCATCCACCACAAAAAATACTCTTTTTGAACTAACTACAGCTACAGAAATAACTATAATCGCAGATTTCGGATGTGGACTCACCGCTAGAGATACTATCACCATACAAGTAACTCCTGCTCCTAGCGGCACTATAATAGCAGACACCACTATTTGTATAGGAGACAGCATAGATTTGACCGCTTCTGGAGGAAGTAACTATAGCTGGGTAGGTGGACCTACCAATACAGCGTGGCGTGTAAGTCCAACAGCATTAACAAAAAACTATACTGTAATCATAGATAGTACCAATGGATGTCTAAATGGATTTACGACACAAGTATCCGTAAGCTCCCCTACCGTAGTAGCTTTAGGTGATACAGCAGCGTGCATAGGCCAATCCGTAACTGTAAGGAGTAATGGAGCAACAAGTTACTCTTGGGATGGAGGACCAGCCACACAAGAGTATACTTTTGAAGTAACACAAACAGAGTATAAGGTGGTGACAGGAACCAACGATAAAGGGTGTATCATTTCAGATTCTGTACTAATCACAGCTAATACTTCTCCAATACTTACTCCTCTAGCAGATACAGGTGCGTGCTTCACAAAGTTCATCTCCATCACTGCGGATGCAGTCGCAGATAGCTTCTTATGGAGTAATGGGGACAGGTCTAAGACTACAAGATTTCAAATGTTAGCACCAAAAACATTAACCGTAATAGCCCTAAATGCCAATGGATGTGAGGCTTATGATACACTGAGTGTAGCTAGATACCTGAAACCAAACGGAGTAATATCGCCTGCTAGTGATACCGCCATCTGCGAAGGCACCTCACTAGCTGTGACTGCAAGTGGCGGTGCTAGCTATGAGTGGAGTAACGGTGAGATCACTGCTACAGCTAACCTCTCCCCTACTCAAGTAACTACCTATACCGTAATCACACGCAGTGCCGAAGGGTGCGAAGACTTTGACGACATAACAGTATCAGTAAACCCACTACCTGTTGCTGGGTTTAGTCATCAGGTTTTTAAAGACTCTGTAGTATTTAGTAATACATCTACCCTAGCTACTAGCTATGCATGGGATTTTGGGGATGGACAGTCTTCTGCTGACTTAAATCCTTTTAACATCTATGATACCACGGGCTTGTATACTATTACACTTACCGCTACAAATGATTGTGGGGACGTGGACAGCACTATCACTATAAGCGTGACTGTACCTGTAGAAATAAATAACATATCGGACCTAGCACTTTGGAAAAATGTAAATCTCTATCCTAATCCTACGGCAAGTACGCTTAACTACCACATAGAAAACCAACTGTATGGAGAGGTAAATATCACTATAATAGATGTCAATGGTAAAGTACTGCAGACCTCATCACAAACTAAAGGGAGTAACCAAACATCTGGGACTTTGGACTTAGCGAGCTATACAGACGGCATCTACCTCATAGAATTTAGAATAGATGACTCTGTGATACGTAGCAGAGTGGTGAAACACTAAGTATACTTTTACTTATCTAAAAAGCTCAAGGGAAATTAATTCTCTTGAGCTTTTTTATGGATGATGATGGATGAAAGAAACTGGAAGACAAACAATAAAAATGTATACCTAGCGTTCATAAAATGTAAACTTTAATCGAACTAACCTCATGAAAAAAATCTTGATCATCACCCTATTTACATTTCTTTTTTTACAATCGTGTAAGGATGATGATTATCCTGTAGAAATCATAGCACCAAGTGCAGGCCTCATAACTACGGCCGGATCTTATTGGGTGTATCAGTGGTATGATAAAGATACATCTGGTAATGAAACCATTAAAAATATTCGTGATAGCATTTATGTTAAAGGAGACACCACCATAAATAATTCTGTGTATACGATATACGACGGCACATATTTAGGCAGTCAACAGATTAATTACTACAAAGACTCGATGGGATATGTGGTAAATTCAGATGGGGAAACTCTCTGGAACAGCATAGATACCGGGGTTCTGAAGATTGAAACTAGTAACCAATTTAGTTTTACTACACGTATAACAGATTTATCACATGCTATTCAGATACTAGGAGCCAGCTATTTCGCTGTTGAAAAGACAAATACAGCTTGTAGATTAGACGGAGGTCCAGCAACAGAATGTAACACTTGTCAAAGTGAAATGGAGTATTATGTTAAAGATCTAGGAGTAGTATTAGCACAAACAGCATATATAGGTGATTGTAATAGACTAGAAAAACGTCTGGTAAGATATGAAATAAAATAAGGGTATAAACCTATGTTTGAATTATACCTATCCTACTAATTGGGGTATCATCATACATATTCATAAAATGGAACAGAAAATATATTCGACCCTTCGGGTCGCACACAGCTTCTGTCTCTTTGACCATTATAAATATGCGAACCCCAGGGGTTCCATTTTAAGACTAGAATAGAATAGGATTATTTACTCGTCAACCTAGCCACATACTTACCCAGTACATCCAACTCTATATTGGCAATATGGCCCACCTGCAAGGTGTGAAAGATAGTATGCTCGTAGGTATACGGAATGATGGCTACGCCAAATTTACGTTCTGTAATGTGCGTTACAGTAAGGCTAGTTCCATTGATAGTAATAGATCCTTTGTGTATGATGAGCTTCTCTGGTGCGTGACCGTTGATATCTGTAAAATCTGCTGCCATCTCAAACTCATACTCCCAGCTACCATCCTTATCTAGGACAGAAAGTACGGTCGCTTTGCCATCTACGTGTCCTTGAACGATATGGCCATCTAGCCTATCATTTAATCGAATGCAGCGTTCGAAATTCACCTTATCTCCTACCTTTAGCTTTCCTAGATTAGTAAGTCTAAGCGTTTCGTCTATGGCCGTAACCTTATACTCATCACCGTCTATGGCTACTACGGTAAGGCACACTCCATTATGAGCTACACTTTGGTCTATCTTAAGCTCGTGTGTATACTTACTCTCAAAAGTGAAAGTAACATTGGTTCCCTTTTGCTCTATTTGCTTTAGGGTGGCTATGGTTTCTATTATTCCGCTGAACATTTTTAAGTTTAAGTTTAGACATTGTCCAATTCTCGATAAATTTTTCTCTATGAGAAAAATACTCGAACTGACAATGCCCTTTACAACAATATCTCTAATTACTGAAGATGCTTGTCATTTCGAGTGTTTTAAGCTTTGCTTAAAATATATAGAGAAGTGAACGCGAGAATTCTTTTACCCGATTATCGAACCACTTAACAATTCACGATTCATTCTAGCAATATTACTAAGGTCTATTCCTTTAGGACATTCTACTTCGCAAGCACCCGTATTGGTGCAGTTACCAAAACCTTCTGCATCCATCTGAGCTACCATGTTTTGAGCTCTGTCTCTAGCTTCTACCCTGCCTTGTGGCAATAGGGCGTACTGAGATATTTTCGCTCCAGTAAATAGCATCGCACTACTGTTTTTACACGTAGCCACACAAGCTCCACAACCTATACAAGCTGCGGCATCCATTGCTAAGTCAGCGTCGTGCTTTGGTATAGGAGTAGCATTAGCATCTTGTGTATTACCACTCGTATTTACAGAGATAAATCCACCAGACTGCTGTATTCTGTCAAAAGCACTTCT
>Ga0335398_10008064_pt1 | contig 12623 bp, 11 predicted proteins | sample BON03_FD_205742 | JGI IMG/M metagenome (GOLD analysis project Ga0335398, IMG submission 205742) | Freshwater microbial communities from Lake Bonney liftoff mats and glacier meltwater in Antarctica - BON-03 (spades assembly) (version 2) | ecosystem: Environmental > Aquatic > Freshwater > Ice >...
GAGCCAAGGGATACGCACCCACGATTGAGAATCGCCGACGTACCACCTCACCCTGTCCTCCCTTAGACAACCTGGGGGTGCCGGATCCTCACCCTCCACCTTAACTACGTCGCTGACTATACCGATCCCCTCCTCTTCCTCTTCGAACGGACCCAGCAACTAACGCCGTTGACAACCAGGGGCAAGCCCTGGCGGCTCCGTGTCTGGGCAGGTGTCAAAATACTGTCCAAGTTTAATGTATGAAAATCAAAGTTACTAAAATATAGTACCACGGGATCTTACCATTTTTTAAAAAACAATCATTCTTGGCGTGTTTTCGCGGAATCCCCAAATTCAACCGAGTTTGCCTGTCCTCTGTCTCACGTTACGACATCTTCTTCTAACACAAACAGCCCCTCGCTTGCATGGCGCCAGTGCAGATTTAATGCAGTTTGCAGCCATGGAAGCAGATTTTCAGGTGTTGGTGTCTTCCTTTGCGTTCAAGACGGGCCCTCCCAAGGCAAACCTTGTGCTCGACGTGCGCTTTCTCCCAGACCCACGGCCGCTCATGGCCGACAATCCTGCTCTCGATGGCACACACGATGAAGTGCAGCTCTTCATCCGCGCGCATGGCGGCTTTGACCAGTTTTTCGAAGTGCTCAAGGACCAGGCGGTGTCGCTAATAACAGAGTTTCGAAGCCGCCGTGGTGCACGCGTGCACTTCGCCTTTGGTTGCACTGCAGGGCTTCACAGATCAGTATTTGTGGCCGAGCACCTTGCTGCGTGGCTCCGAGACCAGCTTGGCGAGCCGCTGGTGCAAATATTTCACCGGGAGCATGAGCAGCCGGGATTTGCTGTGGAGGACATGTCCTCGGCGCAGTCAGAGTCCTTCTCTTCCCACTCCGAGTCGGTCTCTTCCTCCTCCTGCAGCACCTCGCCCTCGAGCTCACAGCCATCCAGCGCTGGTTCCATGGGTCCGACTTTCTGCTGCACGTACAACCCAAAAGACAACAGCCTGCACTTTGAGGAGGACAAGTCGGTGGGCATGCGCTGCTCGCTCTCGAGAGAGGATATGGGCTCTGTTCTAGCGAGCGGGCTCGACAACGTCAAGGCCTTGCGGGCACGCAGAGGCAGCAGGTGCCCATTGAGTGGCGTCTGAGGAAGAAAGAATGCAACTTTAGTACTGACGACAGACACTGAATTGAACAAACATTGCCGAGTTGTAGGGAATATGTAATAAAGAATAAAGCCAAAAAATCTAATAGTGAGCAGTGAGCATGGAGACTCAAACTCACAAAAAAATTGCGATCCTCAAAGATTTTTTTGTGAGCCATTCATCGGTGTCCCGGACTTGTTTGACTGTGAGTCAACAGCGACTTGATTTTGATTTGTTTGTCTCACACTGTGGCCCTACATTCCCTGTCCTGTGCTATCCAAGAACGCATCATCTCTTCAACAAATAGTGAAAGTTAGATTGAGACATGTCCCCAAGAGAAGATTAAAGGGGTTGGAGCATCCGGAATGTAGGCTGCGCGTATCCGAGATTTACCCTTGGCCTTGCACGCATCCATACCCCAAAAAGGCCGTTCAAGTTTCGCACATCTGTCAAAATGCCCATTCTATTGCATACATTCGTTTCCAAATAGGCTCTTGCACGCATCCGTTTCTGATATCACCTTGGCGCCCATCCGAGTCACGGTTCCTTCCAGGCATCTGTTTTCTGCGCCTCTTTCTTGATTGTAACTACTAGTTAAAACTCTGCAATCAAAGGGTGTCAAGTCACTGAGTATTATGCAATATTTCGTATATTTCATATCTTTTGAAATGGTTAAGAGTTCAGTGTGATCAATCGTGACTTATAGATACGTCTACGTGACTCTATTCATGGACTTCAAAACGCGTTGTGTGATTTCATAAAATAGGCTTACTGGCTGCCCGCGATGCTTTGTGTTGTAAATACTAGACCTAGGGTATGTATGTTTTTCTTAGATGATTCTGAGGGTCTTCTAAAGAACATAGATCCAGCGCGCATCTGCATATAGTGAGAGTGACGCCTCTGAGGAGATGAATCCTCCAGACTCCAGTCACGACCGTGATATGATCAACATTATTGTGAATTTTGCATTGTGACTCGGTGGGACTCAAACGCGCGGCAGGAGGCACTCTCCAGTCTCTAAAGGCTACCGCCTTAACCGCTCGGCTAATCGTGTATATACGATCACAAATGATGGAAACTTCTCGATCACATTCGTATGATACACAAGTGGCCGAGTGGATACGGCGGTAGCAGGGAAACATAGGCCTAAACGCGGTGGCGTGAACTGCAAGAGCAGAGACTAAGAGTCGAGAAAATGGCGAGAATTCGGCAGTGAATTGAAAGAGAGTGGCCCTTCACTATTTATGTGGAACACAAAAGTAAAATAGAAAGGAGTCTTTTAGGGACGTGACATGAAACAAGTCGTTCAGGGATGTGACGTCTGATTCTTGACTGAAGTTATCTACTAACTTTCCGTGTCTCCTTCGAGAAACTGGCAAGGGCACAGCACTCGAAATGTATCCAAGGCGTATTTAAGCCAATTTCTACCGATGAGGAAGACAAATTATCAAATGAATACATGCAGAAGAAAATACTACATAGAAACAGATAATAATGGGTTATGGTCCATTCAAGGATCAAATTAATACACACAAAAGAAGATACTGCACGGAAACAGCAAACAATACGCTCCCATAACAAACTATATCTGGAAAGGACTGTAGGGACCTAACAAAAATAAACCGCTAGAGAAAATGTGAAGGTTGTGATAAAGGTTTCCCGAAGGTCAAACCGTGTTGAAGTCGTCCAAAAAAGATCGGTACTGTAGTGTCCTGCAGAAAAGAACGCGCGAGGGTGGTCTGCGAAAGAAAGTCTCCCGAAGGTCAAAATAGAGCAGGAAGGGGAAGGTTCTTGCGGAAGGGCGAGCGAAGAAGTTCGCTAAAGGGTCAGAAGAGCGCTGAAAGTAGGGCGTTGCGCTTGCTGTCGGCAGTAGGGACGACGGGGGTGCCAGTGGCACGTGAGCTGGAGCATCGCAGACGGCAAATGCAGGGTTGAAGATTGATCATTGCTCGAAAACACGGGTGCTGTTGTAAGCTGCAGTGCTTCCTGTAGCACAATCGAGGTTGGTCCGTGAAAGCACTCGTTGTGTCACTCAGTATCCCGTGTATAGGGCGACCGCACTTTCCATAAGCTTGCAATATCCCGTGCATCGTACCCTGTAGGGTAAGAAGAAACGAAAGCGCATAAAGGCTCCAATCTTGCATGGAACATTCCGTTTGTAGGAATTGCACGATTTGGAGCATCTACAAATAGGAGATGCATAGGCGTTCCCGAAAAAAAACGTTCTGCAGCAGCGCGTACATACATTTGCTGAAAGCGACTATGTCAAAGACAGTCTCCCGGCTGCGCACCACTCCTTTTATAGGCATGCGGCGCGGCCATAGATGCTTAGCTTCAGGCCCACGTGGAGAAGTCTGCTTATAGGAATTAATAGGTTTGAAGCGTCTGCAGAAGAGAATGTCCAGTACGGTATTGATTTAATTGGCTTTTATTACTGGAAACATTAGTTTAGAACCCTTGCTGGAGGGTCTATTTGCTCAAATCCATATTGATATAAGTTGACGGGTTTCCGGCTCAATAAACGTACGGCCAAGGTTGTCGTTCGATGTGAATCTGGCAATCCAAAGCAAACACAGCGGTCGAACATGGGCTCATCACCAGGAAAACATAGGCCTAAACGCGGTGGCGTAAACTGCAAGAGCAGAGACTACGAGTCGAAAAAATGGCGGAGAATTCGGAAGTGAATTGAAAGTGTCTCTTCACTATTTTTGTGGAACACAATAGTAAAATAGAAAGGAGTCTTTTAGGGACGTGACGTGAAGAGGTCTTGTAGGGATGTGACATCTGATTCGTGATTAAAGTTATCTACTAACTTTCCGTGTAGCCTTTAGAGACCCGGTGACCGGGGGGCATCTCCCGCCACGGGTTCGAATCCCACCGAGTCTAAATGCAAAATTCATCACCAAAGGATGGATAAAATCACCAGCGCACTTGTCACCCCTTGCAGAATCTCCTTTAGCTTGAGTAACAGGAGCTACCAAGTGGCTTCAAACCTTTGAGGTTACAGATATACATCGAAAAAAATTCAAGGATGCAACGGTTACTACTTTCGCTGTGGCAACCCCTGGGAATTCCGACCGCCATAACACTCATTGTTCATCCCACCAGTCTCCGCCCTCATTTTCATTCATTTAAGTTGATTAAATCGCTCGTGACGCGCTCTTCATGAGGGTGGCAGAAAAAGCAAACGACACGCTCTTCATGATTTTTTTGCTTTGTAAGGGTGTCACCCCAAAGCGGAAGGCAGAAGAAGGCGGCAGAAAAAGCAAACGGTCTCAATACCATTGTTAGAAAAAAATGAAATCTAAAAGAATCTAAAATACCCTAAATACCTCAAGACCAAAAATTTCAGCAATCCTGGATTTCAGAATATATGTTTGAGAATATGTGTTTGCCTGTTACTACGAGTAGACTTCAACCGTGACATGATCTTGAACTTGAATTGCTAGTTGGTGGGAATTCAGGTCAGAGTGCAACTGTTTCAATCACATTGCACTGACCCTAAGCAAAACGACAGGAGATTCCACAGGGTCAGGGCTACTGCCAAGTTTTTACACCCGGGCCAATTACAGGTTCTTTCTTTCTTTCTTTCTTGGGTGGTGAAAATCCAACTTAACCCCTGCACTAAGTAGGTGGTGAAAATCCAATGAATCGCTTCAGACCCAGGAGACTCTCCCAAACCCGCCGGCGTTGCCCACTTACTTATTTCTTTGAGAGTAGAGTTTTTATGTATTGAAAACTGATTGTGGGTATCCCAATAATGCGGGGGTTAGTATAATCTGGCAACACCTTGAAATCACCTTGGCTATCCCACCCATAGGTCAGCTCACCTGACTCCACCCTCGCCAATTCAACGGGAAAGGGCGTGCAGAAAGCGGAGGGGGCTTTAGCCCCGGAGCCGCCGCACGCCACTCGCAATCAGCCAGAGTCCGTACGGACTTTCGATGAAAACACCCTTTTTTCCCGATTTTTCCGGGTTGAGCCTGCTCTTGCTCTGGCTCAATGCGGTTTGCGCGAGATTTCGGTGTTTTGGTGTGTTGCGGGGGCCAAACAGGCCATTTCGGCATTTTTGCAAAAACCTGAACTTTAATTTACATCGTTTTTTTCCTTTTTCTTTTTTCCTATTGACCTGGCTGAATCCGAATTTTGATCAAACACACGGATTGAACCGGCTCAATCTGAAATTTGGAAAAAAATTGAACAAACCATCTCAATGCGATTTTTGGAAGAGGTCCCAGTCACCAGTCGACATGCTCGAACATGAGACACGTATGGACAGGCCCAAGTCTGTAGCCTAGTAAGGGTCATCAGGGGAGTTGCGTAGACCGTACATGTCAGTTGTCGTTGTGTGAGCAAGTTCTGGTATGCATGGAATCTGCTACGTATTTGATTACGTCTAAGTGTCTTGATGCGCTACAGGGCCGTCTAGGGAGAGTGAAGTTTGACCTAGACGTCCTTAGATGCAAAAAACTAAACCAGCGCACATAATGGTCCAATACAAACCACTGCCCGGTGACTTAACACAGCAGCAAATGGACAACTAGGTAGTTGTCACAACTCGACGTTGTGGGAGCACAATTCGAAAACAATCAAAATAAACGAAAAAATTCTCCCTGATTTGGTCAAGACCATGTGGCGCGCGGCAGTTCGGGGCTAAAGCCCCTTGACCGTTGCGCGCCTAGGGAGGGGGGGGACTGGTCATAGTACTATGAATATCAATTTCCCGTAAAAAAGATCCTAAAACCCCAAAAGAGAGACAACTGCGCCAGGGAAGTCGAGGGTCCAAGTCTTTCCGTACATTACTATACATTGATATTGAAGACTGTTGACCCCGCATTCTCTGGGATATAGATCTGATCCATGGGGCGGGGAGATACACATTTCAGGTGACAGGGCGTGGTTGGGAAGGGGAGTTGTCTCGTTTACGGCGGTCGTAGTTGTCATGGTAGCCCAGTGGTTGCCAATCAAGCTTCGTCCTGCAACAAATTGTTCCAGCGCGCGTCTGGGCGTTGGAAGGTATTTGCAGCCAGGGGAGGTGTGTCAACGAAATCAAATGTCTCCATTTCGCTATTGTCTGTTAGCGGAAAGGCGTCGACAGTGGCGCCTGCTGCATCGATAGGCCAGGCGCAGGGATTCTCGTTTGCTGAAATATTGGCACCACCACAGTATCTGGAGCCGCGGTGTGTTCTTGTCGTGCGGCATTGTCTTGTGGGAGAGAGTGCAGCATGGAGTAGTGTGATCAGAAACGAATCCGAAAGAGCAGTAAGGGTGCACAAGCAGGATGGGTTCGTGAGAAACGTGTCGGGGTGGTTGAGCAGAATGAGAGAGCACCTGTCTCAGCAAGACTCTGAGTCCGCAACCCATGTACCGTAGAAGGCTGGTAGATGCCTCCCCTTTTTTCCATCTCCTTGATACAAGTCTTTTTTAATTTCTCGTCATCCATCCATGTACCATGTGATTTTGTCCTTCCTCCAGGAGGTGCGAGGAATTGCGAGGCCAAACACAAAGGGATCGAGGGAGAACATTGGGCACAATATGCACGTCTAAGGAGATGTAAGGAGGAGCACACGCTCACAGGGTGTTAAAGCTGGGGCAATCGGACTATAGTGGAATCAGGATGGTAAACTGGGAATCACAATCCAAGACCTCCCCAGATTCCTGAAGACGGACACATTTATTATATTTTGTATTCTGTCACATATCTAAAACCGTATCACATCAATGCTTGTTTAACGTCATTATGAACATCTATTTATATTTCTACTTTAATATTGACAAGGTCCTTAAAAGATCTTCAGTGACTCATCTGTCACTTTAGCTCATTAGGTTAGAGCATGGCACTCAAGAATAAAATAGTTATCTGCAGGTCCCCAGTTCGATTCTATCTGAAAAATGAGACTCAAATCCATATGGATTTGAGATACTAGACCCTCAAGCAAGGGTTCTAAGTTACTGTTTCCAGCAATAAAAGCAAATAAATCAAATGCACGTGACGTTGTCATGGTTTTCGCAAGTCAAATTTATTGATATTTATCACTTAAATCACACGTTTTTACAACGCACACATAAAGTCACACACACACACGCACACATGTCGGCTTAATGCACAGGAGGAATGGCGAGAGCCAGGCACAGGAGCCTAGTTGGGAGTGACGGAAGAAGGTTTTTGTTGGAGACAATGGCATAGCACACACACCTCCAAAAACCAAATGACAGCTTACCAAGATCTCAAATCGAAGAAGATTCAAGCAAATAGAGCTTCCAGCGAGCGAAGCTATTAGACTATTTCTTATGGAGAAGGAAGAGCAAACATGAATCAATATATAATGAGAGTGATTCTTGGGTGTGTGTGTAGCTTTGTTTTATTGACCCGAGGGTGAAGACAATTAGAAACAAGGCCTCAGAGTTGAGAAACCAGGCCTCAGTTCTGTGTTTTTTTTTTGAGTGAGCCGCCACACCGCTAACCCCCCCAAGCCGATGAGAACGCATATGAATGTTGCGCAGTAATAGGGTAGCCTGGAAGCGCAGTCGTTTTAAGACTTTTTAGTACAAGTGCATCTGTTACTATCCCACTGCACTAGGGGGCTACAACCAAAGCAAAGCCAAAGGAGAGGGACAGGGAGTTGCTTTGTTTGATTGACCCGGATGAGGAACATTAGAAACGAGTCTTCCATCGGCAAGGCTAGGTCCTACTCCGTGACTTTTTTTCTTTCTTTCTTTTGTGTAGCCCTTCAATCACTGGACTAAGTGGATGTCGAGCACCCGGTTAACCACATAGGACCCAACAAACTGTCCCAGACCGGGGGATAGGAGCATATCTAAGGGCATACCCAAGTACATCCCCAACAAGTGGGTACAACAGCTTTCAATGTTTTTGGGCTGGCATGTATCCTCAGGCTAAACTACAGGGTGTAACAATGGAGGCTGAGATGGAAGTTTTACAAAAGTAAATCGGTTAGTTCGAAAGTAACACTAAAACAATTATTCTCAACATTTTCTTGTTTTTCGCCCTACCCGTGTGGGATTTTAGAAACGCAGGAACTTTTTCCCAGGATTCATTTTACCCATAACACCACATATGCATAGTATTTTCCCCTGTCCGTAGGCTGTTGGAATATCCATGATCCAAGAAAATGTGGATTCAGACTTCTTTTGAGCCGGTGACTTTCGATTCAATGGAGATTTCCCGCCATTTGGCGTTTTGCCACGGGAACAGATTTGCCATCTTTTTAATTGAACATAAAAACTGCATTTTTTGAGGCGCATCTTTTGAGCTCATAAAACCCCTGGCAACTTTGTTACCCAAAAAGTTACAAGGTTTTCATGGAACCCTCGTTTACCATTGTTTCGTTTATTTGGCTGTTTGTTGGTATAAAACACGAAAATCCTTACTTCGCCTCCGGCTCTGGGCTCGAATTAAAACCCCTGGGAGTATATCCACTCGGGCCGCGTAGCTCTTCCTGTGGTCCTACCAAAGGTACACCACCGCCCAGAACCACTCTACGTGCCAACTGAGGTCAACACTCCACAAGTTGACGGGTTGGCTCGCATCCCTGGTCTTATGCAAGCCCTGTACAAGTCGCGTCCTCAGCCAACGAATAGCGTCCCGAAATCCCCCTCGTCTGATCCCCTTAAGCACTAAACCTCGTGCCTTGAGCACCAACACTCAAGGAAATCGGGGTGAGAAAGAGAAGGAGGGGGCAACCCGTAAACGATTTGGTGGTTAGAAATTGCGACCTCCCGCCAACAGAGAAAACTAAACTTAGACCATATGGACCCACGTACCTGATTCGGGAAAATTGTTAATACATCATCATCATCGAGCACATAGAGCTTCCAGCAAAGCTACTAGACCATGTCTTACGAAGTAATAAAAGCAACATCAATCAATATTTACTGCCACAATGGAGGTCAGCGGGATCATATCCCCAACCAGTGGGTACAACAGCTCACAATGTTTTTGGGCTGACATGTATCCTCAGGCTAAACTACTTCCCACCCAGTTTGTTGCTTTGTTTTATTGACCCGAGGGTGAGGAATATTAGAAACGAAGCCTCTAATTGCCCTGGGATCTTGTTTGTTTGTTTGTTTGTTTGTTGGAATAAAACCCGGAAAACTATTCCCCGCCTCCTGTGTTGGGAGGGAAGTAAACCGCCTTGAAGCGATCACACACTGGCAGAGGCACAAATCACGTGCATACCAAAGACAGCGGCACAGACCACGTACTTGTCAATCTATGGTTAACACTCTACAAGTTGACGGGCTGGCTCGCATCACTGGACTTAGCGGCTCCCACTCAACGACTCATCCTCAGCCACCGAACGGTGTCCCCTCATGCCTTGTATGACGATCTTCTCCAGAACTCTCTGCTTTAATCGCTGCGACAAATTTTTTTGTCTGTTTTTCCATTACACCAAAAAGTGGACCCTTCTGAGGGATGTTTTGGATGTCACAAAACGGCATTTTGTCCAAAAACGCATTTTCCTGAATACAAAAAAAGCTGACCTAAAGCAATGTGAGAATTGGCGTGTGAGTCTGGTTCAGATTCCACAAACGTCCCCGAATGTGCGAGCGAGGTGAGTGGCGAAAACAGCTGCAAGATTTTATCACTCAAAGTTTGACACAAATCCACCTTGGCTCACCCCCTCCATCCAATGATATTTATTCCCGATTCTGATATGCTTTTTCCTTATTCCTAAGGAAATTCCATTCCGTAAAGCCATTTAATTGTCAAATTTGCGAACCGGGCCGGTTCGCTGAGAAAAAGATGGAATTTCCATCTCAGGTTGTCAGCAAAACGTATTCTATTGTATTTTGAGCCAAATTCGGACCGTTTTCGAACCCGTTCAGGGGCCGTGCACGATGAACGTGCAGAATGAACCTGTTCATGTCATGGCTTGTGTAGTAACACGTAAGACCCCCCCCACATGGAGGTGGAAACTTTGTGAGTTTCAACATGGAAAAGCATATCAGAATGGGGAATGAATAACATTGGGTGGAGGGGGTCAGGGAGGACCTACCTTTTCGAGGATTTTTTGGTATAATGGATCTTGACGGGTGTCTGACGAGGGGATGGTCGCAAACCAACTTTGTAGAATTGTGGTCGGTATCTCGTCCCAGATTCGGCCGAGATGTCCATCGAGATATGGGTGATGTGTCAACTTACCAGGGATGTGACTTCCCATAATTCCCGGGAATACTTCCGGGAATGGTTACGGGAATCGTTGCGTTCCGGTAATTCCCATTCCCTTCCCCTTCCCATAGTGACCCCCCTGGGGGGGTATAAGTCAATTCCCTTCGGTTCGAAGTCAAAAAAATTTCCCCGCCAAAAAAGCATTTTTCTCCCAAAAACCCTTCGGTCTTCACTGACTCCTCGGTTTCATGAGTTCGAGAAAGCGTTGAAGAACTACAGACAAGTCGCACTGACTATCAAATGGAATGAATGAGCCGAAGTCAAGCACTACCTCAAGGACGACATGCTTCCAGACACGAACCCCTTGACCTGGCGTGAGAAGTGGGTGGTGGAAATGGGTCCTGTGTTGAAAACATACTTCATCGAAAAAGATCCGGATCGCGCTCTTTTTTGATATCTTCCAAAAGTGGCTACAACCTGCAAGGGGTCCATTGGGGCGTTACTTTCGGCGAGCTTCTGCGAGCGCATTCAAAAGTTAAAAGTTGTGCCATGGAAACACTAATCTTGGTGACGATTAGGTGGACAAGACCACGGTGCTCAAAAGGAATAAAAAATTCACAAAGTTCATGAACCTCAAATACCCCAACATTCTCAAACAAAGATTTCCAACCTTTGGCACTGTCATCACCGTCGCTGACAACGAGCAAGATGAAATCGAGATCGACTCTGACTAGATATACACATGTGTAAATATATACATGATATACTATATATACATAACATACGTTTACATGTATACATATACATATACATACATACATACATTTATATATGCATATATATGTACTAAAAATATTTACACACAGGGCACATGGTCACGTTTATATGTCGAATAATTTTTAACTGATTAGTTTACGACGGATAAGTTTTTATTCGACAAATATATGTTGTATAGATATTAAACAACACATAATGTTATACAACATATATTCTTAAACGACATATCTTCTTCAACGACACATATTCTTAAACAGCATATAGCATCTCAAACAACATATTTGTTAAGCGACATATAATGTTAAACATCATACATTATGACACGACATGTAGATCTTCCATGAACATGTTAGTTATACAACACATATTTTAAGGACATATACTTGTCGTATAAGCTTTATGTGACATATATATGTTGTGTAATTTTAAACGACATACAAATACATTTCAAACCATCCAGAATATATATACACATTCAACAATCAATTGTTTTTGGCCATTTATTGTTGCGTATGCACTATTTAATGGCACCACCTGGACTCGACCCTGAGGAGGGGAGCCAGAGGTTCACCTCTTTTCTGGTTGGACTTCTCATCTTCAGATCTAGAGCTGTCACATACAAGCCCGCGGGCTGCGTGTCCCTTGTTCAAAATGTATGCATGTGTCAACGTGTGTGTATGTACCTACAGCCCGACTAGTACAGGGAGTCTATTCCTATTCTCTTTTTGTTTCCAACTCTTGCTAAGAATCTGACCCCATCTACTACCCCTCGGCGGACTGTGTTGAATTCGACCCAAGGTTCCTCTGTCACCTCTGGCGATCTAATCCAGAATTTGGTATCGGCGCACACCAAATATCTCTGTGTTCATCTCCGCCTCATACTCCATTTTGAAGTTGGTGTAAGCGTCACTACTGATTTCCCAGTAAATTGGTCTCAGTGCCAGAGGCCTTGAAACATCCAATCTTTGAAGGAGTCTTCTTTGCGAAGCTGTCCCTCCTTCGACGACTGCCACTTGAAAGTTTTCTTCGCTGCTGCGACTATCTCTTTCAATTTATCCGTACTGAGCGTGTTGAACGATGGAGACGCACAGAAAGTGAATCCTTCCTCGGACTCGAAATCGTACTTGAAGGCTTCGTTCACAAGCTTGAAAAATTTCGTTTGGTCCTGTCACAAGCATCCCTTAGGTGTCAAATTAAATTCTGTATATAGCGCACCATCTTCAATATCACAAATATTCAGTTTTGCCATTTCGTCTCACTTCTGCATTCAGATACGTGGTGGTGTTAAAAGATAATGTAATTGATTTAGAGACTATTTCTGGAAACTTACATCAAAATTCAGCCAGTCCAGAGGACTGGTCCTGAGATACTTGTCGACCTTGTCACAGTTCTCCAGTTTCCACTCCACGGCTGTCTTCTCCACGCCATACATGCAGTTCCACAACAACCGGATCACGCATTGGATTTCTGCAGGACAATCAAGGCACGCCCGTATACTGTCACCGTCAAGATTTATCTAATATCACACACCTCTTACAAAAATAAACATATTTCTTATACACCTCATGATTATAAGTC
>Ga0335398_10008066_pt1 | contig 12623 bp, 2 predicted proteins | sample BON03_FD_205742 | JGI IMG/M metagenome (GOLD analysis project Ga0335398, IMG submission 205742) | Freshwater microbial communities from Lake Bonney liftoff mats and glacier meltwater in Antarctica - BON-03 (spades assembly) (version 2) | ecosystem: Environmental > Aquatic > Freshwater > Ice >...
TTGGACAGCAGACTGGCATCAGTTCATACCACTGGAAAACTGAGTTGGGCTGCAGCAACTAGATCCATTAGGGAATGCAAAATGAGGATTGAAAGAATCGGAGGGTCGCGCCTAGATACAGATTCACAGGTCTGGGGTCTCGATCAAACAACATGGGAGCTGATGTGGGCGGGAGAAGCAGCCATGCGAAAGAGCATTCCCGCTCTAAGGCAAGCTGGATACGAGAGTATTGCCGACTTGCCTAGAATTCAGAAGAGTTATAGACAGAAAGCATTATTGGTGATCGGACGCACACTTTAAATTCCAGGGAGACGCTGGTGTTACATCTTTCATAGATATGGGGCGTGCGATTACGCCGGAAAGCATGACGCTGGCAGCACGTACTGGTGGCAACGCACTTGATTTTGCGCCTGGTCGCTTCAAAGTTTACGGAAGCAACTCTGCAATAGACTGGAATAGTACGAACAGCAACACATGGATTTTGTTGTTTTCACAAACTACAACAACTACATACCCTTCACTTTTCAGAACATTTTCAATTTCCACAAATACAGCATATCAGTATTACGCTCTGCATATCACCCATACAATGGGACAGGAAATATGTTTTTTTTCAGAGTGGGATATTGTTGGGACTTTCTCGCAGTGTCAAACGTGCCCTGGTAGCTCATTGTCACTACAGGGCAGCACATCAGTGGCGGATTGCGTCTTGGCATGCCCCGCACGACAATTTCAATCGGAATTGGCGTCAAACGTCGCCCGCATGTGTGGGCCCGCACAGAATGAATCATGTCCGGTGGCATTGTCAACTGTGCTCGATGGCAGTCCTGCGACCATGGGCAATGATGGGCTATTTACATTTGTTGCACACTCTCAGGTGACGGATGGTCCGCACACTTTTAGAATCGACTTGGAACGCATGAGAAACATCAATTATATCAAGTTTTACAATCGTGTCGATCTGTTCGAATCCCGCATAACTGGGGCTTTAATATTGGTTGGGTCTAGTGCGTTGTGGGCTAATAACACCATATGTGCAACTCTCAACATCAATGCAGTTCAAGTACATAATTGCAAAATGAGTGGGAAATACATTTTCATAGTCGCGAAAACGGCAGATGCGCTAAATTTTCTGGAACTGCAGGTATTCAGCAATTGCATTACATGTCCAGCGACTGCCATTTCATTACCCGGTAGCACGTCTCCCGCCTCTTGTGGGTGTCCGGCTGGGTCATTCGAAGAGACACGTGTCCTGAACCCACCTTATGCCTCCAGGAGTTACTCTTCTGTTTTTACAGATCAACACTCTGCGTCTCTTTTGGACGATTCAGACAAGGGAACTGCTTGGCTAGCCAAAAATTTGAATAGCGGACAGTGGATGGAAATTGATGTAGATATGCCAATGTATATTGTGGGGATTATTACGCAAGGGCGCGGCGTATCCGAGCATTCAAATCAATATGTCAAGGAATTCAGAGTAGAATATCGACTTGGAGACGCGTTGGGGGTGGGTGTGATTGATCCTGCTACGATTGATATTTTCAATACGCAAGGATATCAACGCACTATCGCATATCAGCAGAAGGTGCATGAAGTCCTGGGTATTGCAATCCCACATGTCAGTGAAATGAACAATTTTGGGACATTCTGTCTTGTTCGCTACCTCCCAGTTGGGTCAGCACGGTGGCACGATGCCACAGACAACTTACTTGGGACAAATAGTGCCTATGGCACACCAGACAATTACGACGCGCAGTGGAACTTTAAATTCGATGACCCGAGTAAAACAGAAATGTTTGTTTGCAATTCCGATTTCACGCAGTGGGTGAATTTCATGCGAACGAGTATTGATTCTACTTTCACAATGTCAGCACGACCCGTCATTGCTTCGAGCCTCGATCAAACGCCACACAATATAAAGTGGGACAATCGTGGAAGCAATCCTGAAGACCCCTGGATTACAGTCAGAAACCGCGATTTTCATTCGACTGCTCAGTATGTTTATGGAGAGGCGGGGAAAACTTTGGGCTATGATGCTCATCAGCGTGGCTCGCTGGTGTTTGTTCGTAATCCTGGTAAATTCTCAATGACAAATGGCTTGAAAAAAGAGCACATATTCCCTGCACCAATCTACGCTCGATACATACGAATTGTTGTGCTGCAGTGGAATAATCACATCTCCATGCGTGCCGCTCTCATCGTGAAGTCGTGTTCGTCATGTATTGCTAACGCAGTCTCGCTTGAGGGCAGCACAGCAGAAAATGCGTGTGAGTGCCGTGCAGACGCTTACAAGTCAACAAGTGACTCAAACACTCGTGCTATAGCCCTGGTTCCTGGACAGGCCCAGTTCTCCACTCTAGCAAATCGAAACCAGCGTTTTTACGCCACCACGGCCGTATTTGACCGCACAATCGGCCTTCTAGGAAATATAACCTGTCGTCCTACATTTGACCTTGTTGCCCGCTATTCTTCCGGAACAAGTGACATCCTGAATGACAGCAGCACATATGCTAACCACCTTGGAAAATGGGCACTGGTTGCACCAGACTCTCCCAATCGTGGTTGGACGGGTAGCCCTCGAATTGCTTTGTTGAAAAGCCATCCTGAGTGGAATTTACAAAGTTACGAAAATGAAAACCATGCCCTGATGAACACGCTTGTATTACCAGGGATCATGCGACCAGGGATCACGGATGGCGGGTTTTACAGATCTAGTGCGAATGTGTTCGATGTGGCCGACTTCGGCAGCAAATGCATGGCATATAGCTTCTGGATACGTCCCGTACCGTTGGTGTATCCAATGTGGGAACAAGTGATATTTGCTTCGAGTGACGAAAAGTTTACGATTTCGTTTTTTTTTCAGAGGTATGATTTTTATCTTGCGCATCTAAATCTTCTCTTGGGTGATACTCATAGTCTTTTTATTCCGGACACTTGGACGCATGTGACGATTCAGGTTGGACTAGATGGCATGCACTATCTGCACATCGACGGCGTTGCAATATTCAGCCGAAGCATGTTTTCTGTAGAACAATTTGCGAGTATTGACGCTTTCAAAACCCAAACGGGCTACACCAACGCCATTGAGCGTGGAATTTCATTATCCTATGGTCAAGATTCCGACACTCATATCCCCATGCCGCCAATGACACAAGAAACAGCCCCGGCCGGTCCAATCAATATCGGGGGGTTTTACGCAGATGGATTTTACAGTCGTGGGCGTACGCAAATGTATCTTGAAGCATTAATATCCGACTTCCGTGTATACCATAAGTCACAGCTTCTGACCCAATATGAGGTTGACTGTCTATACGCTGAGGACGCACCTCGTCCAGTCACGGGCGACAACACAAGGTTTGACAGAGCGTTGTCGCAGTATATTGATGGTGGTCCACACACCTTTAATATCGCCACAAACGGGGGCTTCACGGCTGTGGCAGTGGTCAAACTCACAGGGACTCCTGTTTCTTCTGAACGCATTTTTGACTTTGGTAAAGGTCAAGATAATGACAATATTTTGATGTGTCGGGCTGGTCCCGATTCGAAACGATTTTATTTTGGAATCTGGAATGGAAATTCAGCTTGTTTTGTTCAATCTGCCGATGTATTTGATGTAAATGTTTGGAAAACAGTCATTATGAAATACACATCCACTACTAAAATCATGGAATTGAGGATCGGGAGCAACTCTGTTTCTGCCACTTGTGCTGTTGCGAGAACCGACCGACAAGTGGTAAACTCTTATGTGGGAAAAAGCAACTGGGCCAACGATGTTTATTTGCAGGGAAGTATTGCCGGCCTATACGCAGTAGACCCTGCACTGAGCGAGGCAGAAATTTCTAGTATTATCAGCAAAATGTATCAGGGAGAGGACACTTTGCAGACGTGTCAGACGTGTCTGAGCAACGGCATTTCGCTGCAGGGAAGCACGTCTGTAACCAATTGCACTTCAAACTGTCCCACGGGCTACAGTGGAACAGAGTGTACGGTATGTGTTGACGGCTACTACGCCGTGTCCGCGGGGATATGCAGCCCAATGTGCCCAGCAGACACATACCGCTCCACCGACACTAGCAACGTGGCCCGCGCGTGTGGCCCCGCGCACGACGAAAACTGTCCCGCATATATCACGTCAACGTGGGACAACGATTTTCGCGCGGCGCTCGGCAACGACGGCAGCACCACGAATGTAGTGCATTCAAAGAACAATGGTGTAAACTGGTTCCGAATTGATTTCCAAGGGATACGGCATCTCGAGACAATTCGATACTACAACCGCCAATCCGAGACCAACAAGCATAGGGCCACTCATTCCAGAATTTCAGTGTCTAATAGTTCTTCGTGGTCGGCATCGAACACACAATGCGCTACACTCAGTGACGCACAGGTCCAGGATTTCGACTGTCCACTGTTTGGGCGCTATCTCTTTTTATACCAAAACAATGAATATTTGCAAGTCGCCAAGCTCGAGGCGTATGCCCCCACTTGCCTGGCGTGTCCGACCAATGCTATTTCGCTACAAGGGAGCACATCCGTGGACGCTTGTAGTTGCCAGGCTGGCTCGTACAAGGAAACACGCGTGCTGAATCCGCCTTATGCACAGCGAAGCTATTCAGGAATTCATGGGGGTGACCATTTCCATTCTTTATTGGATGACATGTATTCCATGCAGAGTTGGACACCAAAATACAATATTGTTGGAGAATACATGGAATTCGACGCAGGCGAGCCCATGTACATTGCAGGAATAATTACGCAGGGACGAGGATATTCTGGTTATACACATCAATGGGTCAAAGAATTTAGGGTGGAATATCGACTTGGTAGTGATATTGGAGATAGCATGGTCTTGCCCGGAACATTTTCGATGCCAGATGCTTTGAAGAAAGAGCATGTATTCACAACACCCATCTATGCTCAATATGTACGGATAATAGTACTTGATTGGAATAGTCACATTGGTATGCGTGCCGCGCTCATTGTCAATTCGTGTTCGTCTTGTTTTGCTACCGCCGTGTCCGTACAAGGGAGTTTGTCGCCAGACGCTTGCGAGTGTCCCGCGGGTGCATATAAACACGTTAGTGCATCGAGCAACGAAGCCATCGCCCTTGTCCCTGGACAGGCCCAACTGTCGACTCTGGCCAATCGAAACCAGCGTTTATACGCCTCCACGGCCGTATTTGACAGCACAGCAGGGCCTGTTGGGAGCAAAGGCGCTGTGACGTTTGACAGAGCATTCTCTCAGTATATTGATGGTGGTGCACACACAATATTGCAAGTAATGGGGGGTTCACGGCGGTGGCTGTGGTCAAACTTACAGGGGAAATTGCTGCAAATGAGCGTATATCTAATTTTGCCAATGGTCCTTCTGCAGACAATATTATGATTTCCAGGGTTGCTAATTCTAATGACGTATGGTTTTCAATTAATCATGAAAATTCACCTTGTAATGTTAGATTGACCAATGGGTATGTGCAAAACAGCTGGCAGACAATCGTGGCCTCGTATGACTTCAGTACAAATATTATGCATCTACAGGTTGGGAGTGATAATGCTTATAGTACATGTGGAAGCACACGTGCGGACAGGATTGTTTCATTCACATACATTGGCAAAAGCAGTTGGCCAGATGATCCACATTTCCAAGGCAGTATCGCAGGGATATATGCAGTGGATGCTCTGTTGGGCGAGGCAGAAATTTCTAGTATCACCAGCAAAATGAATACGGGTGACGACACTCTGCAAGCGTGTCAGACGTGTCCGAGCAACGGCATTTCGCTGCAGGGAAGCACGTTGGTAGCGGACTGCACTTCAAACTGTCCCACGGGCTACAGTGGCACAGAGTGTACGGTATGTGTTGACGGCTACTACGCCGCGTCCGCGGGGGTATGTAGTCCAATGTGTCCAGCAGACACCTACATCTCCACCGACACTAGCAACGTGGCCCGCGCCTGTGGCCCCGCGCACGACGAAAACTGTCCCGCATATATCACGTCAACTTGGAGCCACGGCGGGTGGAGCGCGCCGCTCGCCAATGACGGCATCACCACGAACGGAGTGCACTCAGGGAACAAAAATGCCAACTGGTTCCGCATTGATTTCCAAGAAATACGGCACCTCGAGACGATTCAATACTACAACCGCGACTCATTTCAGCTGTATAGGGCCGAAAATTGCATAATTTCGGTGTCTGACAACTCCTCGTGGGTGGCGTCGAACACGCAGTGCGCCACACTGAGTGATGCACAGGTCCAGAATTTCGACTGTCCACTGTCTGGGCGCTACCTCTTTATTTACCAAAATGATGGGGAGTATATGAACTTCGCCGAGATCGAGGCGTATGCCCCTACCTGTTTGGCGTGTCCAAACAACACCATGTCGCTACCAGGAAGCACAAATGCCTCTGTCTGTACACTCAGAGACAACAATAGCGCAATCATAAACAACAATAGCGCAATCATAAACAACAATAGCACAATCACTGTAAGCTGTCCCGTGGGGCAGTTTGAAAGCGTGTCTGTGCTGTCAAATGACACTTTATGTCAAACATGTCCCACCAATGCCGTGTCGCTGGAAGGGAGTACATCAGAGACAGACTGTGAATGTATGGCGGGGTCATATAAATCTGTCAACGAAATCGACCCCAAAGCCTTGATTCTGGTGCCAGGACGTGTGCAGTTGTCGACACTGGCTGGGCGCAATACCAACGTGGTGAGTGCAGCAACAGGCGTGCAGGGCTGGCGTCTGGTGCGCTATTTGCCGCCGACGAGCCCAATAGGGTATTCATACACAGATCATTTGGACGGGATCATTGAAAGTGGACCGGCATACGACTACACGGCGGAATGGACTTTACCTTTCGGCGAGTTCGACGAGTTCTGCTTCAGCACGCGGAATCTGATGTACTGGGTGTACTGTACCCGCGACGCGGCGATTGGCGAGCATTACACATACCAGGACAGGGACGTTATTCGCTCGTCATCTGATGCCACACCATACAAAGCCAAATGGTACAACGATCATAACAATCACATTCATCCCTGGATTTGGTTGCAGGGTTATTCGGGAACACCTGAGGACACAAACAGGCTCTTGTATGTCGCAGGCAGTAGAGATGATGGAACTAGTGCGGCGTTGAATGGTTTGCCTTCAATTTCGGAGGACGGCGGCTGGGCCGTGTGGGTCCGTAGCAGCGGAAACCCGCCGACTGTGTCCACGGACGGCGTTCAATTAACGTTTGACCGGACGCTCGAGCAGTTCATCGACGGGGGCGTGCACACCTTCGCCATCGCGAGCAACGGGGGCTTCACGGCCGTGGCCGTGGTGAAGTTCACGGGGGCCCCTGCGGAAGGCGAACAAATCTTTGACTTTGGCAACAGTCCAAACAACGACAATATCATGGTGTACCAGGATGGCAGGAGCACTCGACTGATTTTTGAAATCCGCAATTCAGCGTCAGCTTGTGTAGTGCAAATGTCTGATGCAATTGTACAAGATAGTTGGATGACAATTGTGGCTCGGTACACGTCGAATATTGAACAGCTTAAATTGAGGGTCGGGACCGAGATCGTGGTCCGTACCTGTGATACCGCGCGAACGGACCGGGTTGTGTCGAGGACGTTGGTGGGAAAGGGCAACTGGGCCGGGGATCCTATGCGCACGATTACTGGGACAATGTATGGTGCATATGTAGGCGCAGACTATCCAGGCCGACCTGGATGGAGGTTGAAAAATGATATTTATGTATTTTTCCTTACGGGTTCGTCTCATACGAAAATGACATCGATACCGTTGTCAGTGGTTGAGGAAGCATCGCAATCATCACCTGCGTCTCCGGGTGACCGATATCTTGAAGCCTCTGTTGTTCCAGAAAATATTGCGATGCTGCAAGACATGTGGGATGGCACTTATTTGGGATACAATACACACATACAAGGTCAAGATGTAGGGTACGACGTGAGTGATGTAGTGTATGACTCGTGGATTGATACACCATCAGTGTACACCATGGCGGGTCTCTACACAGTGGATACAACATTAAGTGAGGCAGAAATTTCTAGCATCGCCAGCAAAATTCTGGGAGACACCACTTTACAGACGTGTCAGGCGTGTCCGAACAACACTAGTTCGCCGCAGGGAAGCACTGCTGTGACTGCTTGCACTTCAGAATGTCCCGCTGGCTACGGTGGCACAGAGTGTGCGGTGTGTGTTGACGGACACACCACAGTCCGCCCCGTCATGCAAACGGATGTGCACGGCAGGGCCATGCGATTGGTGGCGGGGGGTGCCCGGCTGGCCATGCGGACGAGCCCCAGCACGGATGTGGTGGATGCGAAAACACTAGAGCGAGGCTGGCGGCTGGTGCGCTTCCTGCCTCCGACGAGTTCCATAGGGTATTCATACACAGATCATTTGGACGGGATCATTACAGACGGACCGGCGTATGACTACGCGGCAGAATGGACCGTACCTTTCGGCGAGTTCGACGAGTTCTGCTTCAGCACGCGGAATCTGATGTACTGGGTGTACTGTACCCGCGACGCGGCGATTGGCGAGAATTACGATTGGAACTCGGCAAACGCGGACAGAGACATCATTCGCTCCTCATACGATGCCTCTCCACACAAAGTCAAGTGGCAACACCATCTTGCAAATCCAATACATCCCTGGATTACGCTGCGAGATCATCGTAGTTTGTTGGATGACGACACAAATAAGCTCCTGTATGTCGCAGGAAGCAGAGACGATTCATTAATAATAATATGGCGTTGAATGGTTTGCCTTCAATTTCGGAGGATGGCGGCTGGGCCGTATGGATCCGTCAAAGCGGGAACCGGCCGACGCTGGCCGCAGACGGCGGGGCGCTAACGTTTGACCAGACTTTGGAACAATATATAGACGGTGGCGCGCACTCCTTCAACATCGCAAGCAACGGGGGCTTCACGGCGGTGGCCGTGGTGAAGTTCACGGGGGCACCCGGAAGAAACGAGCGTGTGTTCGATTTCGGCAAGGGCAGAGACAGTGACAACATAATTGTGTTTCGTGAGGGCACGGGCACCCAAATGATGTTTGCTTTTATCAATGTTGGATGGTCAACTGAGTGTTTGGTCACCGTGGATGCGGCCATCACGCAGGACGTCTGGCTGACGGTTGTGGCCACGTACGATGCCAGCGATCAAAAAATACAGCTGAGCGTGAATGACGTTGTGGAGTTTAAGACGTGTACGTTTACAGTATCAGACCGCGCTCTCACAAACACCTACGTGGGAAAAAGCAACTGGCAGGACAAGGCATATCTCAACGGTACTATCGCAGGGCTCTACACTGTGGATGCGCTGCTACCCGCGTCTGATATTGACGAGATCATTGCTGGTTTTGTAGAAGACACTCCCGTCTGTACCTCATGCCCCGTGGGGACGTACAAAGATGGCGAAGGTGATGCGCATTGTGCAACCTGTCCGCCCGACACCACTTCGTTAAAGGGAAGCACAAACGCCTCTGCCTGTACACCCAGAGACAACAATAGCGCAATCATAAGCAACAATCACACAATCACTTTAAGTTGCCCCGCGGGGCAGTTTGAAAGCGTGTCTGTGGTGTCAAATGTGGCCATCACCACCGTTGTGACGTGGGAGGAGGCACGTCATCTGGCAGAGTTGCATGCAGGAGGACTGTTGACCTGTGCGCAGATAGAGACGGCGGGCATTACCGCTGGCAATGATGATCTTTGGATGCCTGTGATGCGTTCTGACGGAGCAGTGAATGACTGGTGTTCCATTGGGATGCATGTAAATCATGCACGTTATACTTCACACATTGATATGTATGGCGTGCCATCATGGGGGACGACTTCCACTGAATCTTCATATCGCCCGGGTCCGAATTCTGTGACTCACAAAGACATCATATTCGTGCGGTCCCCTCCGTGCACGCCGTGTCCGGGCAACACTAATTCGCTACAGGGAAGCACAAAAGCCTCTGATTGTGTCGCAAACTGCCCTGCGGTACACTTTGATTTGGATCTGGTCTCGAGGGGTGAGAGTTTATGGTTTTTGACAGCAGCTGGAACTGGAAATTTTGACACTGTTGAAAAGGCGTGTCGAGACGGTGGAGGCCACTTGGCGACCATCAATTCTCTCGCAGAAAATAACATAGCAGCAGATTTGTGTACTGGTGGACAGTGTTACATTGGTCTGGTGAGAAATGCCACAACAAACACTTGGAATTGGATATCAGGAGATCCCATAGTCTATTATAACTGGCACGGGAGTGAACCAGGATTACAAGAAACAAAAACAATCATAAGAAAATCTGATGGTAGGTGGGAAGATTGGCAGTCAGGAGCGGCTGTTTTCCGAGGCGTATGTCGTCGACCTGAGCGCTGTCAAATTTGTCCCTCGGATTCATTCTCTCCCAACGGGAGCACATCGGTGGCCGCGTGTGAGTGTCTGGCGGGCTCTTACGCAGAAACACGCGTCCTGAACCCGCCTCACGCACAGAGAACATACTCCTCAATACACGGCGACATGCTGTACGGATCCATGTTGGATGACTTATCAAATGGCGATTCCTGGTCAGCGATCACCAATTCAGCTGGTCAGTGGATGGAGATAGACGCTGGTGAGCCCACGCACATTGTGGGAATAATTACACAGGGCAGAGGTCCAGACTTTCCCTCACAGTGGGTCACACAATTCACAATTGAATACCGACTTGGAGATGCTGTAGGAGGGAATGTTGTCCTTCCTGAGACGTTCTCGATGACAGATGGTTCGAAAAAAGAGCACATTTTCCCTCTGGCAATTTATGCTCGATACATAAGAGTTATTGTCAATGCATGGAATAGTCACATTTCCATGCGTGCTGCCCTTATTGTGAAATCGTGCTCCAAATGTCTCCAAAATGCAGTCTCGTCGCCTGGAAGCATAGCATCGACTGCGTGTGAGTGCTCCGCCGGAGCATACAAATCAGTGGGTTCTTTCAGCAACAGTGCCATTGCTCTCGTCCCTGTTAGGGCACAATTTTCAACTTTGGCCAATCGAAACCTACTGTCATATGCCAGCACAGCCGTATTTGACACTTCAGCAGGACCACCCAGGAGCAATGGTGCTCTCACGTTCAATCGAGCATTGTCACAATACCTTGATGGTGGGCCACATACGTTTAATATTGCCACAAACGGGGGTTTCACGGCTGTGGCCGTGGTTAAATTTACCGGAGTGGGTGGAATTCATGAACGCATCATTAATTTTGGCAATGGCCAACTCAATAATGACATTATAATTTACCGGGATGGCACTGCCTCGAACTTGATTTTTGGAATTTGGAATGGAAATACCTTTTGTAGGCAAGGTACGCCCTCCGCAATTGTACAAAACAACTGGCTCACAATTGTGGCAGTGTACACATCCATCAGCAAGAGACTTGAACTGAGGGTAGGGAGTGCAACTGTTTTTACCACATGTGCCACCGAACGAACTGATCGTGTTTTATCACAAACTTTTGTGGGGAAAAGCAATGTTGGAACCGCGGATGCTTACTTACAGGCCAGTATCGCCGGGCTATATGCAGTGGATGCTGTATTAAGCGAGGCAGAAATCTCTGAGATTACCAACAGAATGTATCAGGGTGGTGACATTCTACAGACCTGTCAGACATGTCCTGCAGACACATTGTCGTCCCAGGGCAGCACATCGGAGACAGAGTGTGAGTGTCTGACGGGGTCTTACAAATCTGTCAACACGGCCGACTCTAAGGCTTTGACGCTGGTACCTGGTCGTGCAGAAATTTCGACCCTATCAAATCGAGGCTACTTTTTAGGCACAACTACGGCCGTATTTGATCCTACAGCAGGGCCAAACGGGAGCAAAGGCGCTGTGACGTTCAACAGAGCGTTGTCACAGCACATTGATGGAGGTTCTCACACGTTTAATATTGCCACAAATGGGGGATTCACAATTATATCAGTCTTTATGTTTTCAGGGGAACCGGCGATTGCAGAGAGAATACTTGATTTTGGCAAGGGTCCCGACGATGGCCCCGACAATGATAATTTGATCCTGTTTAGAAACACCGACAATAAGTTAGTGTTGACTATTCGAAATGGTATGATCCAATGTTTGATTTACACACAAGAGTCCTTTCTACAGGATGTCTGGATGACGGTTGTGGCCACCTATGAATCCAGTACCAGAGAGATTAAATTGAAAGTGGGAGATGGCGTCACCGTCTCTTCCATCTGTTCTTTTGCAGTTTCGGATCGGGTCTTTTCCACAACATATGTAGGTAGGAGCAGTTGGGCTTCAAATCCTTATTCACAAAGTAGCATCACCGGCTTATACGCAGTGGACGAACTACTCAGCGAGGCAGAAATTGCCAAGATCACGAGCAGAATGTACAGTGGCGAGGACACAATACAGGCGTGTGAAAACTGCCTTGTCAACTCTTTGTCACTACAGGGGAGCACGTCCGTTGCAAACTGCACTTTTAATTGTCCCGCAACGTCGAACGGCGAGCAAAGAGTTCAGGTGTTGATTCCGGTAGTGCAAGGACTGTCACAGAAACAGCGACAGCTTATGCAACAGTACTTTGAACTAGTGGATTGGCAAGGACTTAAGCTGCCG
>Ga0335398_10008067_pt1 | contig 12621 bp, 9 predicted proteins | sample BON03_FD_205742 | JGI IMG/M metagenome (GOLD analysis project Ga0335398, IMG submission 205742) | Freshwater microbial communities from Lake Bonney liftoff mats and glacier meltwater in Antarctica - BON-03 (spades assembly) (version 2) | ecosystem: Environmental > Aquatic > Freshwater > Ice >...
TTGCTGTTGCCTGTGTCGTCTTTGTTTTTGTCGCGTGTGTGTTGTGTGCGTGTGACCTGTTGATTGTTTAAAATATGGCATCTGAGGGCTGGGTACCCAGCTTCTAATCTTAAAAGATTTTTGAAGCAGGGTGCCACCAGGATAATTGCATGTTGCGAATTATGTTGAAAAACAATAACTTATTAATAGCTTGGCCGAGACCTATTAATAACTAACTAACAACCAGCCAAAAAACTCAACCCATTCAACAACTAACCAGTTTTTAAACACTAATACTAATAGGCAGTTTTGGAAACTCGGTTGTTAAAATGGTTCTTACTAGCCTTGCACTGTTGTATGTTGTATCCGTATCTCATTGTCCGTTGTATCCCACTGCCCACTGTCACTGTATCCATCTGTGTATCCGTACGTATCTAGCTGTAGCTCCCCAGCTGTATCTGCTGTATCCAGCTATGTATCTCATCGTATCTCACCGCCTCGAAAACGGGATATAGCCAAAAATGCACTCCAGGGGAGGGCTGGCTTAGCTCTAGCTCTAGCTCTAGATACTCGATCCTGCTGCTACACCTACACCTACACCTAAACCGGGGTAGGCAGTAGGTGCTGTTTGTAGTTGTATAGTATATTATTTTTATATAGCAGAGACAGTACTGTGGGCTGGTTGCGCTTGGGAGGGAGGATACAGAATGCTTGTGGGGGATCTCCATACAGCACCCTCTCATATCTATATCTAGGGTTAGGGTTATATCTATATCCCTATAAGTACGAGTAAAACCGGTTATTGATATCGGGGATCGGGGTAGGCAGTAGGTGCTGTTTGTTGTTGTACGGTGGGCTGGTTGCGCTTGGGAGGGAGGGGGATGCTTGTGGGCGATCTCCATACAGCACCCTCTCATATCTATATCTAGGGCCCTATAAGTACAAGTACTCAAGTACGAGTAAAACCGGTTATTGATATTGAGGTACGCGCCACACGAGATACACGATACGGCACGATGCCACGGCCACGGCGATGCCAGCAGCCAGCTCATCGGCGCACCCGCGGTGTAACGCTGGTCGCTGCCCGCCGTGCGCTGGGGCTGCAGGGGTGCCTAGGTGTAGGTGTGGTGGCCCGGTCCCAGCTCCTAGAGCAGTGAGAGTCTAAGAGATGGGCCAAGCGAAAGAAGAAAGAAAACGCCAGACTGTCTCGCGCTCAGCACAAAGCACACGCCTCTAACCCAGCGTCAGCTGCCACCACGCGCATCACCAGTTGTTGCTCTTTCCGAGCTCGCCATCGGCCGTCTTTGCCGCGGCGTCCGTTTCCTGTTTCCTGCGCCCCTCGTAGAGCCGGTTGCCGCCAAAGCACGACGCGTCGCTCTTAAAAAAGCTGTCGACCACGTCCTGCGACTCCTCCGCCGCGTCCGCCGCCGGGTCCTCGTAGTAGCGCGAGCCCAGCCCCGCCTCCTCGCCGCCGATCTGGACGGGCGCGATCCCGGAGGCTTTCCGGTACGCGTTGGAGTCACGCAGGGAGTAGGAGCAGCCGCAGTACTCCTGCTTGTAGAAGCGCTGCTGCGCGCTGATTCGGTACTTGCGCTGGGTCATCTCCTCCGTCTGCCAGTCGTAGACCCAGTAGTACGGCCGGAAGCCGTGCTTGGCCGCCGCCTGCAGCCCAGAGGCGTTGACCTGCTTGGTGTCCTTCCAGCGCGACGTGGCGTTAGTCGTCGTGAAGCAGTCGTAGCCGTGCTCCTTGGCGTAGGCGGCGGTCACGTCCATCCGCATGTCGAAGCACATGGAGCAGCGCCGGCCCCGCTCCGGCTCAAACTCGAGCCCGCGAGACCGCTTGTGGAACTCGTCGACATCGTAGTCACAGTCGATAAACGGGATGTTGAGCTCCTCGGCGTAGCGCTTGTTCTCCGCCTTGCGGATCTCGTACTCGGCGCGAGGGTGGATGTTGGGGTTGTAGAAGAAGATGGTCACATCGTGGCCGCCACTCGCCATCTCCTCGATCATCGCACCCGAGCATGGCGCGCAGCACGAGTGCAGCAGCACCTTCTTCAGGTCAGCAGCCTTCTCCGGCGCCGGCGGCGTGACGACGGAAGCGGCGCCGCAGAGCGCGCGGTCGCCAAAGGCGGACGGTACATGGAATGGCTGCTGCAGCGCACGCTGGCACAACCGTGCTGCCAATGGCCCTGCTTGGGTCTGCCGCCGCACGGCGCGAGTTAGACTGGCGCGCATGGCAGTCTTCACACACGACTGTTCACAGTCGGTTTATATGGTACGTCTCGTCCCCCCCACCGGTATTGGCCGCCAACAGCGTTTAGCCGGCACCACAGTCGCGACTGAGCTGCTTCGCCGCGCACGCCTGCGACTCTAGCCATGGACGAGCTGGTGCTGGACCCGTCGATTCGGGACTGGGTGCTCATTCCGATCTTCGTCGTCATGTTCCTTATGGGCATCCTGCGCAACAACGTGACCAAGATGATGAAGACGACGGAGCCGACCAAACGCGAGCAGGTCCAGCATAACAACCAGCTGATGCGCGCGCGCCGGCTGCGCGCCAACGCGGGGTGGGTGCCGGCCTCTGCCTTCGCCGCGAGGAAGCACTACTTCCTCGAGAAGGACAACGGCGTCCTGATGCAGAAGCACGAGGCGCCCAACCCGATGTCGATGATGCAGGACCCAAGCGTCATGACCAAGATGATGCAGGGCAACATGACGATGATGTTGCCGCAGATGGTGATGATGTCGATCATCCCTCACTTTTTCAGCGGGTTTGTCGTTGGCAAGATCCCATTCCCGCAGACGCCCTCGTTCAAGGGGATGCTGCAGCGCGGCGTCGACCTCAAGACGCTCGACACGTCCTACATCACCTCCATGTCCTGGTATGCCAATTTCCTGCTACTCCTACTACTTCTCTCCCCCCGCCCCCCGCTACGAATGTACCTGCTGCTCTCCGACTTGGTAGATGGACAACTTTAGACACCCGCGCTAAACGTTCGGACTCTGCCCCGCGCAGTATACCCGCACACTACTACACCGCAGCCACAGACGCCGACTCACCCCAGCGCTCGTTTTGCTTTTCGCGGCGCAGGTACATCCTCGCCATGTTTGGCATGCGCGGTCTCTATTCGATCGTGCTTGGCGCGGGCGCCTCGACGGACGACTCTGCGATGATGCAGCAACAGATGGGTATGGGGGCGCAGGTACGGACGGGACACATATTGTATCTAGTAGGGCAGGGGGGCCTTTTGTTACATAATTACATCGCATCACCATAGCACCGCATTCGCGCAGCCGCACCACCAACACCAGCCACAAGCACACTCCAAACACTCACGAACATAAACACAAACATACACAAAAACACAAAACGAACAACAACAGGAGGTGGAAGTGAGAGGCCGCGCAGTCTCTCAGAGGCTGCGCGCAGTGTCAACAGATAGTAAAAACAAGCGCGAAAGGGTACAGCTTTCCCAATACCAATATTTCGGCGCGCTTCACTAGGCAGGGTGGTTTGTGGCAGTGGCCGATAACGTAGTGGCCACGTGCCCTGCCAGGTGCGGACGATTGAGGTGAGCTGGCGTCAATATTCGATGTACACTTGTATGGGCTTTCCATGAACAGGCCCTAGTTTGCCTTATTAATAAGTAAAAATCGACGCAAGCAGACGTTGACCATTTCATTGCAAAATGGCGAGTAACTGTTTTTTTCTCTAATTGTTTTAGCCTAATGTATTTAGCCATTTAGCCGCCTTCAATTATAACGGCCATTGGTCAACAGACCTCCGCGTCGATGATGTTTTCTAATCTTAGTGAAACTAGGGCCTGCTCATTCAATTCGATCTTTTGTCACATCCTTGGGCGCAGGGGCAACCGGGCCAGCAGCCAGACATGAACAAGGTCTTCGGCCAGGAGGCGGAGAACCTGCAGATCACCGAGCACAACTTCATGCTCGCCACGGCCGAGGAGAAGCTACTCAAGGGGGGCGGTGCAAAGAAGAGGACCAAGCAGGCCTGGTAAAATTAAAATCAATAAGAACTCTCGCGGCGTGTGGGGGGCGCCGGCTGTGGGTCGGCGCGTGGCAGGGGCGTGCTCAGGCATCCCGAGAACGACAGCATAGCGGGTCAGCGACCCATCGCGACCCATCGCGCCGCGCGCGGTGGCCAGTGGCCCGTGATCGTGACGGTCTATTTTTTGGTTTGGCGTGTTGCCATGCTGCACCGTGCGTGCTCCGTGCTGTACCCTTTCGCGCTTGTTTTTACTATCTGTTGACACTGCGCGCAGCCTCTAGCAGACTGCGCGGCCTCTGCACTTCCACTTCCTGTAGTTGTTCGTTGTTCGTGTTGTGTTTTTATGTATGTGTATGTGTATGTGTACTGTTTATGTTCGTGAGTGTGTGGAATGTGCTGGTGGTGGTGGTGGTGTGGCTGTGCGTGGTGGTGATAGGATACAGCCTTAAAGCAGACAAGGACAAGACAACTGGCCGTTGTAACGGTGATGGGTACGCTGAGAGCAAAACTGAGACCAGGGGCCAGGGGCTATATAGTCACCACCTAGCACCTAGGCTTGAAACAAGCTCTCAACCATCATGAACTATGCACTATGCCTGCTTGGGGCTCAAGCAGTCTTCTGCGGAGGAAGTCAAGGCTTGGTTCCCACGGGGTACGTACCCGCATACCCGGCGGCCCAACATGGGTGGTCGGCTCTCCGCGTCGGCGGTTTGATTAAGAGCGAAACTAGTAGCTGTGAATGATTCGTGAATGGCTGTTCACAGCCATTTCTTTCTCCAACTCCAATCAAGCCGGCGGGCGGAGCAGGGGTCCATACTATCCATAAACCTTTTCCTTCTCACGATTGGCTCATAGCCAGACTTTATTGAGGCTTTGGAGGGTCCCTAGCAATGCTCACAAGGAGGAAGCAATAGTCATAGTCGCCGGTATAAGTTGTATCTCTGAGTCTGAGTCCTTGTGTGTGTGATGCAAAAAAAGTGCATTTGGCGGCATGGCCAAGGCCAAGGAGCCCGTCCGGATCGGCTCCGGAAGAGCGACCCGACAAGACGCTCTAGTTTTTTTTATCATGGAAATCTTGGCATCTCAGCTTATACCTTCGCCGGAGTTAGGCTCCTCTCGTCATAAGCTTTCATATGAGCCTAGAAAGTCATAGGTCATAGGCCCAGACAGAGCACAGAGCCTCTCAGAGCAAGCTGGCGTTAGAAGGAAAAGGTGTAAGCTCGTGTCTTTGCAAAACAGGTGTACACATCACCGTCGTTACACCACCCAACTGGATACAACGGGATGAGGCCAATTTTTGAGATACTGCATTGACAATGAGCAATGGCAATATGAATATGAGTTTGAGTTTAAAACGAGTTTTTGTTTTTTTTATAATAAAACGCTATTATTATAATATTTATATTTAATATTTAAGAATAAAGAGAAACGTAGAGAAAGAGCAATAGAGAATAAGTAAAGTCATTTATTTAAAACAATATGTAGACGTGTGGCGTGTAGCAGCTAAATTTTAGGTTTAGGCTAGGGCTAGGTATAGAGGTAGGTGTAGAGTTGTTGTAGTTGTAGAGTTGTAGGTGTATAGTGTTAGTGTATAGTTAGCATATACATATAGTGTATGCGTATGGCATAACGTATGGGGGGAGGCACGACAAGAACAAGACAGCACAGAGCAGTCAATCCCTCAGCTTGAGCGCACACGAACAGAAAAATACATACGATCACGGGGGACCGGAACATGACAAAAAACATCGTGAGCCCGCCGCCCGCCAGGCGCGCACCCAGCGGCGCAGCGGCGCACGCAAAATGCAATGCGAGGCAATAGAAATAGACCCCCCCAAAGTGGAGCACCTCGGCTCAGTGTCCTCCGACCCCCCTGCGCGCGGAGAGGAGCATGCCGTAGCACCCCGCCTCGTGGTTGAAGGCCTCGGCGCGCACCGAAGCCTCGACCGTCTCGGCGGCCATCCCGAGTGACTCGAGCTGGAGCAGCGTCGCCGCATCGAGGGGCACGCCGGCCGCCGGGTGGTCGCGCTCGGCCGCGGGCGGGTGCGGCAGCCGCGCCGCCGCGCCGCTGAGCCAGCGGCCGCTTCGGATCTCACGAATCTGGGCGCGCTTCTCTGGCGAGAGGGCGAGCATCGAGTGCACGAGCTCGCGCCCCGCCTCAGAGAGCGACTCCGAGAGGTGGTAGCGGCCGGCCAGCACGCGTCGCTTGAGCTCCGGCGCGGAGCTCGCCTGGAAGGGCAGCGCGCCCGTCAGCATGGTGGTGAGCGCGACGCCGAGCGACCAGACGTCCACCTGCGGGCCGTGGTAGGGCTGGCCGCCCATGATCTCTGGCGCGGTGTAGCAGGGCGTCCCGTACGACTTGAAGAGTGGCTGGGCGTCGCGCCAGATGACAGAGAGACCAAAGTCGATCAGCTGTACGCGAGCCTGCGTCCGGTCCAGAACAAAGTTCTCCAGCTTGAGGTCGCGGTGGCAGACGCGCTGCGAGTGGCAGTAGTCTACGGCGTCGATCATCTGTCGGAAGAGAGGCTGGGCTCGCTCCTCGCCGATGCGCTTGAGCGCGCGCACCAGCTGCTGCAGGTTGCCGCCCGGCGAGTACTCCATCACCATGTGGATGGCGCGCGGCGTCTCGATCACCTCAAAGAGCCGGACGACGCCGTCGTGGTTCATCCGCTTGAGGATGCGCACCTCCTGCTCGACCGTCTTCTTGAGCGCGGCGGTGAAGAGCTTGGTCCGGTCGATCGTCTTCATCGCCACGCGCTCGTTGGTCACCGACGACGTCACCAGCGCGACCGAGCCAAACGCGCCCTTGCCCAGTGTCTTCTCGCGCCGGTAGAGGTGGCTCGAGTCTGGCGGGGCGCCGCCGTAGGGCGCGAGGGAGGCGCCAAAGCCGCTGACGGGGCGAAGCCTGAAGGACGAGCCGGCGGCCAGCGCCGGCTTAAACGGCTGGCCAGCCGCGCGCGCGCGCTCGTCGACTCGCGGCGAGTCGCGCGTTGCGGTCCCAATCGCCCGCGCCGACAACGGCCGAGCGAACGGCGGGCGCTGGCTGCCGGCGAACGGCGGGCGCTGGCTGCCGGCCGGCCGTGCCGCAGCGGTGCGGGGACGGTCGCGTATCAAGCCGGTCGAAGCGGGCTTTGTTGGCGGCTCGGCAGCCGGGCTGCGCTCAATCCGCTCCGGGCGCGGAGGGAACGGCGGCGCGGGGCTGCGCTGGATCAGCTCCGGCTGAGGCACCAGGTCATGCTGCACCGGCCGGCGCTTGAGCAGCGCGGGCGACTCGGCGATGCTGCCGCCGGTGCCCGCCAACACATGCGCGCAGAAGCCCGGTGGTCTGCGGTGCGGCGGCGACGACGAGGGCCGGGCTCGGCGCTCCGACTCGGGGCCCTGGTGCGAATACGTGGCGCTGACGAAGTCGCCGCCGTGCCTGCGCTGCGACGGCCGCTGCAGCCTTCGTCCGTCGGGAGCGGGTCGCAGCCCGCGGAGCGGGCGTGCGATCACCTCGTCGTGACGGCCGGGGCCATAGACGCGAGTCTTGCGCGGGTCCGCAGTCGCGGGGCGAGCGAGCCCCACCGCAGGGCGACGCGATGAGGAGGCCAGCGCCCGGTGCGCCGCGTGCTGCTGTAGCAGGAGGGGCTCTGACCGGTCTGCCCCTGCGGCTGCAGCAGGCTGCGACGCAGCCTCTGGACGCTGCTGGTCGTGTCTGCGCAGCTCCGTCACCGGTGCCTCCAGGTCCCGAGGCGCATGCCGATGCGCCGACGGCGGCGCCGCAGCGAGGCCGCGCTGGCGCGGCGGCGGCGGCGGCGGTGCGACTGTCTGCCTGGGCGAGTGGAGTGGCCTGACGCAGTCCTGCAGCGCAGTGGAGGCGTTCTCGTCCTGCGAAAGCGCCGGCTTGAGCGCGCTGTACTTGTCGGCGAGCGCCAGCGCGCGGTTGAAGTGCGTGTCGTCGCTCAGTGACACCGACACGTGGTGCACGCCCATGGCTGACCGCAAGGCCGTCGAAATGGTGATTGAACGGTCAAGCAAGCAGGTCTAAATCGGGAATCCGCGCCGTCAAACCTAACAGCCCCGTCGCTGCATTCGAGCACGGTTCAGCCGTCATGGCCGCCTCCAGCAACGCGACTAAGCGCGGCGCCGAGCCCAAACTGGCCTCTTCCAACATTGCGACGAAGCTGGCCGAGAAGGAGGCGCAGGACGCGTCGCCGCCGTGGTCGCGGGTCCTCCCGCTGGCTATGGTCGTATGCGTGTGCGCGGTGCTGGCGTCGCCTGGTTCGGCTATTGGGCCGGACGGTCCGGTGCTGCGGTTTGCGGCGGTGACCGCCAAGCTCGCCGCGCGCGACGCCGGCGGCGCGGGGGAGGCCGAGGCGCGATCCGCGGTTGCGCCCGCTGTGGCGGCGCTGCAGGGGAGGGTACTCGTGCTGGGCGCTGGGGCCTACCCGTCGCTGCTGGCCCTGCCCGGGCTGGGCGCGAACGCCGTGCCCGTGGACGAGCGCCCTCTGCTCATGCCCGCACTCGCGTCGGCCGCGTTGGAAGCCGGCGCCGCGGCCCCGCTCAACCTGTCCGCTTCCAATTTCTCGAACCTGCCGGACGCGTCGGTCGACGCGCTGGTGTCGCTGGGCGCGCTATGCCGCGCCAACCTGACGGCGGCACTGCCCGAGCTGCGACGCGTGCTCAAGGCGGGGTCGCCGCTCATCGTCTTTGAACCTACGCTCTCGCTATCATCGACGACGACGCGGCGTCTGCAGGTCGGCTTGCCCGCGATTCGCCTCTGTATGCGACCATCATTCCCCCGCCCCCTTCCCAGGCCGCCTCTGTTTATACGACCATCATTGCCCCCCCCCCCGCTTCTCTCACCATACCCAGTGGTTGATAGTTTTTGTGTTTGTCTCGGCTGCTTGATTCATCACTCGCCCTCCTTTGTATTCAAAACATCGCCCCCTATGTATTAGACCCACAGCCCTTTCCCCCGTGCTGAACGTCCTCCTTTCTGCTCAAAGAGTCACATTCCGCGCGCTCACCAACACCTCAGGTGGTGCTATGTTTACCCACCCCACATCCGTACCACCCACCACAGGCGCTCGCTTCGCCGCTGCACGAGATCCTGACCGACGGGTGCCGCCTCGACGACGACATCGCGGGCTCCCTCGACGCGGCCGGGTGGACGCGGCGCTCCGTCGTGCGACTCCAGGCCGCCGAGGCGCGACTCTGGCTGGTCGGGAGCTACGTTCTGGGCGTCTTTGAATGAGGGGACTGCCTTCCCCCGCGGCGTGCTGCAACGGCAGGTGGAGCACCTGCACGTGCGGTGGAAGAGGTGTCTAGGGCCGGGAGCAGTCGTGTCAAGCTGAAGCTATAAGTTGCTTTGCAGGTAGCAGTGAGGCATGCGCCAGGTGCAGGAGGAGACACGAGAGCACGTGCAGCATGCAGCTCCTTGGCCTTTACACGATATTGCCATTACCAATATTGTATGGTGTATGGCATACAAAGGGGGTGTTGGAGGGATGTCGTATATTGCGCAATAGACGTGCAATCGTATTGAACTATTTATATGGTATGCTTTACAGGTGGGGAGGCTTAATAAAAGAGGATGATTGACTCCGACGATAAGGCTTTATCGTGAAACAATATCAATATCTTGAATCTTGTAAAGGCTAAGCAGCTCCCTTGTTTCGTGTGTGTCATTTACTACTCTCTTATATATATATATATTTTTTAAAGTAAACTACAAACTACAAACTACGTACAACTACAACTAGCCGTAGCCGCTGGTAATCATTATTATATCATATATCATATTATATCATTATATTATCAGTCACAGAGATAGGAGATAGTCAGGAAACTGAAACTGCAGACTTATTACTGCTTTCGATGGGTCCGCGAGGGTAGAGGGTAGGCCTCTCTGTCAGTTCAGGAGCTCGTGCGAGGCAACGAGCTGAATGAGGGGAGAGAGAGTAGAGAACAGAGACAGTATAGCTCTTAGTTGGATAATATGTACGTGGATAAAGGCGGGGGTGTGAGCGATCCATTCACATGAACAAGAGAAATTGGGCGGCCGGTTCTGAGAACTGCGAGAACACGGCCATGCTGCAAGTCAGTCAGGCTAGCCGTAGCGGCCTAGGCCCGGCGATGCGATACAATCGCGCCTTCCGGATCATGGCGAGCGACCGCGTGCCTGGCGTCAAGACGACAGCCGGAGCGCCGGTGACGCACACCGTCTCCAAGGAGGCGGCGACGGCTGCTGCCAAGATGGAGGCGGTGGTGCGCGCGCAGCGAGTGAAGCGCGAGCTATCGAAAGCCGATGCCATCACCGAGGCGAAGCTTGCTTCGGCCGCGGCGCCGGCCCTCCTTGAGGGCAGCCATTTGCGCACCCTGTCAGCGGCGCTCAACTCTCGCATCGACGGCCAAGCGTCCGGTAAGGACGTTGTCGTGCGTGCGCTTCGCCGCCGTATGCTCGGCCTCTCGGATGCCGACCGTCCGCTGCGGATGCTCTTTGCTGGCCCATCGGGCGTCGGCAAGACTGAGCTGGGCATGGCCTGCTGCGAGGCGCTCCTCGGCTCCTGCGTGCCGGATAAGAACTTCCGCCGATGGAACCTCTCCGAGTTCTCGCACCCGTCCAAGTTCAACCGGCTGACTGGCGGCGACCCCAACTACGTCGGGTATAAGGAGGGCGGCGAGCTGACGAACTTCATCCGGCAGGCCGAGGACCGGCGCTCTATGAAGAAGGGCGGCGCGGGGCGCGAGCACACCTCATGCGTCATCCTGTTTGACGAAGTCGACCGCGCCGCCGACGGTCTCCTCACTTTCCTCATGAACTTCCTCGACTCGGGATCCATCGCCTCGGGCAACGGCGACACGGTCGACGCGACCAAGGCCGTCATCATCATGACCACCAACTGCGGGCGCACTGCGATCAACGCCTCCCGCGACGCCTCCGCGGCGGCGGCGGCGGCCGGCTCGACGCCCCTGGACGCATTCTCTGCGACCGACGCCACCGTCGCTGCGGGTGCAGGCACGCGAGCCGACGCCGGGATGATGGCCGCCATCAAACGGGAGGTGCTGCGGGACATCTGCGACGGTCGGTGGGAAAACTTGGGGCGTCTCGGGACGATCGTGCCCTTCATGCCGCTCGAGGGCGAGGGTCGGCGCGCAGTGGTGCAGAGACAGCTCAGCGCCGTCCGCGGCCGCCTGCGCTCGACGCGTGGCGAGGGCGCGCCGACGCTACGCATCTCAGAGCAGCTGGTGAGCCACGTGGCGACCCAGTGGGATGACGATACCGGGGGGAGGTCGACGCGCGACTACATCGAAGAGTCCGTGGTCGAGGCGCTGGCCGAGGCGCTAGACGCCGAGGGCGCCGCCTCGGCGCCGCCGCCCGAGATCACACTGCACGTGGAGCCGGCCGCGGGCGGTGCGGCCGAGCGCGTTGTTGCCAGCGTCGGCGAGCCCGCGGAGGAGTTTGGCTCGCCGCAGGTGGCGTCGTAGCGCGGAAGCCACCTGCCGACCGCGTGTGCAGATACCGTGTGGGGGGCAGGAGATCGTGCCTCAGCAGCAGCGTTGCAGCGGCGCGGCCGGCAGAGCGCCGACCGCGGGACTTAGCTCCAGCACCGCACGACCCAGCCAGTCGCGCACGATGGATGGCGGCTGGGCGTGCGAGAATCACGGGTGGATGCAGAAGCCCGGATTTATATTATTATACATGGACGGCATAGCAGCATATAAGAAGTGACGAATGAACATTTGGATCCCGGTCGGTGCTCTCTTCGGAATTCGTCTTGCCGCCTATACGCGATGTCTGTACAGTTAGAGTGCGGGGGGGGTCCAGTGACAGCCCGGTTGGTGCGCCGGGTTTGCGCACTGCGTGTGGGGTGCGCGACACAACGACAGCTATAATAGTAATAGCAATAGCAATAGCAATAGCAATAGTATTAAGCCCCTTTTCTCATGGTGGGTTGAGAAAGAACTGAAAGTGACACTTTAAAAGTGGGAGAATTTTTTTTGGAGTTTTCTGATGATTATTGGTTATTGGTGATGAGAAGTGTTTATACTGTTTAACGTGTATTGTGTAATATATAAATATAACTATTTATATTTACATTTACAAATAATTTACATTTTTTTTATTCTATATAATAAAAAAAAGACGATATGGCACCGATCTTTGGTATTTTAGGAAACAGCCCCATGTATCGCACCCGCCTTGCGCCGCGATCCCGACTTTCTACTCGCCTTTCTGCTTATTACCTCTCCACTCGCCTCTCTACTCGCCTCTCTACTCGCCTCTCTACTCGACTCTCTACTCGTCTCTCTTATCGCCTCTCTACTCGTCTCTCTACTCGATTCTCTATCTCTACTCGCCTCTCTGCTCGACTCTCCACTCGTCTCTCTACTCGCCTCTCTATTCGCCTCACTACTCGACTCTTTACTCGCCTCTCTACTCGCCTCTCTACTCGCCTCTCTACTCGCCTCTCTACTCGCCTCTATACTCGCCTCTCTACTCGCCTCTCTACTCGCCTCTCTCCTCGCCTCTCTCCTCGCCTCTCTACTCGCCTCTCTACTCGCCTCTCTCCTCGCCTCTCTACTCGCCTCTCTACTCGCCTCTCTACTCGCCTCTCTACTCGCCTCTCTACTTGACTCTCTACTCGCCT
>Ga0335398_10008073_pt1 | contig 12614 bp, 7 predicted proteins | sample BON03_FD_205742 | JGI IMG/M metagenome (GOLD analysis project Ga0335398, IMG submission 205742) | Freshwater microbial communities from Lake Bonney liftoff mats and glacier meltwater in Antarctica - BON-03 (spades assembly) (version 2) | ecosystem: Environmental > Aquatic > Freshwater > Ice >...
ACTGGGCGCAACACCTGCGGGGAGCGGTGCGTTTTACGGACGGTGTGGCGGAATTGCTGAAAGAGGGAGCGCGGGTCGGGCTGGAAGTGGGTCCGGGTCGCACCTTGAGTTCACTCTCGCGCCAGCGTCCGGAAATCGGGCCGTTGGGGGCACCGTTGACCTCCTTGCGTCACCCGTTGGAGAAGACCTCAGATACCGTGTTTTTGTTGGCGGCGTTGGGCAAGTTGTGGACTCGCGGGGTGGCGATCGACTGGTTGGAATTCTCGGGCGATGAAAAACGCCGACGCGTGCCTCTGCCGACCTACCCCTTTGATCGGCAGTCCTACTGGGTGCAGCGTAAAGAGGTCTCCCCGCTTGTGCCCGTGGCGGCGAGGGTGGCGAAGCCGTTTGGCAAGCAGGCGGATTTGGCGGATTGGTTTTATGCGCCGGTGTGGCGCAAGACGGCGCTGGCGCCCCATGCGGCAGCCGGAGGTCCGGAGTGGCTGGTGTTGGCGGATGCGAGCGACTGGCGGGACGCCTTGGTGTCGCAGGTCGAAGCGGCCGGAGGTCGGGTTACTCTCGTCGAAAGCGGTGTGGACTTCGCGCCGGCGGACGCGGGGCGATTCACGATTAATCCGGCGAACCCGCAGGATTTCAACACCCTGCTGGCGGCGCTACGGACCGACGCCCGGTTTCCATCGCAAATCGTGCATGGTTGGAACCTGCGGGCCGCCGAGGGCGATGCGCTCGCGGCGTTCGAGGACACGCAGACCAAAGGTTTTTATAGCCTCTTGTTTTTGGCCCAGGCGCTGGGGGAGGAAAATCTCACGGCGGCGGTGCGGCTCGGAGTAGCGACCAGACAACTACAAAGTGTCGATGGTGAGCAGATCGTCGGGCCGGAACGGGCCACGCTGATTGGCCCGAGCAAGGTGATCGCGCAAGAATATCCCGAAGTGGCGAGTGTCGCGATCGATGTGGCCGGTTCGCCGGCGGACATGGCGGCGGCGGTCGTGGCGGAGCTGGGGGTATTGCCGGTTGAGCCGGTGGTGGCTTGGCGCGACGGGCAACGCCACGTGCAGGCGTTCGAGGCGCGCCGATTGGAGGCCGAAGGGCTGGTGTTGCCCTTGCTCAAGACGAGCGGCGTATACCTGATCACGGGCGGTTTGGGCGGTATCGGGTTGAAGGTCGCCGCCTGGCTGGCGCGCACGGTGCAGGCCCGTCTGGTGTTGACGAATCGATCGGCCTTGCCGCCGAGAGATAAATGGGCGACGTGGCTGGCCTCGCATGACAGCGGCGACCGCGTGAGCCGCCGAATTTCCAGTGTGCAACATTTGGAGGCGGCGGGCGCCGAGGTGTTGCTCGTTACGGCGAACACGGCGGATCTGGCGGCGATGACGGCGGCGGTGGCAGAGGCGCGAGCGCACTTTGGCCGGATCGACGGCGTGATGCATGCGGCCGGGGTGGCGGGCGACGGCGTCATTCAACTGAAGGACAAGGCAACGGCGACGGCGGTGATTGATGCGAAGATCAAGGGCGCGCTGGTGCTGACTGCTGCATTGGGTGCGGAGCAAGTGGATTTCTTGGTGCACTTTTCGTCGATTGCGGCGGTTACGGGCGGGTTCGGTCAGGTGGATTATTGCGGGGCCAACTCGTGTCTCGATGTGTTGGCCCAAGCGGCGGAGCGTGCCGGGGGTCCGACGACAATTTCGATTAACTGGGATGCGTGGGCCGAAGTCGGCATGGCGGTTGAAACGGTTGCCCGTCCGAAGGCCCTTGCGGCGCAGGCGGCGGCCGCAAAGTTTCAGGCAATCGAGCATCCGTTATTTCAGCGGATGCGCGAAACGGCGGATGCGTTTCACTACGTGGGCGAATTCAGTGAGGCCGGGCCGTGGCTCATCACGGATCACGAGCTTTACGGCAAACCGACCTTACCCGGCACGGCCTACCTGGAGTTGGCGCGCGCAGCGTTTGCCCGGCACGTGGAGGTCGAGAGCTATACGTTTTCCGACATGTTTATCATGGCGACCTTCTCGGTGGAGCCCGACCAAGTGCGGGAGTTGCACGTGGTGCTGACGAAGGCTGGCGAAGGCTTTGATTTTACGATCAAGAGCCAAGCGGCACCAGGGAGCGACGATTGGCGGGAGCATTCCCGCGGCCATCTCGAGCCGGGGACGACGGTGGAGCGCCGGACGCATGACATTGAGGCGATGGCTGCGCGTTGCACGGTGGAGCATCATAACGTTGACGCGGAGTCCAAGATTGTGCCCGGCGAGTTGCTGAGGCAAGCGGATCACCTGCGGGTAGGCCCGCGGTGGATGACGCCGGAGTGGGTGAAGCTGGGTGATCGCGAAGGCATCGCGGCGCAGAAGCTAGCCGACGCTTACGTGGACGATTTGGCGGATCACCCGCTGCATCCGGGCATGGTGGATCTGACGGCGTTTTTTCCGTTCAAGACCGCGAGTGTTTATATTCCGTTCTCGCATGGCACGGTGCGGGTGTTTGGCCCGCTGCCCCAGCGGATCCGCAGCTACATCAAACAGCACGACGATTTGATGAGCGGAAAACCGACCGCGAATTTTGAAGTGTTGATCTGCGACGAAGCGGGCGCGGAGCTGGTGGTGATGGAGGACTATCTCCTCAAGAAAGTAGAGGCCAGTAGCGTGTCGGCGGCGGCCGGCGGCGCGCCGGAGTGCTTCCCGTTCCTGCCGGGGGCGGAAAATTTCCAAGTCAACATGTCGGCGTTGGGGCAACTCGATACGCTGGCTTTGGCGGCGGGTGAGCGAGTGGCTCCGGGCGCGAGTGAAGTTGAGATTCAGATGCACGCGGCCGGTTTGAATTTCAAGGACGTGTTGCGCGGCCTCGGGATGTTGTCGTCGGAGCATGACGCCGGGTTGGCGCAGGGCTTTGGTGGAGAAGGAGCGGGCGTCGTCGTCGGAGTGGGCTCTGACGTGACGGCCTTTGCTCCGGGCGACCGAGTGATTGTGATGGGCGCGAAGTGTTTCGGCGGCTTTGTCACGGTCGCGGAGAACGCGGCGGCGCCGCTGGCGGAAGGCGTGAGCTTTGAAGACGCGGCCACGATTCCGCTGGTGTTCCTGACGGCGCACTACGCGTTGCACGTGCAAGGGCGACTGGCGAAGGGCGAGCGGGTGCTCATCCACGCGGCGGCGGGCGGCGTGGGCTTGGCCGCGATCCAATGTGCCTTGCGCGTCGGCGCGGAAGTGTATGCGACGGCGGGTAGTCCGCAGAAGCGCGACTACGTGAAGGCGCTAGGCGTGCAGCACGTCTTTGATTCGCGATCGTTATCCTTTGCCGATGACCTCATGGCGGCGACCAACGGCGACGGCGTTGACGTGGTGCTGAACTCATTGTCGGGCGAATTCATCACGAAGGGCTTGGGCGTTTTGCGGCAGTTTGGCCGGTTCATCGAAATCGGGGCGCGGGACATTTATCAAAACAGCCAGTTGGGCCTGCGACCCTTTGCGAACAACCTGTCCTTCATGGCCATCGAGCTCGGTCCGGTGATGTTACAACGGCCGGCCTACGTGCGGGAGATGCTGGACGAAATCATGGGCTACTTCCGGGCGGGAACCTTCCAGCCGTTGCCAAAGGACGTGTTCCCGATCACGGCGGTGAGCGAAGCCTTCCAGACGATGGCGGGAGCGCGTCACATCGGTAAACTGGTGCTGTCAATCACGCCGCCGGCGCGCGCGTTGATCGAACCGACCGACCGGTCGAGTGCGGCGACCGGCAGCGCGACGGCGGACTCGATTACGCCAGCCGAGGGGCTGCAGGCACTGGCGCGGATCCTTAACGCCGGGGTGCCTCAGATCGTGGTGTCACCGCGGCCCTTGCAGCCGATTCTCGATCACCTGCGCGGGCAAGTGGCTCAGGCGGGCCCGTCGGACACGGGCGCAATGCCCAAGCCGGCGACGCGTAAACGATATCCGCGCCCGGCGCTGGGCAACGCCTACGAGGCACCCACGACGCCGTTGGAAACGAAACTGGCCGAGGCGTGGCAGAGCCTACTGGGTATCCAAGCAGTGGGCGTGCACGATAACTTTTTCGAACTCGGCGGCGATTCGCTGATCGGCGTGCAAGTGATCTCACGCATTAAGAAAGAGTTCAGCGTGAATTTACCTTCCTCCCTGCTGTACGAGGGGCCGACCATTGCGGAATTGGCGGCGGCGATTGAAGCCGCCCCAGCGTGATGGGTCTGATCGTTTCATCCTCGATTTATCTTTGCTCATGAATGCTCCCTACGAACGCACGATCCGTTTTGCCGATGTCGACGGCGCGGGATTTGTCTATTTTTCCAACTACCTCTCGATGTGCCACGAGGCCTATGAGGCCAGCTTGGCGGCGGCGGGCATGGAGTTGCGCACGTTTTTCGCGACGCACCGTACGTTGATTCCGGTGGCGAAGTGTCAGGCGCAATACTTGGGTCCGTTGCAGAGCGGCAACCGGATGCGTATCGAGTTTACGCGGACGGCTACCGGGCCGGATAGTTTTACGCTGAATTATCGGGTGATCAATCTGAGCGCGGGCGATAAACTGGTCGCCATCGCGTTGACGGAACACGTCGCGATCGACCTGCAAACGCTGGAGCGCAAGCCCCTCCCGGCCGTCTTTACCCGCTGGCTAAAAGGGGGAGGAGCCTAAGCCGATGTGGGTTCTCGGCTTCACGGGCGGACTGGATCAGGTGCATGAGGATACCCATGCGCTGCCCTACGATTTTATCCACGACGCGGCGGTGGTATTGTTGCGCGACGGTGAAGTCGTCGCGGCCATCGAGGAGGAGCGTCTCAACCGCATCAAGCACACCAACAAGCGTCCGCACCAGGCGCTGCGGTTTTGTCTGGAGACGGCGCGTATCGGGCCGGAGCAACTGGATGCCGTCGTATTTTACGCGACCGAGCCCTATGTGAAGCGGGTTTTGGAAACGCTGCACCTGGCGGACCTATCGCAGGCAGAGCTGCCCACTCCGCGCGGCATGGTGCAGCGATTGTTTCGCGATGAGCTGGGCTACGAACTGGACGCGACGAAGATCCAATTTTGCGATCACCACACGGGCCATGCCGTGAGCGCCTATGCGTTGTCGGGATTTGATGAGGCGCTGGTGGTCACCCTCGACGGGCAAGGCGAGGGCATCTCGGGAGTGGTTTACGATGGCCGGGGGCGCGCGATGACGCCGATGCATTCCTTTACCGAGCAACACTCGCTGGGCTACCTTTATCGCGACGTGATCCGATTTCTGGGTTACGAAATGTTCGATGAATACAAGGTCATGGGCATGGCGCCCTACGGCGACCCAGCGCGGTATCGCGCGCTATTCAGCACGTTTTACGAATTGTTGCCGGAGGGAGATTACCGGCTGCACCTGGACCGAGTCCGGTCCCTCTTTCAGATCCTGCCACCTCGTCGCAAAGGCACGCCGTTTACCGAAACGCATCAGCATTTGGCGGCGGCGCTGCAGGACGCGACGGAGCAGATCGGCCTGCATGTGTTGACGCACTTTCAGCGGAAAACGGGCCACCTTAACCTGTGTCTGGCGGGGGGCGTGGCGCACAACTGTTCGCTGAACGGGCGGGTGCTCTATGAAAGTAAATTCGAGCGGTTGTTCGTGCAGCCGGCGGCGCATGACGCGGGTTGCGCGTGGGGCGCGGCGCTGGCGGTGCAATTGCAGTTGGCTCCGGATACGGTATTCAAACCCCTGCGACATGTTTTCTTTGGTCCGGATATCGGGGCTGACGCGGAGATCGAACCGACGCTGCGGGCCTGGGCGGACTTTGTGACGATCGAGCGGTGCGAAGATGCGGTCGGTCGAGCGGCCGATCTCCTGGCCGACGGCAAGGCGATCGGTTGGGTGCAGGGGCGGTCGGAATTTGGGCCACGCGCATTGGGCCACCGCAGCATCTTGGCCGATCCGCGGCCGGCGGAAAATAAGGACATCATCAACCGCATGGTAAAGAAGCGGGAAGCTTACCGGCCTTTTGCGCCGTCGGTCTTGGCGGAACATGTGGATGACTACTTCGTAACGACACCCACGCAGAAAACCTTTCCGACGATGAGTGTCATTTTGAAGGTGAAGCCCGAAAAGCGGGACGAGCTCGGCGCGGTGACCCACGTGGACGGCACGGCGCGGGTGCAGACGGTGGAGCGGGACGGCAACGCGCGCTACTGGGATTTGATTAAGGCCTTTGGTGATCGCACGGGCGTGCCGATGTTGCTGAACACGTCATTTAACAATCACGCCGAACCCATCGTCGATTCGGTGGAAGACGCAGTCGTCGCGTTTCTGACGACCGATCTAAACGCCCTAGTGGTGGGAGACTGGCTCGTGCTGAAGATGCCGCTGACGAGTGACGAAGCGTGGCTCAACGCGGTCGTGACGCTCCCGGTGACCGTCAAACTGGAGGCGGAGCGAAGCGGGGGGGCGGCGACCCCGACATGGCGTTATGGTTTGAGCTTCAACTATCATCACGGGAAGCGAGCCAAGCTTTCAGTGGAGGCGTATCGATTGCTCGGCGGGGTCGATGGTCGGCGGACCGTGACCGACCTTGCGGCAGTGGCGGGACTGATGGTGGAGGCGGTGGCCGCAGTGTTGCCGGAGATCCGGGAGTTGTGGGCCAATCGGATGCTGGAGCTCAAGCCCGGGTGTTAGCAGGTAATTCAAAGCGTAACGATGACTGATCAAGAGGCAGTTAATTCCCCGGCTGCCCCGTAGCCGCGAGCGGAAGCGAGTGGGAGACGTTGTTTCGCTGCCAATCGCAGCCCTACCTTTGGTGGCCCGAGTTGACGGCTGATCACAAACCATCCGAGGGAGGGACCGGTTCCACCCGGTCCGTAGAGAATCGAGTTCCCCGTGCTCAGTGCTCTCCCGGGATACATTCCTACCCATAGCTTTGGCTCCACTTAAGGTCTCCTTTGGCTGTCTCATGCGAATCCCAAAATCAGAAATCATTGGACTGACGCCTTTTTGAACTAACTGGGCGACATGAAAACCCGCTGCCATTCTCACGGATCGCGGGTAGCGCAGGAATAGCGGACAAGCTTGCCGAACGACCGGGAAGAACCATCGTAAACCGGACGAGCACCGTCACTGAGATCGAAGCCGCCATCGAAAAACTCTCACCCGTCGAACAGAGTGTGGTGGCTGATTGGCTGAACACGCGGTTGGTCGAAGAAACGCCCGCGCTGCTTGCCGCGATTGATGAGGCGGACCGCTCGCTGGCTGAGGTTGGCGGTGTATCCATTGAGGACGCGCGCCGAAACCTGCGCCAACGGATTACCGCGTAATCCTCTCCAAGCCGGCGCTGCGCGATCTGGGCGAAATCGCCCGTTACATCGCTGAAGACAGTCCAGATGCAGCTGAGCGCGTTGGCACCGAGCTATTGAATCTGGCTGAACCGTTAGCAGTGCTGCCGTTGCGCACACGCCCCGGAGTCCGGCGCGTATTGATGGCACCCTATCTGGTGGTGTATCGGATCAACGAGGGCACGCACGAGGTGCGGGTGTTGCGCTTTTGGCACGCCAAGCGTAATCCGTCCGAGTTGCGCTTGGACGGACCGAAAAAACTCTGATAACCGGTGAGAAGCGGACCAAACTCTCGGTGGAGCTTTATCGATTGCCCGGCGAAGCCGACGGTCGACGGAGTTTAATCGACCTAGCAGCGGAGGCGGGCCTGCCGGTTGAGGCCGTGGCCGCCGTATTACCGGAGATTCAAGAGCTATGGGCCAACCGCATGCTGGTGCTCAGGCCGGAACAGTGAACATCTCTTCGGTTACCATCCCAACCTGCTCAAGCAGTTGGGTAAACCGGAACATCGCGATCAGATCTGGGTGGCCGACACGACCTATCTGCTGACCGATGCAGGTTGGTGTTACCTGGCGACCGTGATGGATCTGTGCACCCGGCGAATCGTGGGCGGGAGCATCTCATCCACTAACGACGCCGAACGGGTCTGCACCGCGCTGGAAAACGCCGCGCTGACCCGTGGCGAAGTGCGCGTCGGCATCGTGCATCACAGTGACCGGGGCAGCACCTACGCCTCGGATCGTTATCAGCGCCTACTGGCCAAGCTGAAAATGCATCCCAGTATGAGCGCCAAGGGTAACTGCTCTCCCGCACATGCGAGACGGCGATGGAATCGTTCATCGGTCGCTACAAAACCGCCGCCGTGCGCGATCACGTCTTCGCCAACGAAGCCCAGGTGCGCGCCAACGTCTTCAACTACATCGAAGTCTTCTACAACCGATACCGCAAACCCGCCTCACTGGGCTACATCAGTCCGATGCAAGCCGAGGCAAAGAGTTTTGCCCCCCATGGGGGGCAATGCAAAACCCGATCGCCTAACCCGCAATTAAACCCATAAATCACTAAATAAGATACGACCGTGTTCCACAAAACTAGGCCCGATCACTTCGCATAACCACAAACTGCAAGGGCCTGTTGCCCAAAGCGCCATGATGAGAATACCCGAGTATTTTCTCCCGCAAGTCGTTGAAAATGGAGCATAGATAGGGCCTGTCCCGTAGGCGCACCGTCGAGGTCAGTATCCGAGGGGAGTGGGCCTCTTTTTGCGGGGCAGACTTAGAACTTATATTGGATGCCGGAGGTCAGCGTGAGTTGATCCTTTTCCTGGGCGAGCAGGGTCACGGTGCCGCCGCCGAAGGGGAAGGATACGGGGCCCAGGGTGTTGTCGTAGGTGTAGCTTAATCCCACGGTGAGTCCGAGCTTGGCGCTGAGCATACCCTTAAAACCGACGTAGGCGTCGATGGCGTAGACCTCGGATTCACGGAAGCTTTGGCGGAAGAGCACGCGTTGCTCAAAGGACGCGGCCTCGTTGAAATAGTAGACCAGATTCTGGAGGAAGCCGGCACCATATTGGAACTCGTCGTCGAAGGCGTTGCCCTTGGCCTCTTGCATGAGCAGGACGCCGGGCACGATGTCGAGTTTGGTCCGTGGGGTGTCGATGATCTTGTAACCGACGCCGAAAAGTTGGATGGCCGAGTAGTCGATATTTTTGATCTGATCGACGCTGTAGGAGGTGCGGCTGACGGTGTAGTAGCGGTCGCTCAGCTTGTGGTTCCACATGAAGGTAGCGGAGTAGTCGTCGGTCTGTTTGCCGGCCGGCTCGAAGTCGGTGTAGGCGTATTTGAGATCGAGGGCTTGCACGGCTTTATGGGTTGCGCGCATGAAGCTGGCCGTCGCGCGGATGCCGAGGACACGGCCGGGAAGGCCGAGGGTGGCGCCGGTGGTGCCGGCGGGGGCACCGGGGATTTGACCTTGGATAAAGGTGGGGCCCACGTAGCTGCCGCCGAAGGTGATATCGCGCGTCCAAACGGGTTTTTCCGGGGCACCTTCTTGGCCGACGAAGGTGGACCGGTTCGCGCTAGAGGCGGAGGTGGTCAGCATCGCACTGGCGATGGCACCGGTCGTGGGGGCGGTGCCGGGGTCGGTGGCGGCTTTGGTGGTGGTCGCAGCGGTGGTGGTGGCGTCGGCAATGGTGTAGGCGGCGATGTCGGACTCGTTGAGGGTGAGTTCACCGAAAAGAGCACCTTTGAATTTCACTTTGCCGTCGGCGCGCTCGAGGATCTTGCCGGTGAGGGTGTCACCGTTTTTGAGGGTCACGGTGTCGGCGAAAAGTGAGGGCACGACGAGAAGTGCACAAAGGCCGATAACAGCCGGGAGATAGGTTCTGAATTTCATGGGCAGATTGTGGTTGAGGGGAAGGCTTTATGGGGGAGGTGGTCAGGCGGACTCAAGACATGTCGGCTTCGTGCTTAGCCTTGCGAGTTATTTTACCGTGATATTCACACGAATGGTTAGAACGGCTGAGTTTGGCGGTTTGGGCCAAGAAGTCGATGGGGCCGGGCTCTCCCCGGTATTCCATGCGACGGGCGATGTTCACGTTATCGCCGATGTCGTAGATGAGACGGTTTGTACGATCAGGACGAGGCCCGGGGGGCTGCCGCGGAGCACGACCGGAAGGTCGGATACGAGGCGCTCGAAATCGAGTCCGGCGCAAGCGTTTTGGTAGACGTGCAGGTGGGCGAGATCAGCCGGGCCGAGGCAGGTAACGATGACTGGCGGACCCGGGCCCCAAGCGCCGGCGGGCGGGGACTCGGCCTGGTGGGTGCCGTGGCGGGACTGTTGCCAATGCCCCTCCCGCCAACGCATCACCGCTAGTTCCGGTAAAGCGAAGAGGCGCGCGATTGCAGCCACGGCGGTATCCGGATAGTGGCGACGGAAGGCTTGGGTGAGCGCCTCTTGGGCGGCCCGGGCGCGTCGCGCGGATGCTAGCAAAGTGTCATCGGGCATCACCCCGACGAAGGCGAAACCCTGGTCGGGTCCGGTCTGCGCTTGGCCCGCGACGGCCAGCGGATGGCCCACGCGGATGGTGGCTCCGCGAACGTTGCCCTCCGTCCAAGTTTCGAAGGGGAGTTCATCGTGGCGAAAGACTTGGGTGGCGAGGCGGTCGGTCGGAGGCGGGGCGGAAATTTCTAGGGCGCGTTGACTGCGTTCCAGGGTTTCATGGAGCACGCTGTGCATGGCCGCCAGAGTGTCGTTAACGTCCGCAATTTCCTGGATTCGGGTGTGGCTATCGGTGGGGTCGAAGTTGTCCTCGCTGATCTGAGCCGCGTGGGCGGCCAGGCGACGAAATTGCGCTGCGACAAAATGGGCGAGAAGGAGCGAGGGCACCAGGCCCACCACCAAACAGGCGGCGGCAAACCAGGCCACCGCTCGCCAGACGGCGGCGTGCTGCGTGGCGTAAGCGGTGGCGTCGACTTCGAGGTTGATTCGCCAACCTGGAGCGGTGGCGCTGGCGCTCACGGGTTGAATCGGCCGGCCATCTATCGCCGAGGTAAGCGGCAGCCAGGCGATGCCTTCGAAATCCGGGGTGGGCGTGGTGGGCTCGGGCAAGGAAGCGGGGGGCTCGGGTGCACTATCGAACACGACGCCGTGGAGATCCGAAACAACTTGAATACGGTGCACCTGTTCCCAGTGGAGGATGCGGCGAAACACGATGGCGAGATAGGGTTCCGCGATTTCGGTCGCGGGCTCGAGCGCGGCCAAGGAATCGGCATCGGCTCCGACGCGGACGGCGACGGCGAGCGTGCGAACCTCCGTATGGAAATCGCGTTGGACGGCGGTCAACTGCATCCAGGCCATGAGTGCTCCGCCCATGAGCGCGAGCAGGGTGAAAACCGGCAGCACCAGCAGAACAATATGGCGGCGGGTGGTCATGGCTGCGCGTCCTCCGGCGGGGGGGAGGGTGATCAGGCCCAATAGAAACTCCGGACATTCCTGCATGAGCGTAAAGAAATAGCCTTGGCTGATAACCAACAGTCGGGCGCCGGCGGCACCGGCGTGGAGCGCGGGGCTGGGCTCGTAAGTCAGCAAATCGGTCAAGCCGTTCAGCGTTGCAGCGACGCGCCCATTATCGTGACGCACGAGGGAGCCTCCGATGGTCACGTAGAGAGCGGGCAGGGGACGTTCGCCCTGGTGCACGATTTCGCCGGGGTCGAACGCGCGGGACTCGACGATTTCTGCCACCAACGTGAGTTCTTGGCGGGTGAGTCGCTCGAATGGCCGCACGGCCTGCAAGGCGGCGATGCGGGGATCAAGATCCGAAGCTGGGGCGGGGCGGTCCGTCAGGTGCGATTGACGAGGACAAAATATCCGGCGGGAAGGTGGGCGAGAACCGTGTCGCAGCGGGCACTGGCGTCGGTGGCCCCTGAAGGATGTTAGGCGAAAGTGGCTGATCGGGGCGTGGGCAGGTTAGCACCGTGCCGCGATCGTGGTCCCAATTGAATTCAGACCACGGTGCCGTCCCCTCGGCACCTTGGAGTAGGACCGGGGCACCGTGGTCGGGCAGGAAAAACCAAGCGGTGGCAGGCGCGGCGAGGGCGGCGAGGGCGCCGGTCAAGCCATCGCGATCGGACGGGTAATAATCGGCCAGCGTGCGGGCCGTGGAGGCATTGACGGCGCGGGCTTGATTGGACCCCGCGGTGGTGGGATCGAGCCAAAGGAGGTGCCCGTCGGTGATGGGCACGAGCCCGGAAGCGGGTGGCGGCGAGGCCGGGTCGTCCGGCGGGCGGGAGTCGCCCGAGGCCCGATCAGAATTCCGGTGGGAGGATTCGACTAGCCGCGCGAGACGGGTATTTAAGGCCGCTTGGTCGTGCGTATGGCGGCGATGTTTCGCCTGGGTGGCGGACGACTGAATCAGTTCGGCGATTGCAACCGTGGAGGCCGAAAAACCGCGGGCGAGTTCGCGTAATTCCCGCGGCCGCGCGACGGAGATTTTTTGCCGGTAGTGACCGGCGGCGGCGCGCAAAGCACCCTCCCGAATCGTAGTGAGTGGGTCGGTGAGTTGGCGGGAGATGATGAGCGAGTAGGCCCCGGCAGCGATCAACAAAGCGATGCCCGCCCCAATGGTAACCACCAGCGCCCGGTGCGTTTCGAATCGGATCGCGGTGATGTCGATATCGGCCCCAGCCATCGCGATCGGGTGTAATTAGAAGTGATGGTATAAATGCAAATGATTGTACTGTACCCCGTGATAGAAGTATGCTGAACACTTGGGATGAATTCAAAACAAACGGTTGAACTAAGAGAACGGGACAATGCCGAAC
>Ga0335398_10008079_pt1 | contig 12605 bp, 14 predicted proteins | sample BON03_FD_205742 | JGI IMG/M metagenome (GOLD analysis project Ga0335398, IMG submission 205742) | Freshwater microbial communities from Lake Bonney liftoff mats and glacier meltwater in Antarctica - BON-03 (spades assembly) (version 2) | ecosystem: Environmental > Aquatic > Freshwater > Ice >...
TCCCTCCCGCCCTCCCCCCCCCCCCCACGCACAGGCACACACGCTACATGAGCTGGGGACGGTCACCGTCCCAGGGCCTGGGTGCCTTGGGTCGTTCTCCGTTCAAGGGCTCGTCACCCAGACCCTTTGGCCCGGGCGAAAGCGGCAGCAGCAGCAGCAGCAGTGGGGGCAGCTGCAGTCGAGACCTCGGCGGAGGCGGAGGCGGAGGCGGCGGAGGCGGCGCAAATGGCCAAGGCAGTGAGTGGACGCTCCTGGACGAGCGTGTCTCAAGGGCGCCGGCGTCGTGTTCGCCTGGGACGTCGGCCTCGAGGGAGTTTCTGATGATGGCCGAACACCGGCGCCGATCCATGTCTCTTGACATTCCGCAGCACCAGCATCACAATCACTATCAAGGTCAGCACCACCACCCACACCATCAGCCACCACCACCGCATCAACAACAGCAGCAGCAGCACCATCGTTCGTCCTCCGGCGCTTTTAGCAGCAGCACTGGCGGCAACTTTCCTTCTTCCTTGTCGCGGGAATTTTCGGGCCTGAGCACCGGCACGGGTGGCACTACCACTAGCGCGACAAGCAACCAATCCTATAGAGATCGAAGCAGCAGTTGCATTGGCAGCATGTTGGATGGTAGTGGCAGCGGCAGCGCGAGCGCGAGCGGGAGCACGGGTGGAAGCGTGGGAGGCAGTGGTAGTGGGGCGTTGCGTAGCGGCGGGGCCTCGTCTTCCTCTTCTTCTTCCGTGGCCTCAGCGAGCGAGACCTCTACCGCCACGGGCGCTACGGGCGCAGGTGGTTCTGAATCGAACTTACAAAGACAATTTAGGGCAAGGTTGGAGGAGGCTGAGCAACAGACTGCGTATTGGCAGGCAAGGGCAAAGGAGGCGGAGCAGGCAGCATTGAAAAGCAAGACGGAATGTGTGACGTTGCGGTGTCAGTTGAACGCGCAGCAGTGCACGGCGGCGTCGTTGGATGAGGTGTTGGTGTCGATGCATGCGAGGGTGGAGCGGATAAGGGAGGGGGTAGGAGTGGGAGGGGGGAAGGGGGGGTTGACGATTTCTAGTGTTGCTGCTGGTGCGGCTGGCGCCGCTGGAATGGGGGGTGGAAGAAGAGGAGGTGGAGGAGGAGAAGGAGATAGTTTTCATTCGCGGTCGTCGGTGCTGGAGAATATTGAGCTTGGGCTGATGGCGCTGGAGAAGCAGCTGGTGGAGGGAGAGGCTGTCGGAGGAGGAGGAAGAGGTGGAGGAGGAGGAAGAGGAGGAGCAGCGGGCGCTAAGGACGCTGGTACCATGACTACTTTCAACGCCGCTGCTGCTCCTTCCAGCCCTCCTTCCTCCCCTCCTTCTCCTCTTTCTGCATCTGTCATTCACTTCCGACGGTTCTCGCCTGGGGATTTGGCGTTGTTTTTCCCCACCCCTGCTGGTGATTATCTTGCCTTTAATGTTGGGTGTCCCCACCATTATTTATCTGATGAGTCTAAAGCCCTGATAGGGAAAGACAAGCATTTTCGAAAATATTACGTCTTGGGAAGGATAACGCGCTTGGTCAAATGCCAGGTGCCGACGGTGGAGGACGTGGAGGAGGGAGGGAGGGAGGGAGGGAGGAAGGCGGCGGGTGCGGTGAGTAAGGGGCCGTATGATTTGGCGGGGGGGTGTAGGTATGCTGTGGTCTCCGTGGAGCCGATTAAGAGCTTGAGTGAGTCGACGAGCAGCAGCAGCAGCAGCAGCAGCAGCAGCAGCAGCAGTGGCAGGCGTGCTGGTGGGTTGTCGTGAGGAGGGAAGAAGGGAGGGAGGAAGGGAGGGAGAGAGGGTGAGAGGTGTTGATGATGATGAAGACCAGAAATGGTCGACAGCATGTTTATTTTCAGGGCGCGGCGGAAACGTCCCCTAGTTGTGAGTGGAGGTAGAATGATTGCTGAGAGAGAAGGAGAGAAACATAGAGAGAAAGCATCATGGAACGAGAGAGAGAGAGAGAGAGAGAGAGAGAGAGAGAGAGAGCGAAGGAGGAGGAGACGCAGAAGCGAAAGCAGCATTCCCAATGATAATTTTTTCCCACTACCCACCACATACACACCAGTCAATTATATTCATGACATATAAAACAACATGTGCAAAAAGAAGCGAATAGTACAACAAATACTACCCATCCATCCCCACCACCTTTAGAGCATTACGAAATTTGATCCATAGGGTACCTAGTGCCCCTCCTCGTGGAGCTGCTGCTGCTGGGGTCGTAAGGTGGAAGGGTGGATGGCACACATACGTACACAAACAAATACACACATATCTATACACACGCCCTCAAATGAATAATATTACCGCATCACATACACCCTTTTATAAATAACTTAGTTAGAGAGAGAGAGAGAGAAAGACATTGTCTTTAAATTTTTGACTTTTGATTATTGGTTGGTTTGGTTGTCTTGTACGTAGATGATGATGACGACGACGACGACGACGACGACGAGAGAGAAAAGCAAAAGCAGAGTACCAGAAACCAAGAGGTTAAGAAAGAAGGAAAGCGCAAAGGAGAGAAAGTCACAGTCGATTCCTTCCATTCCCTCGAATCTCCGCCCCAGCTAGGCGGAGGACGCTTGTATCATGAACGGGAGGGGAGGAAGAGGGGGAGAGTGAACAGAAAAGAAAGATAGAGGAAGGAGAGAGAGGGTATTTGTGTAGAAGGGAGGAGCAGGCAGGGAAATGAGGGAGAGGAAAAGCAAAACAACATCGATCACCCCCGCCCCAAGCACGTTCCAATGTCTATGTGTGTAGTTACAGGTTCAGGTCCAAATAAGCAGGAGAAACCTAAAAGAAAGTCATCGAGTGAGCACCGAATCGAAAGACGGGGACTGTCACTACCATATCATTTTTCTCTTCCTCAATTATGCTTTGTTGCTCTTTGTTCATCACTCACTGTTTCCTTCTCCCGCGCTCGGACATTTCGGGGGAGTATATAAATCGCTACACCTTCTTTCATCTTTTCTATATTCACCATTCTAATTCTCCACCTCTCTTTCTTCACTTGCCCTTCCCCATACTTTTCCCGCCCTTCAACCCCCACATCATCACCAGGAATCCAGCCATTCCTCCCATCATGCACAAAACGTGCCACAACCCCAACGACCAGCCCTGTGGATGTGCCGACTCTTTCTCAGCTTTAGCACCTGATGCCACCGCCTTTGCTATTCTCACAGGCTTTGACTCGTCCTTCTTCTTTACGTCCTGCTGCTTCTTCTCCTGCTCCTCCTCCTCCTTCTTCACTCCCTCCTTCTCCTTCTTCACCGACGCCTCAATAATCGCACAATCCGTAAAGTAATCCAACTTCGGAAACTCCCTCCTTAAGTACCCATCGTCCTCCCAAATCTTCCCCTGATCCACCCCCTCCTTATTAAAAGGCGAGATCTCACCATACCCCGAAAACAACGAATCAAGCACCTCATCCATCCCCTCAATGACCCTTCCCAACGGCACTTCCCACGGGGCCTTGCCCAACCACGTGCTATCTGCCAAGGCTATAAAGAGCTGGCTATCTCTCGTATTGGGTCCACCACCAGCAAAGCTCAAGTACCCTCGTTTGATGGGACGATTTTGCGTAGGGTCGTCTATTATGGAGCCTGCCAATCTCCACCGCTTCCGGACATCCGAAGCCGGCGGAATGCCGAATTGCGTCAAGAAACCAGGCACCACGCGGAAGAAGGGCACGTTGGTGTAGTACCCAGACTCGACCAGCTGTAGGAAACGCTCCGCGCCGAGGGGAGCCCACTCGCGTTTGATCTCGAGGATGAACGCGGCCCCGTTTGCAGCCGTGGTGTGACATTTGACGAGCGTGCCGTTGATATCTGTGACCCCACGGTGCTCTTGTGCCTCGGCACAATTAAGGAGGGGGAGGAGGAGCAGCAGGAGCAGGGAGGGGAGGCAATGCATCGTTGTAGGGGGTCGAGGTGTGGTGGAGGCCTGGTGATATGACGTCGTATGGGCCTGGCTGTTTTTTTGGCGAGGTGCGGGCGGGGCACGGGGAGAGGACAATAGAGCCTATGGTTTGGGGTAAAGGGGAGAGGGTCGTGCCTGAGCTGCGTGCGAGCGTGGTGTTTGTGGTCTTGCAGGCATCATGGGGAAAGTGAGCACAAGCAAGCAAGCCAAGTTGTGATCAGGGCACGGCAAATTAAAAACGCCTTGTTCGGTCTTGGCCCGGTCTGTTTCGCGGCGGCCAGACCCTTGCATTCCCAAAAGTTTTATTGCTATTCATATTGGGCCACAGGGCTCTGTTGGGCGCGATACCGCGGCTCAAAGGTTTTGACAACCGTGGCTTGGTGAAAAAAATGTAAAACATTTTCAATCCATCACTCAGGTCAGGAGATTTTGGTCACTCGAGGCCATTTTAGACGACCTCACCCCAGCCAGGCCTTGCATTCCTAAAACAGTTTTGCATTTATGTTTTGCAACAGCGGTTTGTTGACCCTGAGACTGAGGCTCAAGAAAGCTGTCTATATTAGCTACATCTGAATGCAATCGTTTTTGGATCGATAACGGAATGCGTGTGCTTGCTCTTGACCATACGATGGAGTTTGAGGCGTTTTCGGCACCGGGTGGCCACGCATTGCACAGCTCTGCTACTGCCATGGGCTATAGTTTGGAAAGATACTAGGCATGGTGGATGATTATCATGCTAGCTTGAAAGCTGCATCATTTGTTTCCAGTTTTATGCAGTATGGCAGGAGAAATTGTGCACCGTGCACATCGCAAGCCCCGCTCGAGCAGGGCTACGTATTCTTCGCCCTCACAATACCCAACAACACAAGAGCTGCCGCAAGCATCGAGTGGTTGCAAAGAGAAGAACTGCAGGAAAAAGCGACGTCACAAGAATAAGAAACAAGAAAGAAAAAGAAAAGGAAGCACCAAGCGGCCAACCCTTAGCAAAGGAAGTCCACTCCCCCCCGGAGAGCTCTCTCTTCCCTTATCACAGTTACAGTTCATTTGTTTCATTGCTTTATATATTACACTTCCATTCCACGCAGTCCTATTACTTCAAAAACACCTGCGTAAACGCATCCCCCCCATCCGACTCATCCGCCGAGCGATGCCGCCCGACGTACGGATGGCGTTTCATGAACTCCCTCAGCCCCTCCTTCAACTGACCCGTGCCGTGCCCATGCAAAATATACACCACCTTGCGCTTTTGCGGGATGCCCACCTTGATGAAATTATCAACTTTCACCTCAGCATCACGCAAGCGCAAGCCCCGGACATCGATTGTATTGAAAGACGTGCGCATCGCGTTCAAAGTGACAGCAGCAGCGCTCGACGCCGTGTTCATCTCTTGCCCCAACATCTTCAAATTCCGCTCATCCGCCTTCGTCCACTTCTTCTTCTCCTTATTCTTAGCCAAGCCCGCATAAGGGCCCGCATTCACCAACGCCACCGTCTCAGAAGGAGCGCGGGCCAGGTCCGTTTTCTTAAAAGTAATCACAATATCCAACCCTCCCTTGCTAAACATCACATCGACATTCTGCCCCGAGGCCTTAACAACCTTCCCTGCCCTATCCGAATTCAATTGATCCCCCGCACACACCACCACCTCCCCCTCCCTGATGATATCGTCCCGTTTGAACAACACAATATTCTTCGGCACATGGACCACCTCCGGCTTGCTCTCCTCCGCCACCTGGCCCCTAACCGCAGCCAGCTCTCTCAACGCCTCCTCCACCGTTGCCTTCTCATCCCCCAACCCCACCCCCTTCAGCAACCCCTCCAGCTTCTTCTCCTTCTCCTGCAACTGGGCCAAAAACGTATCCGCCGCCTCTAACTTCGCTCGATACTTCAACTTATCTAACTCTACCTGCCTTGCTTCCAGTTGCCGTTTCTTCTTCTCCATTTCCGCCTGTATCTTTCTCATCACCTCCTCTCTCGCCTCCGCTTCCCTCCGTTCCCCCGCCAATGCATCCCTCTGATTCTCCAACTCCTTAATCAACTCCGTCACTTTCACCACCCCCTTATCCATCAACCCCCTCGCCCGTTCAAGCACCGCCGAGGGCAGCTCCAGCCTCTCCGCCACCTCCAACGCATACGACTCCCCCACCGCTCCCTCCTCAAATCTATAAGTAGGCTTCCCCTCCAAAAACTCCATCGCCCCCACCACAAATCTCTCATCCTTTTGCCCCAATTCTTTCAACTGAACATAATGCGTAGTAATCGCCACCCGTGCCCCCGTCTCTAACAAAGCCTCCAGCAACGCCTGCGCAATCGCAACCCCCTGCGCCGGGTCAGTCCCACTCCCCATCTCATCCATCAAAACCAAAGCCCCAGACGCCGCCTTACTCAACACCTCCTTACACACAAGCAAATGCCCCGAGAAAGTCGACAAATCCCCCGTCACACTCTGCATATCCCCAATATCCGCCAAAATAGGCGAAAAGAAATCAACCCTCACCCCCCTCCTTGCCGGCACCGGAATGCCCAACCGCACCAACAACGCCAGCAACCCCAACGTTTTCAAGACAATCGTTTTTCCTCCTGCATTAGGTCCTGTCAACACCAGCCCGGGCTTGTCTTTTTTGATGTGGATGTTATTACCGATAGGATCACGCCCTCTCAGGACGAGGACGGGGTGCCGTGCGTCCTCTGCTGAAATGCAGCCTTCGGTCCCTACCTCCGGTACCACTGCCCCACCTAGCACATCACCAAGCTTGGCTCGCGCCACAGAGATATCGACGAGGGCAGCAGCGTCAAGGCTACCGAGGATGCGATTCTTGGAGATGGCGACCAGGCGGGTCATTTCCCCGATTATTCTCGCTTCTTCCTGCAGAAGTTCTAGCTCGAGTCTTTTCATATCATTGGTGGGTTCGATCACTTGCACTGGCTCCACATAGACAGTCCTCCCTGTGTTACTCTGATCATGCACAATACCAAGCCCCGACCTCTTATACGTATTTTTGATCGGCAACACAAACCTCCCATTGCGCTGAGCGATATATTCGTCAGTAATCATGCTACTCATCCCTGTGCTCTTCATCAGCTGCCCCACCGTACTCTTAATACTGCCATACAACCTATCCACCTCCTCCCTCAACCGTTTCAACTGCGGAAACTTATTCCCACACAACCTCCCATCATTATCAAACGCGTCCGTCAGCAGCTCCAGCAATTCAAAGGGTAAATCAATCCCCTCCGTATAAGCAGCCAGCTGGGGCACCCTTTCGGCTCTCTGGGGCGCTTGCATAAAATCGCGCAACGTCGCCAGCACCACCAACGCCTTTGCAATCGAACGCAGGTCAGGCAATTCTAATGTATTTCCTCTCGAAGCGAAATTCACAGCAGGAGCGATGTCCATTGGATTGTTCAGAGGGATGACTTCGACTGATTGCCAGACTTCCTCCACGGCTTTATAGCGGCGGTGGACCTCATGAACGTCTTCAGCAAAGCAAGGAGAGCGTGCTAAGTCCTTCGCACGGACAGTATCACACAGGGTAGCCAGCCGGTCTTGCACCACGTGGAGGTCAAGCGAGGCCCAGGTGCGTTCGTGCAAATTGCTGACAATGTCGACGAGCCCGACAGGGTTGGCGGCGCCGTCTTGCTGTGCTTGCCCAGAGGAGCCCGAGGCGGAGGGGGAGGCGTTGGTGTTTTTCTTGTATTTGTTCTTGGGGTTGTTGTTGGCATTGTCGCGGGCCAAGCGGAGGAGTTCAGCATCGGATAAGGAGGCCTTGGTGGCGGTCAGGGAGGAGGAGGTGGTAGTAGGAGTCGAAGAGGAGGCAGCGGCGGCAGCAGCAGCAGAGGGGAGGGGTTGTGGTAGACTGCGCGCAGCCCGCCATCCATGGACGGCGGCGTCTCTTCTCCTTACTGACGGAAGGCTGTGCAAAAAGGCAGTGGCTGCTGTGTTGTGTGAGGTGTGTGTAGGGGTGTAGGAGGCAGTGGTGGGTACGTGGCGTGATCGAGGGCCGATCCTCTTTGAGCTGGCTCACACAAACATCTTTCCCTCCCAACCCTCCCCACGCAGCGCTTCATACCTTTCCCAAATAGTGCCAGGAGCAGCGCGAGGAGCAAAGCTGCCCTCCGATGGCGTGGCGCCTGCATAGGTCGAGGCCCTGTGTGCGGATCGACAGGAGGGTGAGTGGGGGGTGGGGAGGTGACCGGAAGAAGTCGTGTTTTTGGGGGATGGACGGTCCTCATGGCTCAAGGCAAAGATTTGCGTTTTGGTGCCTGTGTGCATATGGATGATTCAGAATAAGGTCAGGACATAGAGCTGTAAAGGCTTTAGCAGGAGGAGGAGGCGTGCGACGAAGCATGCATGCGTGGGTTCTGTATCCACACAAAACGTGACCGCGGCCTCCTCTTGATGAGCGTGTGGATGGAAGGCAAGCGATGGCCTGCGCCTCTTTCTATTCTCCTGCCTCATTCACACTGTCCGCGTCTCCAACCCTACACATATAGGTACAGGAGAGACTCACGTGTTATTCTGCGTGAGTGGGGTTGTGTGGCTTGCGGTGGACAGTGGGCGGTGTGGCCTGGCATGAGGAATGGAGGGCTCCCAAGCGTTGCTCTCCTTCCTCCCCCCACCAGAAAGCCTCATCCCTCTGTCCACGACTTGGCCTCCCGATTACAACCCTCTTGCCCTCCACCACCACCACACACACAGCAAGGCAAAGGAGGTGACCATGCTGTCAAGGACGCAGGGACAAGATTGCCCAGCCGCACGCCCGCAGGCCCTTCTCCCATGCATGGAAAGAAGGAGGCTATCATGGCTGCATCATCATCACGCCCACCCAATTCACTCACGCTTGCCACCACCCACCACCCTCCCCCATTACACAGCACAGACAGCATGTCTTCCAAGCGTGGACGCGGTGGTACCACGGGCGCCAAGTTCCGTATGACCCTCGGTTTGCCCGTCGCCGCCGTCATCAATTGCGCCGGTAAGTGGGTGTTGGGTGGGGGATGGTGGAGGAGGGGATAGATGTAGTGTGTGTGTTTGTAAGAAAGGCACATGCAGAATGGGAAGGCTATGTTTGCGTGTGTGCTTCATGGAGGGTGGGCTCTCTCCGTTGTTGTTCTTGTCTTCCGGGGGAAGAGTGAGGAGTCACTGCGGGGGCGTGTACGTGCGGTGGAGGCATGAGAGAGAGCAGGCACATTTCCTACGCATGATCACAAACGCCCAAACTCATCTCTCCCTTTCTCCCTCCCCTTTCTCGACATAGACAACACGGGTGCCAAGAACTTGCACATCATCGCGGTGGGCGGGATCAAGGGTCGCTTGAACCGACTGCCTGCCGCTTCGGTCGGGGACATGGTGATGGCCTCCGTCCGCAAGGGCAAGCCCGAGCTGCGTAAAAAGGTGATGCCTGCCGTCGTGATTCGGCAGCGCAAGGCCTGGCGAAGAAAAGATGGGATTTTTATCTATTTTGAGGACAATGCGGGGGTGATCGTGAATAATAAGGGAGAGATGAAGGGGTCTGCGATCACGGGGCCGGTGGGGAAGGAGTGCGCGGATTTGTGGCCTCGTATTGCCTCTAACTCGGGCACGATTGTTTAAAACGTGTGTGTGAGTGTGGGTGTGCGTGTGGGTGTCGCGATGGTTTCTCTTCTTTCCTCTTCTTTTCTTCTGATTCTCTACTCGTAGAGTTCTGAGGGAAGAAGGGAAGGAGGATCTCCTCTCCAACTAACCAACCACAAATGTCTGACTCCTTTGTAAAAGGGGAAAAGGCATGTGTGGGGAAAAAGGGAAGAAAGGAGAAGCGATAGACGGACATTCATTTAAGACAAACAACAACGATAGCAACCAAATATTTCTCCCTGGACCCACGGCTTTTTCATGCGCCCCCTCCTTTTTTCCAACCTTCTCCGTGATAGAGAAGTAAGGCCACCGAGAGAGAAAGAAAGGAAGACAAGAAGAAAGAAGAAGGAAACGAATGGAAGCACACACACACACCTTTCACTTTGATTTGAATTGAATGGCTTTCTTGCTCATTCCTTCTTTCTACTACCACTATACACACCCTCTAATCCTAAATATGAAACACACTATCTCCTCCTCCCCCTCCTCTTCCTCCCCTACTGTCGTCGTCGTTCCATGCAATAAGACAACCCCCTATAGTTCCCATACACAATCTTACCCGTCCCACAGTCCGTCCCTCGATCGTTCACAGACAACATCTCCTTCGTCAAAAGCAAATCATCCTCTATTTTCAACTTAATCTCCGCCTCCCTCTGCGACTGAACCAAGCAATACCCATCCCGCATAACCCCTCTAAAACTCATCGTATCCTCCTGTGAGACACTCCAAAGAATACTACACCCTTCCAACTCCTCCACCACCTTCGCCAGCTCTACTGCTGTCTGAGGCAACAAAGCCAAGTCATACTTATTCTGCCTCATCACCCCCTCAACCTCCGGCGTGAATCGATGCAACCGCATTTCAGCAAAGGCCGGAGGAGGCAAGAAAAACGACGCCCCGCCCTCTTCGTCTTCCTCGTCGTTGGCAGGAGGAGGGGGAGGATGAAAGCTGTACACACGGCAACGAAAGACGGCCTCGGGCCGGTTATCAAAGTAGTAGGTGGCACCCAAAAAGAACTGCGAGTCGTCACCCAAGCTTCCCGCCGGTAAATCTAGAGGTTTTAAGATGCAATGAATATGTTCATGCCCACCAGCAGGTCCAGCCTCCATGCCTTGTGCCCGCTCCGAGGCCACCTGCGCCGCGTTGTCGAACTCGCCCTGGAAATAGAAGCGGAATAAAGGGAGGGGGCCGTCGCTGCTTTCAGGGCTGCTGGCCACGGCTTTGAATAGGGAGGATGCGCCTCGTTGTCGTGATGAGGAGGGTCCGCTGAGTAGGAAGGCGTGGGTGGTGGGTGGGGGTGGCAAGAGGAGGAGGAGGAGGAGAGGAGGGAGGAGGTTGAACTGGCGCTGGAGCATGGTTTTGGATGCTGCTTTTGCGAAGGAAAGCCCCCCCAAGTGATGCAGCGGCCACGCTGTCAGGACGTCCTTCTCCTTGTCGTTGTAATGGTGGTGGCTGTGTGTGTGTGCGTGGTCAGGGAAGGGAGTGAGAGGTGTCCAAAGTGAGATGACGCCGCTGCTTCGTTCCTCATCACAATTTCGTGTTGCTTGCCGTTTCCCTACCTCCCTCCTTCTCATCGTCCTGACCCACTTTCCACTCGCACAAAGACACAGACACAGTGTTAACATGGCCATGCGTCGCGCCGCGGGCACCACGTTGGCGTCCTTCTCAGCCGCCACGACCAGAAGACCCGCTACTGCTGCTATCACATCCTCCCTTGCAGGACGACCCCCCCTCTACCCAACTACAACAACCCTCTTACGGCGGGCTTTGGCCTCTGACGCCGACAGCAACAGTGCCGAGTCCCTGGCCCGCGAAGAGCGCATGCGGACATTGCTAACGGAGCATTTCAGCCCTACGCATCTTTTGATCCAGGACGTCTCAGGTAGGTGAGAAGGGCAGGGGCCGCGACGTGCGTTGTGGGACGGGAGGAAGGACGAGGGAGGGAGGGAGGGAAGAAGCGCACCATGGCCCAACAAGTAGGCTTGCATGCATACATGCACTAATTTTCTCCCCTCCGTTATGCTCGTTTATCAAATAGGCGGGTGCGGAGCGATGTACAATATGGAAGTGGAGTCGGAGTTGTTCAAGGGCAAGACGTTGGTGGCGCAGCACCGGATGGTCAATCAGGTACGTTTAAAGAGGGATTTAAAGAAGGGGGAGGGAGAAGCATAGAATGGAGAAGGAGGCAGGCAATAAGCTGCAATTGGTTTTGCTTGCGCTGGCGGAGCGTCGTCAAATCAAATGTCTCTGACTCACACTCACGTTCCCCCCTCCCTTACCCCATACTACACTACGCGCTTCTCTCATAGGTGCTAGCGAAGGAGATTTCCGAGATGCACGGATTGTCGTTGAAAACACGCTCGCCCAAGAAGCAGTAGAAGCCAAAGGCGGAAACATTGGAAAAGAGAAAATAGTAGAAGAATGGAATGAAAGAAGGCAGCACACAAATATAAAAAGAAGGAAGGAACAAGATGATGATGATGACGAAGGTGTGGTGCTGCAGCATGCTGTTGCTGCTACGATTTGTGGTTTCTGAATTTTGTTTTGCTGCTTTTGTTTTGCCGGACGCGTCTGCCGCCCTACAGGTTTGTTTGTCTTTGCCTCGCACATACACTCTCCCTCTCTCTTCTTCTTTCGTCTTCTTCTTCTTTATCTCTCATTGTCGGCACAAATATAGGTTGATGATACACATACAAACGTCTCTTTGCTCTTTCTGTTTTTGAATAGTTTTTGGTGGAAAGGATTTGGTTGCACTCTTTCCTCTTTCGTCTCGACGACGGCGGTAATTACACACGGAGAAAAAGAGAGAGAAGGAAAGCGAAATATGGCTCACGAGCCCCTGCCTGTCTTCGGAAAGGACCGAGCGTCCGCACACACGCTCTCCCACTTTTAATTTCCCGTAACCACAATACAACACTGCATGCATGTCCCCACCCCCTCCCTCCCTCCCTCCCGCCCTCCCCTCCTTAGACCATCCCCGCAATCGCCCCAGGGCACGGCTTAAACAGCGTGTTCTGCATGCAGCCCACCACTGCCTGCCTCCCAAAGGGGACATACGACAGCGTGTA
>Ga0335398_10008082_pt1 | contig 12603 bp, 14 predicted proteins | sample BON03_FD_205742 | JGI IMG/M metagenome (GOLD analysis project Ga0335398, IMG submission 205742) | Freshwater microbial communities from Lake Bonney liftoff mats and glacier meltwater in Antarctica - BON-03 (spades assembly) (version 2) | ecosystem: Environmental > Aquatic > Freshwater > Ice >...
TATATATAAGTATATATGTACATATGTGTTTATATATATTTAAATATATATTTATATTTATATTCCTTCAATACTACAACCCACTGTGGGATTGCAACATTTTCGTTTGGAGTCGATCGGGCCCCCTGTGGAAAAGGGTCTAACGAAAATCGACACAAAAATGGGTAGGGTTTCTGTCAGATTGACTTTTCCGGAGCGTTATTTTGCAGGCGAATTTTTTTGTGATCGGTCCGGGACAGTTTTTGGGGTGTTATGATCAATCAGGTGCGCACCATCCGCTTAGTCCAGTGATTAAGTTGGGTCTTCACCACCCAAGAAACAAGGCTGAGATGTTTATCATTCGAAATCAGGCATTACACGGGTAAAACGATTCGAATTTCGTCCGCGTTACCAGGATTCTTCATAAACTCGGATCGGCTCCATCTCAAATTTTTGTTGGAGGATGTAAAAAAGTTACATTAGACACATGCCCTAGGGGCAAATATCTCCTGTCGAAACTTTGACCATCAATGATTTCGAATTCCATAGTAGTCTCAACGTGGCCCACTCCACTTATCACACCTTCTTCAGAACAGGGTGTGTTTGTGGTACCACGAGTTGGTACTGTTCCAGCTCCAACACAGCGACTCAGCCACACGTTCAGAGGCCCAGCTCCCCCTTCGAGACACATGTCTGTTGCGTCTTCTGTGACAGTTCCTCTGGCAAAGCCATCTGACCACGGATGCGGCGTCAATAAATCCCCCTGTCCACAGGGTGCCAAGGGGAAGGAAGCGATGGAAATTGACGACAATGAGCTTGGGCACCTGTCGTACAGCCTTGAACTAGACGATATTGACAATGACCTACCCCATTCAACAATTGTGAGGGATGACCATGACCTGCTCTCGGAGGGCGACGGGAATCACGGGATGCAGAAGGATTTGGCGTACAGCCCTGCAGTTGAATTTGTACCCGATACAACAGCCAAGAAAGCCCGGAAGCGCAGCAATAAGGGACGATCTGAAACCTACACCTCCGCCCGCAAAGAAGCTGCGGCCAACACGTTTGCCTATAGTCTTTCTAGTCAACCTGGCCCTCTTCCTTAAAACTTTGTTTGTTTGGACTATGTTTAATAGCGTGTCTGTATATCTCTGCACTTCTCATTTGCCTGCATAGCCATTTGTATGATTTGGCTATAAAAATGCCTGTCCGGCACGTGCCGCTGGGCCCCGCCTCAGTAGCTGCTAAGGATGGGCGACCCCACACAAAACATAACAGCTCCTCATCTACAACAATAACATTCGCCAATCCCACCCACCCCTTGGCAAGCTTTCAAAATGGCCTTGGTTGTACCCTCCTTCAACATCCCACTTCATTCGCGCTGCTCACCTCCCCCACCCCTTGCCAAAGAGAGTTCGTCTCTGGGGCGTGCATTGGCACCGCACAGATTGGCGCCACCTTGGTTGCACCCCTAGGCTTCGTCTTCAAACGGTCTAGCTTGCGTGCTTTCCGTGACATGATCATAATTTCATGAATATTCACACTTCTATTCACTACATCCAGATGCAAGGTGTAGCATAAGACAGGTGTATGCCCATACCCGTCGTGTCTGTATCTGCATGCGCCTGTATTACTTTCTTTCTTTACTAAACCTATGAGATTGATGCGCGAGCGTCTCCCACGACTCGGGTAAGGGGGACCTACCCACTGCATTACTTTCTTGTTCTTTGAATGTTGTTGTCCTTCTGAGTCCACCTCTCACAAAATACTTCCAATGGTGCTTACATAATGTTGTCCATGTACTTGCCTGTATTATTATACTGCGACAATGTCTCACCCTCCAAGGTCTCCAAGGTACAACACCAGTACCCAATTTTTGCCCCTGTGGTTTTGTTCTCTCGTGCGCATACATGTGTCTAGGTCTCTGTCTTTTCTTAGTTCGCTGGTCTGCGATCTGCTGCCAAGACGGTTGTTTGATGGCTTTCGCTGTAGGTGCATTGCCCGAAGAGTATTTCAGTCACAATTTTGACCGTGACAAGCAATGCTTAGGAGGACGCTAGGCCTATTTGATGCCTTTCCTACTCTGGTGGGGGGGCACTATTGATCCCTGGGCACTACGTTTCTTGGTAGTTAGGGAGATTGATTGTGGGAATTGGTTAGCCCGAGGATACATGCCAGCCCACCAACATTGTGATCTGTTTTACCCACTAGGTTGGGGATCTGATTGGGTCTACCATAAACTAGGTAATGCTCCGGTCCTCCCGTCCGGGACGCTCCGGTCCTCCCGTCCGGGACAGGTTCTTGGGTCCTGGCTAATCGGGTGTTCGCCATCCGCTTAGTCCAGTGATTAGGTTGGGTCTTCGAAACCCAAGAAAGAAAGAAAGGAACAAGATCCATGGGAAACATAAATTAATAAATAAAATAATAATAACTTCAATCAACAATAAAAATTTATAAACAAATGATTAGATATATACGATAACCTGTAAAAACTGATTCTTGTTTCAGGGTGTGCGTGATTCAGCCATGTTCCGTGTTTCTTGATGTGTGTTTTGTTCTATTTCTCTTTTGTTTGTCTACATGTGTGTGCGTATGCCTTCAAGTCCAAGGTCCGTTGCGGGAGTGCTTCGGCCAGGCACTTCCGGGCTTCCTTATTACTGCACACCACCTGTGTGCGTTCCTGCTGTACTTGGAGAGCTAGCTGTGTGTGTTGTTTTGTTTTACTAGTTATACTGATACTGGGGAATTGTTACGGTCCCGGTGTCATTCCTCTTCAGGGGACCTGGGGTTGCCGGATCCTCACCCTGAACCTTAACTACGTCGCTGGCTACACCGGTCCTCTCCTCTTCCTCTTCGAACGGACCCACAACTCAGTGACTACGTTGATAACCAGGGGCTTGTGCCCTGGCAGCTCCGTCGTGTGGGCAGGGGCCTCATTGGTGAGAGTCCTAAGTGATGGTAAGATTTCTTGGGTACGGTGGTCCCAAGGTCTGTCAAATCCTCCACCTCCCACAACTTAAGCAAAGCAACACTTGTTTTCTTGGAAAAAAAAATGAAAAAAAAAAGAAAACCCGAAGGAGAGACACCCGCGTTGCTCGCATTTGAGAGCTACTGAACCGGGATACTGACGAGTTCATACTCCTCTGGGAATTCGGATCATGTCCTTGCAGACGCTAGAATCAGGATTGGGTGTGAGTCTCGCTCCGGAGGAGTGGACAAATAGGTTGTAAGGCAAGTCAAGTCAGAGCGAGGAGTGATGGGCTCAGTTGCCCACCAAATCTACTGTGGCGGCATAACAACCAAAAAAACAAATCTCTCTCAGCTAATCGCTGCACTTGTATGATTCTTGCGCTGAGACCCTCCCTTCCACTAGATGTGGAGGAGGTGAAAGAAAACCTCCCCCTTCTCTCTCAGAGGGTGAGAAAGGCGGAGTTGACAAATATGTACTATCAAAGGGGGGGGACAAGCAGAACCAGAAGACACGTGAGTCACGGTGTGCGGTCAAGAAGTTTATTTATGCCTCGCGGGCAAACCAAGGGTACTCACAGTCGCTGGTGGATGTCACACATAATCACAAATAATGTTTACCAAGTTTCGATCATCATGAATGATATTCTGCATTTAAACAATCGGGAAAGCTTATTTCAAACCCAAATATGTTTCTATATATTTCATCCACCAACTATCGGAACCCCCACGCAGGTGTATATAAGACTTGCATAAGGGAGATCACAATGAAAATGGCGAGCACGATTGAGTGAGCACTCCAGAAAGAGGTCAAAGACGTAACCGGGACAAGAAACAAAGGTACACATTGTTCATGCGCTTCCCTATGTGAATGTATTCAACAGTATATCTAATGAAAGTTTGAACTTAGATTACATGTCACCTATTGGCTCAGGCTGTGACTGTGATGCTGTTTCGGAACACGGACTGGGTTTGTCTTTTCAAAAATGGAGTTTAACTTCGGATACTGAATTTTTCGGAACGAAGACAATCTCATTCCACCCGGCCAGCGAGTTGCCTTTACACCTTTATTAAACGCTTTTTGAGCTGGTCCTTGGGGTCTTGAAGGGATATCCGCGCAATTTGCGAGGAAAAGAACCCATCCAAAGAACTTCAAGGTGTACACCGCAGTGCAGCCAATGCCAGGTGCTTCTGGGCTTCCTTATTACTGCACACCATCTGTGTGCGTTCCTGATGTAATTGGCGTGCTAGCTGTGTGGCGGCAAAACATTAAGGAAAAAAAATGCCAAGTGGACAACCTTGACACACTCCGTATTAGGAGTAGTGTATGATTTACTATGCGCACGAGTCACTGCCGAGAGAAAAACTCGGTGGGGCGTCAAAGTGCGTCTGTGAGGATTCAACTCGCTGAACTGACATTTGTAGAGAATCGTGACACACTCCGTATCAGGAGTAGTGTGTGATTTACTACGCGCACGAGTCACTGCCGAGAAAGACTCAGTGGCGCTCAGAAGTGCGTCTGTGAGGGTTTGATTTACTGATCTCACAATGTGGAGGATCTTGATGCACCCCACGTTAGGAGTAGTGTCACGGCGTGATTTACTACGTGCACGAGTCACTGCCAAGAAAACTCGGTGGTGCTAAAAAGGGCGTCTGTGAGGGTTCAACTCACGAGCTTACGTGCAAGCGTGGCTTAGTTGGTCCGAGCGAGGGACTATTAATCCCCTCGGAACTCAATTCCCATGCATTTGAACTACATAGACCCTCAATCATGGGTACTAAACTACTGTTTCAAGTAATAAAAGCAATCATCATCATCTGAAATGACATTTGTAGAGAATCATGACACACTCCACTCCGTATTCAGAGTAGTGTGTGATTTACTGCGCACACGAGTAATTGCCGAGAGAAATTTGGTGGTGCTCAAAGTGCGTCTGTGAGGGTTCAGCTCACTGAACTGACATTTGTGGAGAATCGTGACACACTCCGTATTAGGAGTAGTGTGTGATTCACTACTTGCACTAGTAACTGCCAAGAAAAACTCGGTGGTGATTAAACGTGCGTCTGTGAGAGTTTTGACTCATTGAACTGACATTTGTAGAGAACCATGACACACTCCGTATTAGGAGTCGTGTGTGATTGGCTACGCGCACGAGTACCTGCCGAAAAAGACTCGGTGGCGCACGAGTACCTGCCGAAAAAGACTCGGTGGTGCACAAAAATGCGTCTGTGAGGGTTCAACTCATTGATCTCACATTTGTAGAGAATCTTGACACCTCGCATTAGGAGTAGTGTATGATTTACTACGCGCACGAATCATTGCCGAGAAAGAATCTGGGGTGCTCAAAAGTGCATGCGTGAGGATTGGACTCACTGAACTGACATTTGAGTCCTCATACTGTTGGTGTTAAGGGCGCCAGGAGTGGTGGCAGCCGTGACACTCCCTCCAAGAAGAAACTTTGGGAATCTTAGTTTAATTTTTTTATTTTTGACGTTTTAAATGTCATAAATCAACATAAAATCTCTTAAAAATCATGAAAAACATAAAATCAACATAAAATCTCTCCAAAATAAAAAAATCTCTTGAAAAAATTAACATACAATCTCTTCAAAAATCCAACATGAAATCTCAATATAGAAATATTTTTTTGGCAGGTTTCTTGCACTGTACTTTAGATACCCGCTGGCTGGGTGGCAGTTTTTTAATAGTTTATAAAAACAACGCTGGCAGGCTGGGTTCTGGCTTCATCAGTGTGTGCTTAGAAACTTGCTGGCTGGGTCAAAAAAGTGGTTTGAATGTCCCGGATCAGTACTGTAGTGGATGTCACAAATAATCATAAATGATGTTTATCAAGTTTCGATAATCATGAATGGTATTCTACATTTAAACAATCGGGTAAGATTATATCAAACCCATGTTCCTACTCTCATCTCTAGTCATAGACTGTGTTCCCATACCCTTAGTCCTATATTCTACTTAGTCTATGTGGAGACATCCTGTCTTCTTGAAAGTTGTCCAATTTTTCAATCCACCATGAAGGGGGAGTTTTCCAGGTCCGCACGTTTTCAAGTCCGTCTGTGAGGGTTTTACTCACTGATCTCACATTTGTAGAGGATCGTGAGTCACCCCGTAGTGTGTGATTTACTACGCGCACGAGTAACTGCCGAGAAAAACTCGGTGGTGCTCAAAAGTGCGTCTGTGAGGTTTTAGTTTACTCGTCGACATTTGTAAGGAATCTTGACACACTCCTGTATTAGGAGTAGTGTGTGATTTACTACGCGCACGAGTCACTGCCGACAAATACTCGGTGGTCCTCAAAAGTGCGTCTATGAGGGTTTAGCTCACTCATCTCACATTTGTAGAGAATCGTGACACACCCCGTATTAGGAGTAGTGTGTGATTTACTACGCACTGAGTCACTGCTGAGAAAGACTCAGTGGTGCTTTAAAATGCGTATGTGAGGGTTCGACTCATTGATCTCACATTTGTAGAGAATCACGACGCACCCAGTATTAGGAGTCGTGTGCGATCTACTACGCACACGAGTCACTGCCAAGAAAGACTCAGTGGTGCTAAAAATTGCGTCTGTGCGGGTTTAACTTCTGATCTTTTTGCACATTTGTAGAGAATCTTGACGCACTCCGTATTAGGTGTCGTGTGTGATTTACTATGCGCACGAGTCCCTGCCGAGAAAGACTCCGGCAGTGGTGCGCAAAAGTGCGTCTGTGAGGGTTCAAGTTCAGCTCACTGATCTGATATTTGTAGAGAATCTTGACACATCATGTATTAGGAGTTGTGTGTGATTTTCTACGCGCACAAGTCACTACCAAGAAAGACTCTGTGGTGCTCAAAAGTGCGTCTATAAGCTTTTGACTCACTCATCTCACATTTGTAGAGAATTTTTACAAACCCCGTATTAGGAGTAGTGTGTGATTTACTTCGCGCACGAGTCACTGCCGAGACTCGGTGGTGCTCAAAAATGCATCTGAGAGGGTTTAAATCACTCATCTCAAGTTTGTAGAGAGTCTTGACAACCCCGTACTAGAGTCAGGAGTAGTGCGAGGTTTACTACGCGCGTGATTTTTCTTTTCATCACAACTTGGAGGGGGAAACACGGGGTCCACCCTCAAGGTGACGGGTGCATCAGCAGTCGGATTGACAACAGCTGCTTGCATGTGTTTCCCCAACATATCCAATTGGCGTGTTGCGCTGATGTGTGCGGGGACAAGTGCACCTTTTACTACGGGTGAAGCCGTACCCAAAACCTGCGCTACCGGGATTTCTACCACAGACGAGATAGCGTGCGGGTGCGTGTCCAGATTCACCAGTGCAGTGCGGGCTATTTGCGCTCGCATTCTAGGGGGAGTTCCCCAAGGATCAAGAAAGCAAATGACATTTTGCTGAGAGGGCATGTCCTCTTGAAATGCAGGAACACGCTGGACATTAACACATTGCATAATAGGCGTGCCCCATGGATCGTTGCTCTCCGCGTTCGTCTGTACGGGCGCGTTAGACTTTGCAGGTGGCGCTAACACAGCGTCGAGAGCAGAAATGAAACTTGGCCGAGAAGGAGTGTCAATACTGGAACAACTGTTGACACATTGCTGAATAAACGTGCCCCATGGATCATTGCTTGAGGCGTTGTTGTGGGTGGGAAGACTTTGTGGGCAACACAGCGTCATGAGCAGAATTGACGCTTTGCCATGATGTCGTGCCCTCTGGAAATGCTGGACCTAACAGTAACTGGACATTGACACATTGCTGAATTGGCGTGCCCCTTGGATCCGTGCTCACCGCGCTCGTGGGCGCGAGACACTGATCATTGCTCACTGCGCTCGCTTTCACGGGCTTGTGGCGCTTGTGGGCGCAGAAGACTTTGTGGGCAACACAGCGCCGTGAGCGGATCGACACTTTGCCATGATGGCTTGCCCTCTGGAAATGATGGACCTAACTGGACATTGACACATTGCTGAATTGGCGTGCCCCTTGGATCCGTGCTCTCCGCGCTCGTGGGCGCGAGAGACTGATCATTGCTCACTGCGCTCGCTTTCACGGGCATCAGAGACTTTGCGGGAGGCGCGAACGAAGCGCTCCGCTGGACATTGACACCTCGTCGAATTGGCGTGCCCCATGCATCAGTGTTCATGGCACTCGTGGGCCCGGCGGCGTGAGAGACTGATCATTGCTGCTTGCGCTCGTTTTCACAGGCGCGAGAGACTTTGCGGGAGTCGCATATAAACCACTCCGTTGGACATTGACACATTGCTGGATTGGCGTGCCCCATGGATCAGTGCTCACCACCTTCGATTTCACGGGCGGGAGAGACTTTGCGGGAGGCGCTACTGAAGCGCTCCGCTGGACATTGACACATTGCCAAATTGGCGTGCCCCGTGGATCAGTGCTCACCATGCTTGTTTTCACGGGCGCGAGAGACTTTGCGGGAGGCGCTACTGAAGCGCTCCGCTGGACAGAGATGTTTTCGGTCACAAGGACACGAAATGTCATGCTCGTCTGTGGTGGGGTGTCAAACTCCATTGCATACTGGGCATGACCATTGCCTGGCCCCAAGTTGATGTGTTCACGGCCTGCTTGTGGTGTTGTGATCCAGCAATCTCTTATCTGATCTCTGGTCTTGCTGGCTCCGGGGGGTCACTTCACAAACCAGCGCTCGGCTAAGGTGGAGTGTTCCACCATCCCATTGCCAGCCTGAGCTGGAAATTCAATTTCTCAAGACAAGGAGAAGGTAGCAGTCGCTCATCGCCGCTCGGTGCTTGTCCAACTGTGTGTTGCTTTGTTTAATTGACCCGAGGGTGAGAAACGAGGCCTCCAGTTGCCCTGGGATCTTCTCCAGAACTCTCCGCTATGTCGCTACCCCGGCTCACCAAATCCCCATCTTCTTGACGGACATAGAAAACTTGTAGGATCCAGTGCAATTCCAGCAAGGTCATGCCCAGGGCCAGTTTGGTATCCTTGGGGAAGTATCAGAGAGTTGGAAGTGCCTCCGGACGAAACGCCAAGATTAATGACACTCCACCCCCACAACACCAACGTATTACAAAGCATCACGCCATATGCTAAATCACCAAACCCACCCGAGAGATCCAATCCGGGACAAAAAAACCAATGCTTTCGACACGAGTATGGCTAGTCCCGGGCTTCCAGACAGCATAACTTCGCAGTGTGGGTCTATCATAGGTGCATTGTCACTGCTGTAGAGTTTGGACGCTCCCGCCGGGTTTGGGCGCTCCCACCAGAGACGGCCATGAAATCCATCTATAGGTTCGAGGTCGGTTCGAGTTTGGGCGCTCCCGCCGAGTTTGGGCGCTCCCGCTGAGTTTGGGCGCTCCCGCCAGAGAAAGAAGGAATCCACTCTCTTCGGTGTTGATGACATGCATTTACATGCATTTGTACGTGTGTTGGTTTGTCAGTATTTGCCGACACTCAGAGTGTTATGCTCAGCCTGGGGCTCGGACACTCGATCTCGATTGAGCAGACACGGGTTCAGGCATAGTTGAGGCGGGGTGCTGCAACATATCTCAACATCGCTGGCAATCACTGAATGAGGATTGGGCGTACATAGTTGATTCATGACCTCATGCGCACTAGTGAGGATTTTTGGGGCAGAAATGAGTTTGGGTTGGAGTGCAGGGACACTCAACTGACATCTGATGAGTCTTTACGAGCTTGTGTTGACAACTTGTTGTCTTGGGATGACGAGTCAGCACGATCTGGCACGAGCTTGGGATGCACACTGACAGCATGTCCATACAGCAGTCCAATTGACAAATCAGCACTCGTACCAATGGTCCTGATTCGATCCACGGGAGCTGCGGAGGAGTTTCTTCAATTAATTCGTGTTGCTTCGTTCCTCGCGCTTGTTTCCCACTTCTCTCATCAGCGTTTCTAGCTTCTGTCCACCATCCTTCACAATTGGCCCATGCAACTATTGCAGTTTTGAATTTAGGCCCAGAGGGATTATTCTGGAATCGATTTTTGCTGGCTGTTTCCGCTCGCTTTTCACGAATCTATTTCCTGCATTCCAGGCATTGCGCTGGTTGCGTCATTTTTTTCCTTTGAAAGAACCGTTGCTCACTCTTTGTAAAGACGAAAGTTACTTCACACTATTTGCACGTTATAGTCATGTCCTGCAGTGGGCCTTCTGCCAATGTTAGTGTTTGCTGTTGTGATGCAGCTTCTTCAGTCAGCACTTCATCCATAGGTATCTGGATTTGATCTCGCCGAGAGAAAATACGCATATTTCGGTTAGTAAGATCTGAAGTCTTTAGCCTGTTGATGAATTCTGTTTTATCGCCAGAGTGCATGATCGACATCAGTCTTTTGATTGCAGCGCACTTTGTTTCTGTCATGGTCCATGTGCCGTCATTCCCATTTGGATCCCCGAGTTGAACGGACGTGCGGCTTACCTGCCACCACGACACAGCTTTTGTAATGCATGCGATTCCAAGCCAAGTGCTGCCCATTGTGTTGCCTGCCGGGCACCACTTGTATTCCTGACCTAAATCCGGCAGTGATGATGTGTTTCCTATGAACAAAGCCAAAATCAAGCTCGTAATCTGATCTAGACCGATTTCGACGTTTAAAACGAGAGTAAAACGACCACCATACAGATGAATTTTCTTCGGATGACTAAACGTATTGAAAAGAGATGTGAGAGGACCATCCAGGCTGAATTGCACAACAGCCGTAAGAGCCTTGAAAAGAGCCCAAAAAACGACAAGTGGAGTTTGCGTCGCATTCTCCATGAGTTTTTCCTTCAGATTCGGATGGTTCGTCAGAAGACTACCAACCACTACTGCCTGCAGCATATTTTGATCGGTTGCATGAGCTTGCTACATTTTCCGCTCTAGTTCCTGACGTCCCACACTCCCTGCTGGATTTACGGCGTACATTTCTTCTTTGCCCTCCTCCCAGGATACCGAGTGGTATTTCGTTGCGCTCATTACGTCATCATTATTTGCAAAAGTGTTTGCAAGAGCTTCACGCTCTTTTTGCCGAAAATACTTGACAAGAGCAGCGAAGTATCAGATCACAGTTACAGATCCCACGTCACATTTAAGACCGCTTTTTCTTTCAGACATCTCGTCATAGATATGAGGGAGAGTGAGGGCTCGAGCCAGATCACTTTGAAAAGAAGGCTTGCCGCTTGGGCGCTCTGCAACACACGGTAGAGTGTGCAGAGGACGCATCACCTTATCTCCTCCGAACTGTGCGAGAAATTCATCATCTTTATTCTCTTCACTTGGCACATGGTAAAAGTTTCCCGACTTGGCGTCTAGAGGGTGTGTGCCACTGTTCGCTCCCGTGATTGATTGTCTCCTTTTTGCTAGAGCTATTGTTGCTGCCGCAAAGGGATCTGACTCAAACGTGACTGCATGCGCCACCGAATGGGCCATACCGCAGAATGGACTTGATAGTTCTTGGTGAGACTTGCATCTCTGGTGTTCTGCCTCCTTTGCAGTAACCTCTTGCTCAGCTACTTTGCGTCTTTCAGCAAGATCATGACGCTCGATTTTGATCTCCTCGAGAGATTTCGAGTAAGACTTTACTTTTTCTCTGAGACGTGCAACAACGGTACGGCTTGTGTCGCCGCTAGGAGTGAAGAACATTTCCGAGTTACTACTTGCACTACTACTCGACTTATTTTCATCATCAGGTAGATCGTCACCCCCCCCAATTGCATTTGTCGTTTGGCGAAGGCGATTGCTTGCTTTCTAAAGTGAAATATTCGATTGCTGAACCAACAAGAAATCAGCAATGAGATCTCGAGTAGGCTCTGTCAATCACTCATTCATTTCTTCAACTTTTTTCAAAAGGGTTTCATTCTCTTCTGCGATCGCAGCATGCTCAATATTTGCACTATCACGCATTTGCAGGTCGTAGATTTGCAATTTGAACGAAGGATGTGACAAAGACTCATGTGAGTGATTTGCACGCGCCATAGCGATCGCTTGACTTGCCGCAATTGGCTCAGCGCATTCATGGCCAAAACGTGATTGAGGTTTCACTAAGCCAAAAGTGTGGAACTCAAATAAAATGTCCCCTTGGCAATAGAGACACGGCTGAGGCAATGCCAGCTCAAGAGCGTTGCCGCCATTTAATATGTGTGTGCGTATTTGCCTCAGAATCAGGCCAAGGACGACTCGCTTCGGGACGTTGATATTCAGCTCGTAATCGACAGGAACTGTATTTCGATAAGCCGCTCCGTATAACGCAAGAGCTGCGGCGCGTCAGCAATTCCGTCGCCATAGAGCAGTGGATTCTCCATCGGAACCGCGACATCCTCTACAGCCGTCTCCTCGAAATAAGTTACCTTCTTCTTTGTTTCCCGAATTGAAGAATTACACCCTTCGGTAGCCTTAGAGTTCTTCACGGCGGTCTTTTTTCCCGAGAAAACAAGCGTGTCGTTTTGCTTATTTACTATGTCTGTGTATTCGTCTCCGTCACGTTTCGCGTGCAAGAGTTACGCAGCAAAAGTTTCCCTATTCAGCTCTTCCCCACCGCCTAGGCGTGCTTTCGGCACAATCTTGATATCCCGTGGTATGATGATGATTGCTTTTATTACTGTAAGAAGTAGTTTAGTACCCTTGATTGAGGGTCTATGCGCTCAAATCTATTTTAGATTTGAGATATCGGTG
>Ga0335398_10008084_pt1 | contig 12597 bp, 5 predicted proteins | sample BON03_FD_205742 | JGI IMG/M metagenome (GOLD analysis project Ga0335398, IMG submission 205742) | Freshwater microbial communities from Lake Bonney liftoff mats and glacier meltwater in Antarctica - BON-03 (spades assembly) (version 2) | ecosystem: Environmental > Aquatic > Freshwater > Ice >...
GGTGGGTGCTTCTGTGAGGGCGCGGTGGATGTGTTCTGTGCGCCAGTTGAGTGCGAGTTCGGAGAAGTATGAATTGGTAGTGATGCTAGTAAAGTGCTCCGCGACTTCTTTGAGGGCGGGGGAGCAGCTGGAGGAGAAGGAGGTGGGGTCTGATACGTATGCTGCTGTGACTTCTTGGGCGGCGAGGTGAGGGAGAGTATCGATGAAGCTCGCAAGGAAGGCGCCTGGTGCTATGGTGTGAAGGGATGCAAAGCCTGCGCCCCCTCCAAGCATTGCAGACGAGACCACGCTGTATTGATATCCTGGTGGCACCCTGCTTCAAAAATCTTTTAAGATTAGAAGCTGGGTACCCAGCCCTCAGATGCCATATTTTTGGAGGAGGCACACCACCTCAGCAACTTGAAAAAATACCGCCGGGGTTAGGGTACAATTCAGCCAGTTTTCATCCAAAAAGCCCCAGACTTGAGCCGAGCACTGGATGCCTGACTTTCGAGTCGGTGGCCGCGGCGTCTGCGGCGTCTGCGGCGTCTGCGGCCTCGGCCTCGGCGGCGTCTGTCTGCGGCCTCGGCGGCAAGGAGGTCCAGCTGCGCGACCCGGTCCTCACGGGTGCGTCGCACCGCTGCTCCCGCGCTGGCCCCAGCACCAGTAGCCCTACCTGAAACTGCCCACTGCCCCGCCTCAGGAGACCAGCCCGCCGGTCTCAGCACGCCGGCGGCGGCTGCTGCGTCCGGCCGCGCGCACGGCCCGCGGAAGCCGCAGCCTACGGCCAAGGTGCCTCGAGTGAACCCTGTCCACGCCAACGCCCAGGGCGCTGCGCTGACGGTGTTGCAGGTGGGCGCCACTGCGCCGACAACCAACACCGACGAGCAGACGGGCGGCGCGGCGTACTCCCTTCGAGCTGGGCCTGGAGCAAATGCGGCCTTCTACATCATGAAATATATGGGAAAAGATTCAACGGAGATCACGACGGAGGTCACGTTTGCCACCCTGCGGGCAGCTCATGCAGGTTAACCCACTCGGCGATGGAGCTCGAGGCTTCGCAGGCAGCGTCACTGGCGTAGCACAGCGTGGGACTTCTTCTCACAGTAGACTATGGGGCCAGGGCCAGGGCTGGTGGCACGTGTCTTGTGGCAGTACTGCACACGGCTAGCGTCATCTGGTGGTGGCTAGCCGCACCCGTCGAACACCCCCAACACACGATCACGCTAGCCGCATGCAATACTGCCACAAGACCAAGACATGTGCCACCAGCCCTGGCCCTGGCCCTGGCCCCATAGTATTCTCATGACAGAAAGAGATACCGGAGGGGACACGCGGCACTACTAGCCAAACCGGACCAGTGGATTAGACAGGGAGTGCACACGTTTCCCTAGACACACAGGAAACTGAAACCAAACAGGGAGGAAGAGGGACCGGCTCGCAGTGGCTCACTCTACGCCTAGGTGAGCTTGCACAGCCACTTCGATTCCGATACCCTCGAGAGAAAAGCTTGTCTTGGCTCACTCTAGGTTTACCCTAGGTGAGCTTCCGCAGCCATTCACTTCCGCGAAAGAGAAAAGAAACACAAGGTCGCATGCGGCATGATATGGATAGGCACTAAGCTAGATCTGCGCATCGGTCATGTACGGCTCTCTTGTGAGCTTCGACCAGCGAGCACGATGCCGTGCAGAAAGAAATGGGACGGGCGGGAGGGCCCAAAGAGAGCAGGCGCCGCGCTCGAGACAGCCGTGCTCCTCCTGTGGAAGGCGGGGCGGACGGCTGCGATGCACGCGCTTTGTCAGCGCAACCAACGGCTATGAATCGAGTTACAGATACACAAATTGCCGTTACGTTAGTTGACCTAGTTATAAAGTAACTATGCTCGTGCGCCCGCCTGGGCGCAAGTGAATTATTACCCATTGACACGAACACGAGACAAGCTACAACCCCTGCGGCGTTGAGCTATAGCCATAGTCGCGCGACTAACGGTAGAAGCAGTAATATATTCTCTTAACAGAAGAGAGATACCAGAGGGATAAACGGTAACGCTAGCCACCCCGGCTATCGCGTAGACAAGCATTGCAGACGAGACCACACTGTATTGATATATTCTCATGACAGAAAGAGATACCTGGAGGGGACACGCGGCACTACTAGCCAAACCGGACCAGTGGTATAGACAGGGAGTGCACACATTTCCCCAGACACACAGGAAACTGAAACCAAACAGGGAGGAAGAGGGACCGGCTCGCAGTGGCTCACTCTACGCCTAAGTGAGCTTGCACAGCCACTTTGATTCCGATACGCTCGAGAGAAAAGCTCGTCTTGGCTCACTCTAGGTTTACCCTAGGTGAGCTTCCGCAGCCATTCGCTTCCGCGAAAGAGAAAGAGAAAAGAAACCCTGTACAACCCTGTTGTTGTGGTGGGTGGGTGGGCAAGAACGCGCACGCATGGGTAAACTCACGCGACCTGAGCTATTGACTATTGAATTAGAAATTGGTCGCGCGCAATTGGCAGTCTATTGTTATTGATGGCGTCGGGAAGAGAGCGACGAGCATTAGAGAGCTCGCTTTCTCTGGCCTGTAACCGGATAGGTAGACTGTTATTGACACTATCGCCGGCCTCCCTGTTGTGTACAAGGGGATAGGGTCAAGTGAGTCATCGTTGTCTTTCGACGGCGTAGGCAACTCGGCAGTTGTGTCCTATAAGGAACGGAATAATAAAGACAAAGACCTCCTTATGCCTGTGAATAGAGTCAGATGTGTTATCGTCGCCATCCCAGCCGCATACGGAACTAGTGCGAGTTGTGTATGCGCAGGAAATAGATTCAAACATGTTTTCGTCGCCATCCCAGAGGCGTAGGTACTGGCCTTGGAAAAGGCCTTCCTTGTCTGACTGTGTGTGTGGGGGTCGCCTCTGGGCCCCCTTCCTGTGTTGTCTGTGTGACCGTTGGGCGATCTCGTTTCGCGTTCTTGCTTCTAGACTCTGCTAGACATGTCGGCCAACTCTGCGGCCTGCGCTCACGCACACGTTCACTCTCGTTCACTCGCTCACGCACACGCACATGTCGGCACTCACGGCCTTCCAGACATGATACCTCTGGTCGGAGGCGTCAAACAAGACTTACTGAGTTTCTTCCCTACCCACCTGCGGCAGACAAATTTCCTGCCCAACAAGACCTTGCGATGCGCGACGACCCGCCGCAGCTCGCGACGCCGATGCAGCGCGCCCTCCAGGCTGCGCGCCGACTCCTCGACAACGAGGAGGAGGACGCGGCGCTCGTCGCCGCGCGGCACAAGGTGCTGACGTTGCTCGGCAACCTGCGCAAGGCCGTGGCGGCGGCTGATGCGGAGGCGCTGCGCACGGCCCAGGAGGCCTCCGCCTTCAAGGCCTCGGCGCGCCTGGCCAAGAAGATGCGCCAGCAGCTCCGACGTGCTGAATGCGCACGCGCGCACCGCCGTCGAGGTCTACCCGACCCAAGCTGCCCGCCGTCTCTCGCGTCGCCCCTCGCCGGACAAGCTCGTGCAGGAGCTCTGTGCCTGGATCGAGGCGCCGCAGCTCTCCAAGATGTCCACGACGTGCGAGGACGAGGGCAACTCCGTGCAGCTCGCAAGCAGCGACGAGTTTACGGAGCTCATCGTGTCCGACCTCGACGCGGCCACCGCCGCCTTCCTCAACGGCGTGTCCGAGCTCAGCGCGACCGCCGTCGCCTGCCCACCCGCGCCCGCAGCACCGGTGTCGAGGCCTGGCCAGGCTGCGACTGCGCTCGAGATCTGCTCCTTCGCGACCCAGTGCAAGTCCGTGTGCTGCGCCAGCTTGGCACCCGTTCCTGCGCTCGCACCGGCGCCGACGCGCTCTGCTGGCAGGCGGGCGATGATGGCGCCTATCGCCATGATTGTCGCCTCGCCCATCGCCGAAGTCGTCGATTGCTTCATGGCGGGCGACATGACCTACGACCACCGCAGGTTCATCTGCGCCCCCTTCAACGGCGACCCGATGACCTGGCTTCAATTCGCCCAGGATTTCGAGATCGGCGTGCTCGTCAAGTACGCCAAGGACGACAACGAGTACAACCTTGCGCAGACTCTAATAAAGGGCACGGACATTGGAGGACGCAACAACACCGTGCCCCTCGCCCTTGATCCTGATATGGATCCCGCTGTGCGCCAGGAGCGCGTTCAGCAGGAGCGCTGGCACGAGCGGCGTAACCAGACGCTTTACACATTCGTGGTGAACCACGTCGCCGATCCCAACCTGCGCCAGATGCTCATTAACGAGAAGCCCGGCGATGGAGTAGGCGCCTGGGAGATGCCACGCACGCACGTCTACCGTGAGCCCGACGACTTCGCGTTGTCAGTGCTGGAGACGCAGTACGCCCACATGAACTATGTCACCTGCGGCTTCGACAAGAAGATCACGGCGGTCGCTGATTTTGTCGCGGCGCTCAACACCTTCAACTTGAAGCTCCCGCTTGCCCACCGGAAATCGGCGAGCGAGATTGCGCTCAAGGTCCTCATCAGCTTCGAGAAGGGCAGCCCCATCGGCTTGCAGGCGGCGATCGAGGTCGCCAACAAGTTGCTCAGCTTTGCGCCCGTCCCGCCGTCCACGGAGTGCCTTCGCGACCTGACCGGCGTCATGGTGCACTTCGGCATGCTGTGGACGTCACAGCACCAGGACACGCAGGGCGCAGGCGTCGGCCACCAAGCTGACGGTGCTTACTACGGCGAAGTCGATCAGTTCTGCAACGACATCGACTCCGCCTTCGCGGTCGGCTTTGGCGGAGGCAAGGGCGGCCGTGGCCGTGGCCGCGGCGTGCCCGCACAACTACGCCCTGGCCAAGTACGCTCGGACGCCCGACTCTCAGGCCCGTGCCTCACCATCGAGGACTGCCGCAAGATGGGCATCCGGCGCTGCTCCTGCTGCCAAGGCTTTGGCCATGAGTCCCAGGACTGTGGCAACCCCGTCGACGTCAAGATCAACATGGAGACGGCGCGCCAGCTTCATGCCGATCAACTCCACGCCTATGCCGATCGGCGCGGCACCGGGCCCGGCGCACCGCCGCGCCAGCCTTATCCCCCACCCTCTTCGCGCGGCTCAGGTGGAGGTGGGGGTGGCCGCGGCCGTGGCGATCGTCGCGTATGGGACAATGAGCCCGGCGAGCAGGAGGCCGAAGACGACGGCGAGAACGAGGCGCACTACATCGACGGCGGGCCCAGCCACTACCTCGGCTCTTTCGAGATTGTCTCCAACGACGCCCCCTTCGGCGACCGCGACGAGGCTTTCTTCGCCGACACGCCCAGTGTCCAGTTTGAGCCCGAGGTGATCGACATGCTGGCCACGGACATCGACGTGCCGATCGACCCCCCCGTGCAGCCTGAGATGCTCGACGAGATGCTCGACGTGGTGCTCGACGGCGTCGGCTCCGTGCAGCCCAGGATGAGCGACGTGGTGCTCGACGACGCCGGCCACGTGCAGCACAAGATGCTCGACGAGGTGCTCGACAACGTGGTCGACCGCGACGTCAACGCGCACGGCGGCGACATCGACGAGCACGCTGCCGAGGTGTGGGCCAGCTTCATGTCCAACATTCGCGCCGTCTAGGGCTTCCACGGCGCCACCGACTCGTCGTGGGGGCGCCGTCCCGTACATAAACAGCCCGGCGTCAGCGCAAGCAGCACCTCAACCTCATCTCCAAGCCGGTTTGGGTCGCGGGTGCTGACCAGATGTCGGACGTCTTCACGAAGGCGCTGGACAAGACGTCCTTCCTCCGCTGCCGTAGAAAGCCTCTGGGTATTCCTGGCCACTGATATTAATAGTTATCTTCTCATTATGTAATCATAGTATATATATTCTCTCGCTCTTATTTCTCGTATAATTCGTTGTGTATCTCGGTATATAGTATATAGTAGTAGTATAGCTTCGCGGTATCTCTTGCCTCTAGTATAGTATAGAGGTGCTTCTAATCGGTAGAAGCAGACCGATCTCTGTCGGTTCTTTGTTCTGCGCCAAGATGTTTCTTGGCATCCACACAGTCTGTGCTCCAGCAACGTTCGTTTTGCTGTGGGGGCGTGTCTGACTGTGTGTGTGGGGGTCGCCTCTGGGCCCCCTTCCTGTGTTGTCTGTGTGACCGTCGGGCGATCTCGTTTCGCGTTCTTGCTTCTAGACTCTGCTAGACATGTCGGCCGACTCTGCGGCCTGCGCTCACGCACACGTTCACTCTCGTTCACTCGCTCACGCACACGCACATGTCGGCAGTCACGGCCTTCCAGACATTCCTGGTCATAGACAGTCAGGGCAAAGCATCCGATTTTAACCAAAATGGCGGCCGAGCTGATTTTGAGCGATACGCCGAGCCGGCAACGCCGGTGGGACTCAGCCTGAGCAAGGCCGAGCGCAAGCAGCGAGGATTGCTCTCGCAAGGCTCCGAATGGTACGCCGATGCGCGCCCCGCCCAGCTGGCTTACTCCGGAATGTTGCTCATCAGAACGCCGCATTCGCAAGCCTTCCACGCTGATGCTGGAAGTGCGCGACGCGCTTTCATGTCTAGGGCACATGAGCATGTCTGGTTCGATATGAATGATGCGGTTTCCGTCAAATGGAATGCGCTCAGCTGCGAGCGTCGCTCACACGTACACCCACTTTGACACCTACTCTCGCCCGCGTCAGGTTCAGCTTCGGCGCCGACTTGTACGGGGTCGAGCCCATCAAGAAGAAGCGCCTGGCCCCGCGTGCATTCGATTATTCGGTCGCGTGGGCGGGCAGCGGCAAGGACGGCCAGCCGTGCCTGAAAAACTGGGGCACTGGGGCGACATCCGCGCCAGGTTCGAGTAAGCTAAATAAGGCGCGCCCGACGCCGAGTGCGGCCACTCGGCGCGCTTCGTCCGCATCGCCAAGACGCAGCACCGGCACCGCGGCCGAGCTCGATCTGCCGCAGCTCACCGCTGCCCGCTGCCCCTGTCACCCGTGCGCTGCTCGTGCAGGTGCGACACCCTGGGTGCCCCCTCGGAGCGCAGCTGCAGTGGCTGCTGATGGCCGAAGCTCGACACGCGGTCTTGATGAGCGGGCGCCAGCTCGTGTTTCGCGGCCTCGAGTCAAGCCCTTCCTCGACCGCGTCTTCGGCCTGGCGTCACGCAACCACTGCTGCTGAGGCCCGACCTTCTCCTGAGAGAAAACTGGGAGCACGGCGACGGAAGGATATGCATTATAATATATAACTTCAGCACGCACGTGGCAGAGGGAGACGTATACGGCGCTGACCAGCAGAGGCGCGCGCGCGTATGCCGGATAGCACTTGGCGAGCCTGCTACTCCGCGCCGGGGAGCGTGGAGCGCGGGAGCGGGAGCTCTTCTTTATATGTTGTCACGCCGTATAGTATTATATAGTATGCCGTATGCCGTATATATGTTATTATTAAGGTATATATGTTCATGCTGCATGTGTGCATGTGGCGCGACTTATGCTCGAAGCTCGCTTGCTGTGTGGAGGCAGCTCACAACACACACCCGCGCGCGACGCGAACCAGCACAACTCCACCGCGGCGCGCACCACCTGGCTTACTCTTCACTCTGCACCTGCACCGTGCTGTGGTCGTGCTGCCAATCTAAACTTGTGCTGCGTGCGCGGCCGCCACCGCCACTCGCTGTGGCGGCGTCCCTTGGTCTCCAACCCGAGATCACGGCCCTTGCAAGGCGCGGGCGAAACAGCTTCGACTCTCCTTTGGCGATGATGCACACCAGGATAGGAGCAGCGCGCACGTCTCGCTGACCGCCTTTTGTTGCGAATCCTGCGCTCAAGATATGCGGCCAGCTGCTTCGCGTGCCGACGGTGGCTGCGCTCCGCGAAGGGCACTTACCGTGGGGACACTGCCGCGCCCTCTTCGTGGCCTTCATGGGCCTCGACATTTCTGCCAGCATCCAGCATCTTCTCAGCTGCCTGGCAAGCGTATTTTGCGTTGCGGGAAGGCCCCTCCACTCCCACTGTGGGGGGGGGGACCTCATGAACATGTCATGATTGGGAGAAAAAAAAGTCCTGAAACGGAAATCGGAATTCTAAATGTTCGGCTTCACCAAATCGGAATTCAAGGGCGAATTTGGACGTATCTCGCCGAGGGCTACAACTTTGTTATTGTAAGTTATGAATTTGCATTAAAAAAAAAAAAAAAAAAAAAAACGTCATATTGGCCTCAAATATAAATATATATATTTCTGTGTTTGTGTCTGTCGCTGCTGTCTGCTGTCTATGTATAAGCTATAAGCGTACAGATAAAATCCCTTACACCTTACGTAAAAGGTCTTACGTGCGTGCTTATGTTTATGTTAGGTCAACGCTCGACCTTACTTTTACTTACTTACTTGCTTACACCTTATACACCTGGCTTTAAAAGCCGAATAAGGGGTTATTAAATCGTTAAAATTAAAAACAACTGTTTTCAGTGTGTAGTGTGTAGTGTGTCGAGCAAAACGTAACGCTTAAACAAAACTAACGTTCGGGCTAACCCCTTATAGGTATATGTCTTACAGAACACATCCAGCCAGGGCCAAGGCGGTGCCTCGTGTGCGCAGCCCCGACGCCCCGACTACCCTTTCTCGCTCGTCACGGGAGCGATTTCAAAGGCCCCTCCCCTTCCTTAAGGCTATAAGTAAGTGTAAGTGTCACTGAAACGGTTTTCACAGCGACGGTTCACAGACGGTAAAAGGGGGTTACGGGCCGTACACGGGCATACACGCGGCTCAGGCAGGCTCAGGCGCAGGAAACTGGTCCGAGAAGGGCTTTGGGAGCCTAAAGGGAGCTCCCTTGGATAAATGACATATATCTAGCAGGGACTTGCAGGGGGAGGGAGGCTCGCTCGACGCCGCGACCCTTATAGCTATAGCCTAAAGCCGTCTTACGCGCCGGCCTGTCGCCTGTCGTCATCGTCGCATCATCGCCGTCGCCCCAAGCAAAAATAAGACCCGCACGCACACTGCCACACTGCCGCACACCGCACACGCACACACACCTACTGACTAACTACACTCGACCTAACAACCTATCTATAACTATTATATGTACATTTACTATGTACTTTATGTACGTACGTACTAGGTCCTTGAATCTGAGTCTACTCGCGGGCTACCGGCCAAGCATGGTAATGGTCTACTGAGCAGCCAGCTTAATAGACAACCGACTGCCCCGACGTCCGCACACACGACTACTGAGACAGTATATATATATATATATATATTGCAAGAAAGCAAAAATGACCCCCCCTGTATTTTAACTATAAATCAAAACCCAAAACTCCCCGGTTTAGGAGGGGAGTCTGGCGGGACCCCGACCCTGGAGCACCGATCATGAGCCCCCCCCCCCAGTGGGAGTTGAGGGGCCTTCCGTTGCGGCACAGTAGGCAGCCACCCCAACCCCAAGCTCGGCGTCGAGCTCCGCGACGTTTATCTCGGCCAGCTCGGCCTTAAGCCACTGCGCTCCTTGATGGGCTCGCGGGAAGACGTTCGCGGCCTTCCATCGGCCGCTGCGTCATGGTTGTCGGTTCGGCGAAACTGGCTGGCGATTTATTTTGGAACACGTTTTTTCGGACTTGGACCCCCCGCAGTGGCTCACGACCGTGAGCAAATTTGAAAAAATGTCCTATGTATGCTTACTTTTTTCTAACGAAACTCAGCTTTGCGTGTCGCCTAAGTCGGTGTCGCTTCTTCTATTAACCATTAAAAAAAAAAAAAGTGGGTCCAAATCAGTAGGACGGCACAATTCGTCACTTTCGAATACTGTTTCAGGATCATCCGCGGATCTTCCGCACTTTCGAATACTATTTCAGGATCATTTGGATTGCGGGTAAATCCGAAATAACCAGTTACAAACATGTCTTCATTGACGCTCGAGACACCTGTGGAGCGCCGCTGCGGCTTGCTCGTGGGCGGCGTCGCCGTCGGCGCTCGCAGCTTCGTGGCAGACGCCGCCGCACTGCGGGGCGCAGACATCGTGTCGTACCGGTCGCGCCCATTGCTGCCCCGCCAGCGCCGCCATGCAGAGGAAGGCGGTCGCCCAGATCATTGACGTGTCGCGCAAGGCGTTGCTAGGCGAGCGGCGAGACGTCGGGCTATTTTAAGTTGATGACCAGTTGCTGAAAGACCTTCTTGTCTATAAGTGGCCATAGGCAAGCGCCCGAAACGGACCCGGGGTCTATTTTGAGTTTTTTATTCTCTCGACCCGATTTTTTGAGTTTCGTTAGAAAAATTGAGCATAGGACATTTAAAAAACAGGGTCGTACATACATACATACACAGCAGAGCAAAGCAGCTCTCATCACAAGAAAGGAGTCAGGGAACTGATCCAAGAGTGGCGTTGGGAGCCGTAAAGTATGGACTCCGTATACAGTCATTGTCTCGGGCATTTTATATGTATTTATGTATACATTATGTATATGTATGTATGATAATAATAAAATATATAATAAGAACCCCCACCATAAGGGGACTCCAACGACATCCCCTTACCCACCGACACATGCACCAGAAACAAAGTGCGCAGGACCCAGGACGTGCGGCCGCGTGACCCACAGGGCAGAGAGAAAAAAATACCGAGATACTCTGGTCCCGCCGAGCTCATTCAGTTTGTTGAGTGAAGTGAGCTCGAGATCGACCCCTAGCTGTTGAGGATTCATTATCGTCAGAAAGCTTAATTAATTATATTAATTATTCAGGGAGAGAACATGTTTTTAATTATTTAAGGTGGCACGATAGGGTATTGTTAGCCAGAGGAGAAGGGGGGCCGGGGCTTATTCGTCCACTGGACTAAGATCAGCGCTGATGTTAGTCCAGTATGGCGTAAACCTCCTTCTTCCTAACTAACAACAACAAATCAAGAGTCCTCACCGGAGCAGAGAGACTGACTGGTGACTGGGTGCGATCACCCAAACTGCCCGCCGCGAACGACTCGCGCCACGAGCTTACGCCCCCCATGGGATTCGAAATGGTCCCTCTCCTGGCTGTCAACACGGGGTGATGTGCGGGTGTACCTACCGAAACTTGGGATTCTTGATTCTTGGTTCTTGGCGATGGATGGAAGCGGCCCAGCGAGCCTTCACCTTCACGCCTTCACGTTCTCCAATTTAGCCCCTCCCCACCGGTATTCTCACATGTTTTTTTTTATATAAGTGGCATTGGGGGAGTGTTAACTCCACGACAGAAAGGAGGAATTCTCTTTCCTTTTCCTATGCTGAAACTCGGGTCACCCCCACCGGTATTCTCCATCCAGCCCCTCCCCACCGGCATTTATATAATGTTTCGTAAGTGGCGTTGGCGTTGGGAGTCAACCCCACACAGAAAGGCGAAGTTCTCTTCCTACTGAAACTTTGGGTTCTGCTTGGCATTCTTGGCGATGGAAGCAGCCCAGCGCGCCTTAACACTTTCCAATTTAGCCCCTCCCCACCGGCGGCATTCTCCTGTTTCGTAGGTGGCGTTGGAAGTTAATTAACCCCAGACACAGAAAGTCAAAAGTCTTCTCCCTCGATGCATCTTTTGGTCTTCTGGCTTCTGGCCACTGCTAGCGCCTCGGCGCCGGCTCTGTTTCTCGGCTCTGCGCTCTGCTGTTGTGGTCTGAGTTGTATGGCATGAGAGAGATATACAAAACAAAAAGAGAAATTCTCTTCCCTACCGCAACTTTGGGTTCTTGTGGCGAGATGGACGCGGCCCAGCGCGCCTTGACATTCTCCAATTTAGCCCTAGCCCCTCCCCACCGGTATTTGCATGTGTCATAGTCATAGGTAAAAAGATCAACAGGTCACACGCACACGCACACGACAGCAGAACACACGACAGCAGAACAAACCAGCTCACACGAACACAGAGCGAGCAACGGCACAACGACGCTTAATAGTCGAAGTCGTCGTCCCCGCCCTCAAGGTGGCGTTGAGAGTTCACCCCGTAGAAGGGAGAGACTATCTTTCCTACTGGAACGTTGGGTTCTTGGCGATGGACGCGGCCCAGCGCGCCTTGACATTATTCTCCGTCCTACTGAAACTAAGGTTACCCCACCGGTATTATTCGCCGAGCCCCTCCCCGCCGGAATCCTCAGGCGTTCGGCGTTAACCCCACAGAAGGGAGACATTATCTTTCTCGGGTTAACCCCTGAACCCGATTTGATGGCGAAGAGGTGAGGACGATGAGCATTTGCAGCTACAGGGCAACCCTTGGCCCCAGGGTTAGGGTTAGGGTGAACCCTTAACCCCTCTACTGAAGCTTGGGATTCTTGGCGATGGACGCGGCCCAGCGCGCCTTGACATTCTTGGTGGCCGGCGGGCCGTGCGCGGTGATGATTGTGTCGAAGTCGAGTTTCATCACATCGTCGAAGACAGCCTTGAGCGCGTCCTGTAAAAAGATCAACAGGTCACACACATAGCGGGAGGACGACCGAGCCGCTCAGCGCGTTTTCATATCATATAGTATATATATATATTATATATATATATATATGTTTGTTTGTATATATATATATATATATATATATTTATATATTTATGTGTATATACACACACACATATATATATATATACATATATACAAATATATATATATATATATATATATGTATATATATATATATATATATATATATATATACATA
>Ga0335398_10008098_pt1 | contig 12582 bp, 10 predicted proteins | sample BON03_FD_205742 | JGI IMG/M metagenome (GOLD analysis project Ga0335398, IMG submission 205742) | Freshwater microbial communities from Lake Bonney liftoff mats and glacier meltwater in Antarctica - BON-03 (spades assembly) (version 2) | ecosystem: Environmental > Aquatic > Freshwater > Ice >...
CCCAAACATGCGCTGACACTGTCCGCAGATTGGGAAACACCGCTGGCTGGATTTACGCTGGGCGGCGATGTTCGCATGGTGAGCGACAGTTTCGACGATGCCGGCAATTTCACCCGGCTGGACGGCTATCAAACTGTCACTTTGCGCGGCTCGCTTCCGATTGGAGAGAAGGTCGAACTGTTCGGACGGGTGGAGAATTTATTGGGCGCCGATTATCAGACCGCCGCCGGATATGCCACCGCCGGGCGCGGCATATTCGTTGGCGTTCGGGCCGCGATGTGACCTGTTGGCGTCATCTTCTGGTGGCGGCGCTGCTGGCGGGTTGCAGCCCGCAAGCGGCGCCGCCTGCCGCGGAAAGGGCGCCCACTATCGTCAGTCTCAATCCCTGTACTGACGCGATTTTGGCCGAGGTCGCCGGGCCGGGGCAAGTGCTGGCTTTGTCGCATTACAGCCATGACCCGCGCTCCAGTTCTATGGATGTGGCCAAGGCGCGGCGGTTTGGCGTGACCGGCGGCACGGTAGAGGAAGTGCTGGCATTGCAGCCCGATCTGGTGGTGGCCGGTGCCTTCATGCCGCCAGCGACACGGGCGGGGCTGGAAGACCTCGGCATCAGGGTCGAAACATTCGGTATCGCCAGCACAATTGCGGACAGTGATGCGCAGATCCGCCGCCTCGCCGCCCTGGCAGGAAAACCGACGGGCGGCGAAGGGTTGGTGGACAAGATTAACGCCGCGCTGTTGGCCGCAGCCCCGCGTGCTGGTTTCACGCCGGTCCAGACAGTCCTGTGGCAACCATCGGGCATTGTGCCGGGAGAGGGCGCGCTGGTCAGCGAATTGCTTCGCCGAGCCGGTTTTGCCAGCCACAGCGCTGCCATTGGGATGGGTCAGGCAGATTACCTCAGCCTTGAACAAGTGATCGCCAACCCGCCGGAATTGCTGCTGGTGGCCGGGCAAGAACGCTCGCAATTGCACCCGGCGCTGGATGCGTTACCGGATATGCGCCGCGCTGGGTTTGACCCGGGCTTGCTCTATTGCGGCGGACCAACGATCATTCGGGCGATGGAACGGCTACGTGCAATTCGGGATGCGCTTGCGGCAGCACCACCCCCAACCCCCTCCTCTAAAGAAGAGGGGGCTTTGACTAAGCGCAACCCATTCCCCCTCTTCTTTAGAGGAGGGGGTTGGGGTGTGGTGGCGGAGCCGCGAATATGACCCGCCCGATCCCCATCCTGTTGATCCTGATCGCAATCGCATTCCCGCTATCGCTGCTGGCGGGGCGCGTGTGGCTTGATTTCGGCGTTACGCCGAACGCGGCGATCATCCTAGCTGAATTACGCCTGCCGCGATCGGTGTTGGCACTAATTATCGGGGCGGGCCTCGGCGCAGCAGGGTCGGCAATGCAGGGGTATTTGCGCAACCCGCTGGCTGATCCGGGACTGTTCGGAATTGCTCCGATGGCGGCGCTGGGCGCGGTTGCAAGTTTCTGGTTCGGTTATTCCGCCAGCGCTTGGTTGCTGCCGCTATTTGCGCTGATCGGCGCGGGCGCGGGCATGGCGCTGCTGGCGCTGATCGCAGGCCGCACGGGCGGGATTGCGCTGTTTACGCTCGCCGGATTGATGATTGCCAGTCTCGCCGGAACGCTCACTAGCCTCGCGATCAGCATGGCCCCTAACGCCTTTGCGATGAGTGAAATCGTGACATGGCTGATGGGCGCGCTGACTGACCGCAGCTGGCGCGAGATTTGGATCGCCGCGCCGCTGACATTGGCGGGGATCGCTTGCCTGTTGATGACGGGCCGCGGTTTGGACGCACTCACCTTGGGCGATGCGGCGGCGCGGTCCCTTGGCATGAGGCCCGGCATCTTGCAGGCATGGCTGATTGCGGGCGTGGGTCTGACGGTCGGCAGCGGCGTGGCGGTGGCCGGAATCGTCGGCTTCGTCGGCCTGATTGTGCCGCATCTGGTGCGCCCATTCACCGACCGGCGTCCCAGCCAATTGATCTTGCCCAGCGCGCTGGCCGGCGCATTGCTGGTGCTGGCGGCCGACAGCGTGGTGCGGATATTGCCGCTGGTTACGGAGCTGCGGCTGGGCATCGCGCTCAGCCTGATCGGTGCGCCGTTCTTCCTGTTGCTGCTGCTGCGGATGCGGAGGGGTTTGCTATGACGCAGCTCACCGCAATTGGTCTGACAATCGGCAAGCGGTTGCGCGACGTGGACGTAGAAATTGAGCCCGGCCACATCACCGCCATTTGCGGACCGAACGGCGCAGGTAAATCGACGCTGCTGACGGCGCTGGCGGGTCTGTTGGTGCCTGATAGCGGCCAGGTTGGCATCGATGGAACAGACATCGCCGCGATGCACCCCCGAACCCGCGCACAGCGGATCGGCTATCTGCCGCAGGATGGCGAAGCGGCGTGGGATGTGGCGGTGCGCAGTCTGGTCGCGCTGGGCCGGATGCCGCACGGCGATGATGGCGCGGAGGCAGTCGAAAAGGCGTTGGCCGCGCTCGATCTTGTGCCACTGGCCACGCGCCCGATCTCGAAGCTATCGGGCGGGGAAAAGGCGCGCGCCTTGCTCGCCCGTGTGCTGGCCGGTGAACCAGAGTGGCTGCTCGCCGACGAGCCGCTGGCCGCGCTCGATATCGGACACCAGCTGACCTTGCTGCGCCACCTCCGCCAAGTGGCGGATGGTGGCGCAGGCGTGGTGCTGGTGCTGCATGATCTGTCGCTGGCAATGAACCATGCGGATCATGTCGTGGTGCTGGATCAGGGAAAACTGATCGCAAGCGGATCGCCGGAGGCGGCGTTGTCAGAGACGGTCATCGCGAATGTCTGGGGCGTCGCGACCAAGTGGATCGGTGAGGCGGGCGGGCGCGCTTTGATCATCCAATAGGTCGGTTAACCGTGGCATGCTGGCAGATCCTGGCCTTAGCATGCACCGCCCATTGCCCCGCCAAAACGATTTTCAGGATCATACCTTTCCTTGACTTCCTTAAGCCGGGAAAAGTTTGGCCCAAATCCTTTTTCGGTGCGGCTGATTTCATCACGGTCCAGATAGTTCAGATACACCGTCCCGTCCGAAAATGGCTTTAGTCTCTCGAACCAGTCATGACACGCCGTCACAATCGCCCCATCGTCAGATGCGTTTACCCAACCCGCCGACAGGCCCAGATTGTAAAGCGCTGTCCGGTTCGAAAATGCCGTTTCTTCGACGCCAACGCTGCTGACCGCGCCGCCCAGCGTCTCCATGAATACCATGGTGTAGTCGCCCGGCAACGTGCTGATTCCGTCCGCCATAACGTCGACCAAACCGTCCGTCAGGTCATCGACGAAGATTGATTTCCAATAGAACCGCCCTCCCTTGGGCGATGCACCTGCAAATGTTTTCTGGAACTCGACGTAGCTTGTTGTATCGACAAAGCCGAAGATCGCGCCGCCCAATTCCAGCATGGGCTGCAATTCCTCTTTTGCCGCCATGTGTTCTCCAACATGGCATGCAACCACTGCAAGGCATGGCTTGTGGTGCCATTCGGCAGGGAACGGTTCGACGGGCGGCACCTTCATGAAGGCCGGAACCAGCGTTACGTCGTCCGACGCACCATGCATGAAGCCGCGGACATAACGCATGACTTCGCGAGCCTTTTCGAGCGGGTAATAGGCTTGTGCGGTGATGATCTCGGGACCAATGGGATGGACGCGGAAATCGAAGCGCGTGACGATCCCGAATTGTCCGCCGCCGCCACGGATCGCCCAGAAAAGGTCTGGATGCTGGTTCTCGCTGGCGTAAACCAGACTTCCGTCAGCCAGCACGATTTCCGCGCCCATCAGACTGTCGATGGCCAGGCCCAGCTTTCGGCAGAGAAAGCCGATCCCGCCGCCAAGGGTCAGGCCGCCAACTCCCGTGTCCGGCTCGACACCAGCAGTCACGGCTAGGCCGAATGCCTGCGTCGCGGCATCAAGTTCGCCAAGCAGTACGCCTCCGCCAACCTGGGCAATCCGTGCCTGTGGATCGACCTCAATGCCTTTCAGGCCGACCAGGTCGATTACCATTCCGCCTTCAGGTAACGATGCGCCCGACACTGAATGGCCCCCGCAACGCGCAACGGCCTTCATGTTGTGACGGCCCGCATCAAGAACCGCCGCCACAACGTCCGCAGCATTGGTGCACCGTGCGATCAAGGCGGGCTTCCGGTCGATCATGTGGTTCCAGCCGAAACGTGCCGCATGGAAATCGGGGTGCGCCGGATCGACGACCTCTCCGCCAAAGTCGGGAATATTCATGGCCTCTCCTTAGATAAGCAGTCCGAGGTGAACCACATTATCAAAGGTTGAGTCAAATTACTGTGCCGCGGCCAGTTGAGTTCTTGGAGGATTTTGACTTAGTAAATTGAACAAACGGGCATACTCGCCAACAAAAAAGCCCCGCTCCTCGCCTGAGGAACGGGGCTTTTTCTTATCTTAAGCAGCTTACTTCTTCGCTGCAGCCAGTCCGCGTGCTTCCAGCATCGGGGTGACGTCAGGCTCGCGCCCGGCGAAGTTACGGAACATTTCAAAATAATCCATCGTGCCGCCGCGGCTGAGCACGGTGGCGCGGTAATGGTCGCCATTTTCGCGGGTCAGCCCGCCATTGTCGCGGAACCATTTGCGGCTGTCGCGGTCGAGCATTTCGGTCCACAGATAGGAGTAATACCCGGCCGAATAGCCGGTCGGGTCGGAGAAGATGTGGCTGAAATAGCTGCTGCGATAACGCGGCGGCACCAGTTCAACTTCCAGTCCCAATTCCGTCAGTGACTTGCTTTCGAAGGCGTTGACCTTCTCCGGCGTGTCGATCGCGGCGGCCTGTTCAGGGCTGAGCGAGTGCCATTTCATGTCGAGCAGAGCAGCTTCCATCGTCTCGCCCAGCGCATAGCCCTGGTTGAATTTCGATGCGGCCTCGATCTTGGCAATTAGTTCCGCCGGGATGATTTTGCCGGTTTTGTAATGCTTGGCATAATTGGCGAGAACCGCCGGATCAGATGCCCACATTTCGTGGACCTGGCTGGGATATTCGACGAAATCACGGGCCGTAGCGGTGCCAGACAGGCTGGCGAATTTCTGATCCGCGAAGAAGCCGTGCAGCGCATGGCCGAATTCGTGGAACATCGTTTCCACATTGTCGAAACTGACCAATTGCGGTTCGCCCTCGGGCGCCTTGGGGATGTTCAGCACATTGTAGATCACCGGCTTGGTGCCATACAGATAGGACTGATCGACGAAGTTCGACATCCACGCGCCGCCGCGCTTGTTATCGCGCTGGAACGGATCGAAATAGAAGATGCCAAGGACGCTCTTGTCCTTGTCGAACACGGTGTAGGTCGACACATCGGGGTGATAGACCGGCAGATCGGTGCGCTTTTCAAAGCTCAGGCCGTAGAGTTTTGTGGCCATGAAGAACACGCCATCTTCCAGCGCGCGGGTAACTTCGAAATAGGGCTTGGTCGCGCTTTCATCGAGGTCGTATTTCGCTTTGCGGACTTTCTCCGCATAACGGTCCCAATCCCATGGCTTGACCGTGAAATCACCGCCGGATTTCTTGATTTCGGCGTTCAGCATCGCTGCCTCGGCCCGCTGGGTCGCGGCGAGGGCGGGGACCATTGCTTCCATGAAATCAATGGCGGTCTTGGGGTTCTTCGCCATGCGGTCGTACATCGCGTAGGTTGCCCAATCGGGCGCACCAAACAGAGCGGCCTTTTCAGCGCGCAATTTGGCGACTTCAGCGATCAGCATACGGGTATCATTCTCGCCGCCCTGATCGGCGCGGTGGACGGATTGCATGAACAGTTTTTCGCGCAGTGCGCGGTTTTCCATGCTCGGCAGGATCGGCTGCTGTGTGGTATTTTGCAGGGCGAGGACATATTTGGCCGGTATCCCGCGATCAGCGGCAGTCTTGGCCGCAGCGGTGATTTCCGCATCGGACAGACCGGCCAGCATCGCCTTGTCATCAACCACCAGCGCATTGTTCTTGTTCGCCTCGATCAGGCGCTGGGAAAAATCGGTGGTCAGGGTGGAAAGGCGGGTGTTGATCGCCTTGACCTGTTCTTTTTGCGCGGGCGACAGCTGCGCGCCGGCATGGACCATGCCTTTGTAGGTTTCTTCCAGCAGCTTGGCATCTTCCGGCGTCATGCTCATCGCGGCGCGATTGTCATACACCGCCTTCACCCGGGCGAACAATGCCGGGTTAAGGGTGATCGCATCGCTATGGGCGGAAAGCTTGGGGCTGATATCGGTATCGACCCCCTGCAGCGTGTCGTTGGTATTCGCGCCGGTGAGGGTATAGAAAACAACTGCTACGCGGCCCAGCATCCGGCCGGAAGTTTCCAGCGCGACAATCGTGTTATCAAATGTCGGAGCAGCCGAATTGTTCACAATCGCGGCGATTTCCGCATTATGGATATCCATCGCTTGTTCAAAGGCAGGCGCGTAATCCGTATCGGCAATCTTGGTGAAATCAGGGGCGTGGAGCGGCAGCGTACTCTTCGCGGCGAAATATCCGGTCCCTTCGGGGATTGCGGCGGCGGCAGGTTCTGCTGCGGCCATGGCAATCGGATCATTCATCGTTGCGCAACCGGCAAGCAAGGGAAGGACCGCGGCTGCGGCCAAAAGTTGGGCTTTCATAATTACTCCATAAAATTGCTGAGAGTGCAGGCGACCCCGCAGGCACTCGATCAACTGCGACCATAGATGAACGCGCTTGAACCCCAGATTGATAACAATTGCAACTATTGCTGTTGGATTGGTGTGGAGGGTGAGGGAAGAGGAGAGCCTTACTGATCCGGTAAGAGATCAATCGGCAAGATGATCTCCATCATTATCCGGTCAGTTTCGAGCAGGATTTTGATGATGTTCTGATAATGCTGAAGGACTGAATAGGCCAAGGTCCGGCCCTTGCGGTCTTTCAGCCATTTCTGCGCAGGCTGATATCCGCCGATATGGAAGCTCCACGCGGTTTCCGGGACATTGGCCCGCGCGCCAAGTTGTATTCTGACCCGGTGCCCCCACATCCTGCATAGATTTGTGGGCGGGGTTATCCGGCCTCTTGACCCAAGCGAACATTTGCGGAACATATACCCTCTATGGCTCTTACGAAAATTTCCGTCCGCGGTGCTCGCGAACATAATCTCAAGGGCATTGATATCGATCTGCCGCGTGATGCGTTGATCGTGATTACCGGTCTGTCGGGCAGTGGCAAATCCAGTCTGGCGTTCGATACGATCTATGCCGAGGGGCAGCGGCGTTATGTCGAGAGCCTGAGCGCCTATGCGCGGCAATTCCTGGAAATGATGCAGAAGCCCGATGTCGAGCATATTGACGGGCTGTCGCCTGCGATTTCCATCGAGCAGAAAACCACCAGCCGCAATCCCCGCTCTACCGTCGCGACGGTGACGGAGATTTACGATTATATGCGGCTGTTGTGGGCGCGGGTGGGCATTCCCTATTCGCCCGCCACCGGCAAACCGATCGAGGCGCAGATTGTCTCCACCATGGTCGACCGGGTGATGGCTTTGCCCGAAGGCACGCGGCTGTATTTGCTCGCCCCGGTGGTGCGCAGCCGCAAGGGCGAATATCGCCGCGAGCTGGCTGAATGGCAGAAGGCCGGATTTACCCGCGTGCGGATCGACGGCGAGCTGTATCCGATTGAGGAAGCGCCCGCGCTCGACAAGAAATTGAAGCATGATATCGAGGTTGTGGTGGACCGGCTGGCGGTGAAGAAGGGCCTTGAAACGCGGCTGGCCGACAGTTTTGAAACCGCGCTGAAATTGGCCGAGGGGCTGGCCTATGTCGATCTGGCCGAGGGTGTGGTGCCGGGGCGCGAGGATGAAGAAGCTGGCGGCGGCGCAATGAAGGGCGCGGGGATACCGGCCAACCGGATCGTGTTCTCCGAGAAATTCGCTTGTCCCGTCAGCGGTTTCACCATCGAGGAAATCGAACCGCGCCTGTTCAGCTTTAACTCGCCGCAGGGGGCCTGTCCGACCTGTGACGGGCTGGGCGAGAAGCAATTGTTCGATCCGCAACTGGTGGTGCCGAACGAGCTTCTCAGCCTGAAAAAAGGCGCGGTGATGCCGTGGGCCAAGTCAAACCCGCCGTCGCCCTATTACATGCAGGTGCTGGGATCGCTGGCGAAGGCCTATGATTTCGATCTGAACACACCGTGGGCCGAGTTGGAACCGGATCAGCGGATGATTGTGCTGCATGGTACAGGCGGAATGCCGGTGCCGCTGACGTTTAAGGATGGGCGCAAAACCTACACCGTCAACAAGGCGTTTGAAGGCGTGATCGGCAATCTCAACCGCCGGTTGATGCAGACCGACAGTGCGTGGATGCGGGAGGAATTGAGCAAGTTCCAAACCAGCCAGCCGTGTGAAACCTGCGGCGGCGCGCGGCTCAATCCCAAGGCGCTGGCGGTCAAGATCGTCGGCAGCGATATCGCCGGGCCAACGCAAATGTCGGTGTCCGATGCGAAGGAATGGTTCCTGGCGCTGGATGAGAAATTGACTTCGCAGCAGAGCCAGATTGCCAGCGCGATCCTGAAGGAGATTAACGAGCGGCTGGGGTTCCTCGACAATGTCGGGCTGGATTACCTCAACCTCAACCGAACTTCAGGTACATTGTCGGGTGGCGAAAGCCAGCGCATCCGGCTGGCCAGCCAGATCGGTTCGGGGCTTTCGGGCGTGCTCTATGTGCTCGATGAACCGAGCATCGGATTACACCAGAAGGATAACGACCGGCTGCTGGAAACGCTGAAACGGCTGCGCGATCTGGGCAATACGGTGATTGTGGTGGAGCATGACGAGGATGCGATCCGTCAGGCGGACCATGTGGTTGATCTGGGGCCGGGCGCGGGTATCCATGGCGGCGAAGTGGTGGCGCAGGGCACGCTGAAACAAGTGCTGAAGGTCAAGCGTAGCCTGACCGCGCAATATCTCACCGGCGCGCGGCGGATTGAAATTCCCGAAAAACGCCGCAAGGGCAATGGTCACAAGCTGACGGTGCACGGTGCGCGGGCGAATAATCTGCGCAATGTCACGGCCAGCATCCCATTGGGCACCTTCACCTGCATCACCGGCGTTTCGGGCAGCGGCAAGTCCAGCTTCACCGTTGATACGCTGCACGCGGGCGCGGCGCGGGCGCTGAATGGGGCGCGGATTATTGCCGGGCCGCATGACAAGATTACCGGCCTGGAATTCTGCGACAAGGTGATCGAGATTGACCAGTCGCCGATTGGCCGCACACCGCGCAGCAACCCGGCGACCTATACCGGCGCGTTCACGCAGATCCGTGACTGGTTCGCGGGTCTGCCGGAAAGTCAGGCGCGGGGGTACAAGCCGGGGCGCTTCAGCTTTAACGTCAAGGGCGGCCGGTGCGAGGCGTGCCAGGGTGACGGGCTGATCAAGATCGAAATGCATTTCCTGCCCGATGTCTATGTCACCTGCGAACAGTGCAATGGCAAACGCTATAACCGCGAAACGCTGGAGGTGAAGTTCAAGGGCCTGTCCATCGCCGATGTGCTGGATATGACGATTGAGGAGGCGGAAGGTTTCTTCAAGGCGGTCCCCAGCATCCGTGACAAGATGCATATGCTGAACGAGGTGGGCCTGGGGTATATCAAGGTCGGACAGCAGGCGACCACGCTTTCGGGCGGGGAGGCGCAGCGGGTCAAGCTGGCGAAGGAACTGTCCAAACGCAGCACCGGCCAAACGCTGTATATTCTGGATGAACCGACCACTGGTTTGCATTTCGAGGATGTCCGGAAACTCCTCGAAGTGCTGCAGCGGCTGGTTGATCAGGGCAATTCGGTGGTGGTGATCGAACATAATCTGGATGTGATCAAGGTGGCCGACTGGATCATCGATCTGGGCCCCGAAGGCGGCGTGCGCGGCGGCGAAGTGGTGGCGGCGGGCACTCCGGAACAGGTGGCGCAGGAACCGCGCAGCTTCACCGGCGGATATCTGAAGGACATGTTGGCGAAACAGGCCCGCTGATTTGACGGCGCCGCGCACTGCATTATGATCCCTGATCCTGAGCGGAGGGGAGAATAGGCAATGCATATCAGGATGATGATGGCCGTACCGATGTTGGCGGCAATGCCCGCAGGCTGCGCAGAACCGCCCACGGCGGAGGAGATCAATGCCAGCACAATCGCGAATTGCGAACGCCAGTGGACCCGCATGGGCGGCCCGGCGGGCAAGGGCCCGGATATGTGCCGCTGCATTGTGAACGAGGCCGCCAATCGCGGGCTGGAAATGACCGATATTTTCTCCGGCGGCGAAGCGGAGTTAAAGGAAGTCGCCAAATCCTGCGCTGCGGCCTACGGGCCATGATCGGAATGTGCGGCGGTAAAGCGCAAGTATCAAGCGCGACCAATAATGCCGGGAATGGTCCGGTCCGCGACTAGCGGACCGCAAGCGCGACTGCGCGCCCGAGCTTATGCGAGGATAGCCAAAGCCGCGGATGCGACTGCCGGCGCTTGAGGCTAAACAAAAAACTTCCGCCCGAGCTTATGCGAGGCAAGCCGTTGCGACGCACTCGCGCAGCGAGAACCGGGCCGGATGGCCAATCCGTTCATCCTGAGCCTGTCGAAGGACCGGCGCCTGAGGGGCCCAAACAGATAACCGATCATGGAATGCCGCCGATGGCGGGTCACTTTTTTCTGGGCGGCATGTCAGGTGGTGGGTTTGGGGTTAGGTAAGGGATCACCGTAATCGCTGCAATGTGCTTGCCAATTCACCGAAAACCACGAATAGGCTAGGTTCCGCCAGAAGACCCAGAGATGGGCGATTTGGACAGGTGGCAGAGTGGTCGAATGCGCCCGCCTGATAAGCGAGTGTGCCTGCAAGGGCACCGTGGGTTCGAATCCCACCCTGATAGAGAAAGCTCGCTCCGGCTGTGCCGTTGAGCGAGCTTTCTGCATCTAGCCTCAATTTGCTGGTTTCATAGCCGGGAATGGTCCGGTCCGCGACCAGCGGACCGCAAGGGCGACCGCCCGCCCGAGCTTATGCGAGGTAGCCAAGCGGGCCGGATGGCCCGCGCCCGGCGCTTGAGGGGCCCAAACAAATAACCGATCTTGGGATGCCGCCGATGGCGCGTTGTATTCCTTCCGCGCCGTTATGAAAGGTCGCCAGATTGCGGATTTAGGTGAGGTGTCACCTTAAGGCGTACTATTCTTGCTCCGCAACGGCGGTTCTCTCCGATTGAGTTGCGTATATTAGGAATTGGTCCGAGGCTTATAGTCGTGCTGTGTTCAACTATTCGACAAACAGTTGAAAAGCTGTATCTTTCAAAGCATTTTCTGGAACAGAGATAATGCGCGCGCTTAAATGAAAAAATGGCTACATGTGTTCAGGATCAGGGGCGAGCATCTTGATCAAGCTAATTTGTTTGCAGAAGACCGCAGTCCGGCAGACGTAATTGCCGATGCCCTTATGGCGATGCCAGCTGGCGAGATCGGCGGTGGAAGCGAATGGCATATCGCGGCGGCAGAACGCTTTGCAGGCAACGCAATCTTCTTTCAAATTGGAAGAGTTCAACAGGTTAATAATCCACAATATGACGACCAATCGAAGAAGTTCTACGAGGCAGAAGGCGAAAGGGCACCATATACCTCCGGTGTTTATGACGGAGAAACACAGGCCTGCGTAATTGAAAAGAAATCATCGGTATCCGGAAAGGCTGTCGAGATAGGACCCAAACTTGAGAAGCTTCTAAACTTGCCTCGCTTTGCTTCAGACGCAGCCTTTCAAATCGTGGTTGACGAGCTGCGCGATCCGCATGCATTTATTGACCAGATCAGGAGCGCGCATCGCGTAACGCGTTTTTCGTTTGCAGCTGAATTTGAAAATGCACATGATGTCGGAAAGCTGATTCACCGACCAGCTGAGCGCTATAACGAAATAATTCGAGGCGAGAAAACGACCGTTGAAACCCGAGGTGATGATCTAGACAAAGAAGTCGTTGAAGAGGTAGCTGCGAAGCGCAGCTTCGGTTGGCGATCCGGCCTCTGCTACTATCAAGGAAGAGGAGGGGGGAAAGCCTAAAACTGTCTATCTACGCGGCACGCCACTTCTCGAATCTTTTGAGTTTTTTGAATCAATAGAGGAGCTAAAGAAGTCAATGTTGACCTCCTTAAGGTCCGCCTATCAGCGTATCCGCAGGCCGCTAAATGATTGAAGGATTTTGGTCCTGGATGTTTTTAAAATCAGGCAACAAACCTGGTTATAGACTACTGTTAACCCGGTGGCTTCTCTTTGATGCTGCAATTTCATTGTCTCTTGTGTTCGGCCTTAAGGTCAGCGGGTTTGAATTTGCCCAAAAAGCACTGTTTCCAGCGGCTTCAATATTAGTGGGAATGGCGGTCGCATGGACTGCGAGGGCTGCCGTTATTATAAACGATGGAGCGTTTCGTAAAAATTTTATATCCAATGAGAATCCGATTGAGTGTCTGTGCCGAAATTAAGTTGAGTGGTATCAGCTGGTTATCTTGACGGCAGCCCGGATCGCTGATTCTGCGGTTTTGCAACAAACCAAAGGATAATAGCGATGTGGACAGATA
>Ga0335398_10008099_pt1 | contig 12581 bp, 10 predicted proteins | sample BON03_FD_205742 | JGI IMG/M metagenome (GOLD analysis project Ga0335398, IMG submission 205742) | Freshwater microbial communities from Lake Bonney liftoff mats and glacier meltwater in Antarctica - BON-03 (spades assembly) (version 2) | ecosystem: Environmental > Aquatic > Freshwater > Ice >...
TTGCAATTTATTTGGTACTTTATCTACTTCTACAGCAGATACTACGGTGCGCAATGTTATGCGAGATTTGTACGGCAACAAAACAGACCAAAAAAGCATATTGGTTGCCAATGCCAATAAAACTTACCTTTTGGGCTTGTGTAGTAGCCATGATTGGAGTAATTTTGTGGATAACAGTTTGGGTTTATATTATCAGAATATGGCGTTGGCACTCACGGATATTAATTACAATTTGAGCAGCTATTTAAGCAAGGTGCAAGCCGCTATTGGTAAATCTTCGTTTACCACCATGTTATCGGGTTTGGATTTAACGATTACCAATGAGTGGGTGGCAGAGGAGCATTTTATGTATGGTAGCAGTAGGCTTGGGGTTTATAGGAGTAATAAAACTTTGAGCAAAGAAACCTTTGAGGTGTTAGCAGTAGATGGCTACGGAAACATCACGGAGAAAAACAGGTTGGATAGTTTTGTTTATGTGCTGCGTACAGATAGTTTTACGAGGGTGTTAACCCAGAAAAACTATGAACTTACCAATCATTTGGGTAATGTTTTAGCAGTAGTAAGCGACCGCAGAACACCCACATCAGCAGGTGGCATAAACATTGATTATTATGAGGCTGATGTTACGTCTGCAACGCTGTATTATCCCTTTGGCATGGAGTTGAAAACATATGCTGCGGATAGTAATGGGTATAGGTTTGGGATGAATATGCAAGAAAAGGACGATGAGATATTTAAAGGAGCTTATAGTGCGGAATACTGGGAGTATGACAGCCGCATAGGTAGAAGATGGAATGTTGACCCAATGACTGCAAAATATCCTTGGCAATCACCTTATGCTTGTTTTAATAATAATCCAATTTTATATAATGACATAAATGGTGATGAGGCTAAAACGGAAGTTATACCAGCAGGTCATAAAAAACACACTGGTGCGGACGGTAAAAGTTTATATGTGCCTGATAACGCTTCCATAGAGAAGTACACAGCAGCTAGTGAAGTGAAAATTGGTACAAGTGGAACAGTGGCAAAAGTAGCAGCAGGCGAGGTGAGATCATTTACCACTGCCGATGGTAGTAGATATGTGGTAACCTACAACACTAAGAATGGAACATTTATAGGATATAAAAACTATGTAAGTAATACCTTTTATGAAAATCCTAATAATTGGTCGAGCGCTGCAACTATTGAGCAAAAAGATTTTGTACGATATTCTGAAACATGGGATTGTGAAGATGCTGCAAGAAAAACTTGCAATAATGCAGATGCTCAACCTGGATGGAGAAATTCAGGTACAACGATGGAGGCAGATAATTCTAACCAACCTAAGAATGACCAATTAGTAATTGATAGACAAGCTGGCGTTGATTTGATAAATGCAAATCTGAAAGTTAATAAGCCTGTTTTAGTTGGATTAAGTTATAAAAATGCTGATACGGGTGAACCTCAATTGGGCAATTCTAAAAATCGAAATAAATTAGTGGGACATTTTGTTGTTATTGTTGGATATGGAGTTGAAAATGGCAAAACCGTATATTACTATTGGGATAATGCATTTAACTATAATGCAGGAGGAAGTGAGCAAACAACACCAATTATTAAAAAAATATTTCTAGACAGTGACAATAGAATTGCCAATGATAATTATTTTGTAGCAGATGTAAGACCAAATTTATGAAAACATTAATAATAAATATATTTCTTTTAATTATACTTTGTAAGTGCCAAACAAATCAAAGATTAGGTAAAATAGATTCAATAATTTTACAGGATTCTGCAAAAAATGTAGCGGTAATTAATAAAGTTGGTCAATTTTTGGATTTTGAAATTCATGATTCAATTGAATCATATATGTGGTCTACAATCCATAAAAAAGTTTCAAAATCCTATAAAATAGATTCCTCTGTAGCAATTAAAAAGAAGTTAGGATTAAACAAGAATGACCCACAAATTATAGTGCCGATAAAAGAATTTTTAATTTCAGATTCGTTAAATCTCTACTTTGTTGAATTATACTTAAAGGATAGCTTTCCAATATTTTTTCGAAAAGTATACTCCATTTTAACAGCGAAAGACCATACTTTAATTTATGATACATTACTTGTGTATAATGATAATAGAAGCTACAGTTCTTCTTATTGTGAGTTTTATACTTTTAAATATTTAAATTATAAAATTTTCAGATACCATCCTGATTGTAATAATGTAAAAATTTATAGTCAAGAAGAATTTGCAATTGATACTTTAACAAATAGATTTGTTAAGAAAGTAAGGTAAAGATTTAAAAGAGGGTGAATAGTAAAAGCAATATTAAGTAATTGATTAAATTTGAATGGTAGTGTAATAGTGGGTAGTGTATCAAAAGAGTGGATGATTTGAAAATAAGGTTTTAATTTGTTGAATATCGTGATATTAATAAATACAATAAAAAACAATAATTGATTAAATTTGAATTCTAAAATGCGCTTGTCCATAACCCATATTAGCCCTAAAAGCCTATATCCCTTTGGCATGGAGTTGAAAACATATGCTGCGGATAGTAATGGGTATCGATTTGGGTTTGGTGGGATGGAGAAAGATGATGAGATCAAAGGCTCTGGAAATAGTTTAGATTTTGGAGCAAGGATTTATGATAGTAGGTTGGGGAGGTGGTTAGCTCTTGACCCATTGATGAAGGAATATCCATCTTGGAGTCCGTATTTAGGTATAGGAAACAGTCCAATTTTATATATAGATATTGATGGAAGAGAAATTATTATACCTAATACAGTTATAAAGCATGATGGTCCAGCATTGCCAAAGACAACGGCTGAACTTGGAAACACAACAACAGACTGGTGTTATGAATATAATAAAGAGACCAAGGAATTTGATATAACTGTTCAGCAATTTCAAGTATACTCGAGTAGTTTATCTTCTATTGATAAGGAAAATCCAGGTGTTAAAGAATTTATTATTGTACATGAAGGAGTACATATTACAAGGACAAATGAAGCTATGTACAAAGATATAAGTGTCACAATGAACATTAATGGAAAGGAAAAGACCTATGCTGGCAGGGCTGATCATGTTCTTACGGATTATTACAATAATAATTATCAACCTCGGTTAAATAAAATTAATAGTGATAGAACAGATGCCCATGCCGCCATCAACCAAAAATATACTACTGCTATAAAGGATGCAATGAATCAAGGCGACAATGAAAAAGCAAGTGAACTCTTGAGTAAAGTACGAGCGGAAAAATCAGATTACGATAATAATACATACAACGTAGCCAAACAGAATCTGAAGAAAGAGTACGTTGAATTTACATCTCTGGTAAGAGGAAAAGTAATTCAAAATGACAAGAATGCAAATGTACATACTGGAGATAATAATGTTGGTATTGAAGCTGCAGCCAAAATGGAAACTCAAGAAGCCAAAGATTATCAAACTAGTGATAAAAATCCAATAAAATATAAAGAAGTAATAATTGAAAATGTTGATGTCATTGAAACAAGATAATTTTTTTGTTGCAGTTGTAGTAATACTAACCTTACTGATACTACCAAATTCTTGCACACCACAAAAAAGCAATTGTGCAAAGGAAAGGGTTTCACATTCGTCAGATCTTGACTCTGTCTTCGGAAGAAACAAATACAATAATGATACTCTTATAAACAAAATCACTTTGGACAGTATTCAAAATAGAAGCTTATTCTTCAATAAAGTAACGGATAGCGCATTTAGAAAACGCTACCCAGAGTTATTTAGTCATGAAAATGTAGATTATGACTCTAGTCAATTGCCTCCCATAATACCCTCAACTGATAGACAACAGGAGTTCAAAATTCTAAGAGATGAAGTTTTAGATTCTCTAGAAAATGACAATCTTCCTGCATTTCTCTTAGATCCATGTGTAGATTATTTAACTAAAACAGTTATATATAGTAGGGTAAATTCAGAAATTGAAGCTTCATTTAGACATGATTTGATTGAATCATTAAGTAAGGAACAAATATATTTAATACTTAAACTAGGCTACGAATTAGAATTAAAAAAGGTTTGTAATTTTAAAAAGTTTTGCGGTAATTGTGATTGGATTCCTTATAGTGATATTTCCACATGGGATTTATTGAACAATCGCTTGAATAACAAAAATAATAATACAAAATATCCAGATTATTCAAAATAAGCTTGTGAAGGTAGTGTATCAAAAGAGTGGATGATTTGAAAATAAGGTTTTAATTTATGGAATATCATGATATTAATAAATACAATAAAAAACAATAATTGATTAAATTTGAATTCTAAAATGCGCTTGTCATTAACCCATATTAGCCCTAAAATCCTATATCCCTTTGGCATGGAGTTGAAAACATATGCTGCGGATTCAAATGGATATCGGTTTGGGTTTAATGGAATGGAGAAAGATGATGAAATATTTAAAGGAGCGTATAGTGCAGAATATTGGGAATATGACAGTCGCATAGGTAGAAGATGGAATGTAGATCCTTTAACTGCAAAATATCCGTGGCAATCACCTTATGCTTGTTTTAATAATAATCCATTGCAATTTTCTGACCCCAATGGTTTAGAAGGTCAAAGTGATCCTCCTAAACAACATACGGTAAAAAAGGATGAAACCTTAGGAGGTATTGCTGCCGCTAATAATGTAAGTGTTGATGATTTATTAGCTTGGAATAAGGGAAATATTGCGGTAAAAAGTGCGAATGTAGTTTGGGCTGGGTATAACATTAATATAAGTGACCCAAATCCAACTTCTGATGTAAGTATAAATGTTATTGATGATGAGATGAAAGACCGTATCAATTTTAAACCTGATGTTTATTTTAAAGGAAAGGGAGAAAAAGGAAATCAATTCGGATATATGACTGAAATACCAGGTAATCAAACTGGAAAGGAGGAATACTTGGAAAGATACTTTGAATTCATAACAGGCGATGGATGGACAAATATGGTTTATGGACCAAGTTCTCAAATGACACAAGGTGTGTCACAAATGGAATCAATAGATAAGGCAAGGCAATATTTTTACACAAAGTATGCTGGAAATAATGGAAATTTTTCAAGTAGTAATTCCGTTACTAATTATAGGGGGACTTGGACAACTTCTGATGTAGTAGCAACAGGTAGCGGTAATATGTCAGCCCAGTACGTTGGTTCCTGTTCAATAAATGTGTTTGTTTCTGCAGATTGCAAAAATTTAATTTTTGTAGTTGCAAATTCGACATCTCAATGGTCTTATTCTTATCATCTGTTGCCGAAGAGTTGGAATCCAGAAAGGCCATCTGATTTTACGGCTTACGATTCAAAAGAAAAAATATCCTATTCAACTATTTATAATCTTTACATTTGGAAAGAACCTATAACGGCAACATCAAGTGGAAGTTGTACACAGAATAACAGTGGAGGAGGATGTATTTTAAGATGATGTTAAAGTTACTAAATTCTATGATAATCTTAATACTTATTTTTTCGTGTAACACGGAGAAAAGTCTTAACCGTAAAGAAATTGAAGGAACTTATATAAACAATAATGATATTAATGATGTTATTAAAATTTACGGCAATGGGACGTATGAACATAAATATCACTTGAATAGCAAAATAGTTATCGAAAAATACCGATATCAATACTTTCCAAGTAGTGATAATAATGTAATCAATTTTGATTCATTTAATTATTTGGCTAATCAGGAGTTTTTTGGATGGGATGCACTAGTTAAAAAACATAGAATAATTAACTCTAAAATAACACTTTATTATGGTGCATCCATTGAATATACAAAAGGTAGCTTATGGTAGTGGGTAGTGTATCAAATGCGTGGATTTTGAAAATTATTAATACCACCAAATATTTTTGGCATCATTACCTTTTTCTGCGAGTTCGTTATTACGAACATAGATATCCAAACAAAAACCTCCCAATGCATTTGCTTCTTGTCTTAAAACATCTGATCAATTACCTAATAGCAACCGTCCGTAAATAACACTCATATTCCCTTGATAAATACTTACTCAAACCATTTACCCTAACTTCTAGCAAATCAAGTTGATTATTATTTAATTTTACGGGACTGTAATAACCTGAATCTTGTGGTTTTGGTGGAATTATTTCAATAAGTTGTTTTAAAGTAGGAGAATCAACGACAAACTCTGCTACAAATGTATCGTCAAAAGTATTGTATACCTCAATAAGAGTTTCAGTTTTCATATAAATATTTCTTTTTATAAAACAAAATTATAAACCTACAGGGAGTAAAACTATTATAACAATTACAGTTAAAACTCCACCAACAGTTATAACTGCTTCTTCAGAGGGGGCGGGGACTGGTGGAATTATTATTGGCTTAAGTATCGGAGCCGGAATCCAATTACTTGGGGGTAAGCTTAGTATGGGTTCAATTCTCCTTCCAGGTACAGGTAGACCTATTTGATCTCCACTTTCAGGGTCAAAAACTCCTGTGTGCTTTCCACGTGGGTTATAACGTTCCAGTTCTCCGTGCTGTCCATCCCATTCAAATATATCACCACCAGGCAATCTCCATCGTGTTCTATCACCTTTCGGTTTAACCCTTGTAGCATCTGGAAATCCTGGAATATTTCTTGGAGCTGGTGTGTACCCCGCCTTCTTATCAGTATTATCCGAGTTTTGCGGTTGTTGTAAAGTACTTTGACTTGTTGTATTTCCACTAGTAGCAATTGGCTGCTTTTCTGAACTGGGCAATTTCAGTTTTTCGCCAACATTAACTTGATCGGCTTGAGCTCGCTGTTGAGTTTTAGGGTTCAATGCTCTTAGCGTTTCGACATCTGTTCCGTACTTTTCAGCTATAGCACCAAGATTATCTAATTTACCCACTATATGCGTTTTGGCTCCTTGACTAACCGAACTAGAATTAGTATTTCCAGTAGAATTGGGATTAGACTTACTTGGCTTATCATCAATATTACCCAACGGGTCATTTCTGTAAATAGGGTTATTACCCATTCCAACATAATCACTCAACCAAGGTTGCGCTGCCGCCTCAGGGTCTACAGATAACCATCGTCCAAGTCTTGTATCATACTCCCTATAAAAAGTTGAAATGTTATTGCCAGAGCCATTGATTTCGTTGTCTTGTTCACTCCCTTGATACCCAAACCGATACCCACCACTATCCGCAGCGTAGGTTTTCAACTCCATACCAAAGGGGTAATAAAGCGTAGCATTGGTAACGTCAGCCTCATAATAATCAATGTTTATGCCACCTGCTGATGTGGGTGTTCTGCGGTCGGATACCACCGCTAAAACATTGCCCAAATGATTGGTAAGTTCATAATTTTTCTGGGTCAACACCCTTGTAAAACTATCTGTACGCAGCACATAAACAAAACTATCCAACCTGTTTTTCTCCGTGATGTTTCCGTAGCCATCTACTGCTACCACCCCAAAGGTTTCTTTGCTGAGTATTTTATTACTCCTATAAACTCCAAGCCTACTGCTACCATACATAAAATGCTCCTCTGCCACCCACTCATTGGTAATCGTTAAATCCAAACCCGATAACATGGTGGTAAACGAAGATTTACCAATAGCGGCTTGCACCTTGCTTAAATATTTACTTAAATCCATATTTTTATATCATCCACTCTTTTGATACACTACCCTATCCTACCCCCAATAATCTTTTATTGCAAATTCATAAAATACATTTAGTGGCAATACATTTTCCTTAACTTTTAATTTACCATTATTTTTTTCTAAAAACAATTTATTTAAATAAAAAAAGCTTGGTAAAATATGCTCACCATAAAATAAATCGGCATGCAATGTTTTATACTCGTCAATTAAAAAAAAATTAGTATTCATATTGATTTTTGTTTGGTTCCTTATTATAAAGTACTTTTTACTATTATAGTGAAAAAAAGTATCCAAAATAAAAGTTTCAAATTCATCTAAGTAATAAATTTCTTTAAGTTCACAAGTATTAGTTCTGTTTTTCATGATCACAGAATCAAAAACTTTTAAGCTAATTGATGTAATACCCATGTAATTAAAAAAAGTTGAAATTGAATCTTGAAACTGAATTTTATAAAGATTGTTGAAGTCTATTTTTTTATTTTTAATTATCGAGATTTCTTTATACTCTCTATAAATTGACGGCTTTAATGATTTAACATAATGAGCAGTGTCAGAAATATTTTTCTGAATCATTATTAAAATACCAGAATTTTGGTATTCAATTATTGCCTTTCTTCTAATGTTACAATTAGTTAATAACAAAATAAATATACATAAAGAGAGAGTGTGTGCAGTTTTCATATTACTTTACTTTTTTACAGGCGCTGGTGTTCCAGCAGCTAATTTTTTATTATCTTTTTCACCAGAGTAATAAACCTTATCAGTTAATAATTCAGGTATACTTTCAATGTATTTTTTTTTGGATTCAGCCAATGTTGCTGTATACGCATCGATTTGCTCCTTAGTATATTTTTCAGAATCTAAATAATCTGATGGAATTCCAGCCTTCTTAATCATGTATTCATTAAAACCTCCTGCTCCAGTTTGAGACAAAGACCAATAAGCCAAATCTTCAATTTGTCCTTCAGTATATCCTAATTGGTTATTCTCAGAAAATTGTTTAATCATGCTCTTCATATTCTCAATATAATTTCCACGAGCCATCTTATTATGATGTCCGCTATTTTCGTTACTAATTTCTTGAGTATGCATATATGTATGAAGCATTTCATGATATAATACTATTGCAAGTGCTAAGTCATTATATTCATAAGTATAATAGGCATTAGCATATTGGCTTTTAAAAAATGGCAAGAAAGGATCTTGTGCATCCTCTATAAATTTAACATTAATTCTATACAAGTAAGCATGTCCTGAATTTGGAATTGAAGAAAAATTGTCTGTTATAACTTTGGGGTTAAATGCTGCTGTTGTTACATGAATATTGTTACCATTTGAAACCCTACCCTCACCATATGTTTGTGAGTTACCATTAATAAATTTTGAACTTGAAGTTTTTGCAATAACTGCATACTCCAAATTTAATGTTTCACTTTTTTGATTAAAATGTGTTACTAATACCATAAATTGTATGTTATTGTTAGTTACCATTTTATCAAATACAACACCATATCTGCTTGCCTTAAATTCAGTCGTTGGTACTATATCTCTACCATCAGGGTCTATAAAAAATAACGGATTGTTTAAAAATGCACAATATGATGAAGTATAAGGATATTTATATTCATGAGGGTCTCTACTTAACCATCTCCCTAGCCTTGCATCATGTATTCTGTATTCAAAAATTACATGGCCTCCACTTTGACCTGAAATATCGTTTTCATTTTCCTGTCCATTAAACCCATATCGGTATCCCGCAGAGTCCGCCTGATACGTTTTCAACTCCATGCCAAAGGGGTAATAAAGCGTAGCATTGGTAACGTCAGCCTCATAATAATCAATGTTTATGCCACCTGCTGATGTGGGTGTTCTGCGGTCGGATACCACCGCTAAAACATTACCCAAATGATTGGTAAGTTCATAATTTTTCTGGGTCAAAACCCTCGTAAAGCTATCTGTACGCAGCACATAAACAAAACTATCCAACCTGTTTTTCTCCGTAATGTTTCCGTAGCCATCCACCGCTACCACCTCAAAGGTTTCCCTACTCAAAGTTTTGTTACTCCTATAAACCCCAAGCCTTGAAGAACCATACATAAAATGCTCCTCTGCCACCCACTCATTGGTAATCGTTAAATCCAAGCCCGATAACATCGTGGTAAACGAAGATTTACCAATAGCGGCTTGCACCTTGCTTAAATAGCTACTCAAGCCGAAGTGTTTGATACACTTGTGCTGCTTTTGCTTCATTGCAGACGTTTTAAGAGCATACCGATAGCTATCGGTATAGTTAAATTGATACATATATCTAAACCTTTTTCTCTAATTATATTTATTAATAATATGGTATTCAGCAAATTAAAACCTTATTTTCTAATCATCCACTCTTTTGATACACTACTCAATTCACTTCTTATCAAAATAGTTTTTGAATTTTTTGTAACAATCATTATTCACAACATACTTTCGGTTTGCATAACTATAATAACCTTTGGAAGTATCACTTTCGAAAAAGTTTCTAGATGTAATACCTAAAACTGGATGAAAAAGTAAATAACCTCTTGCTTTAGAATGTTCTGCTGTGCCCTGATATGGAAGCCTGTACTGCGTCAATAATGGCTTAGTGATGTCAACCGAAAATAGGTCATAAACGCCATGGAACCTATATTGCAAACCATAATTAGTTTCTACAACAGAGTCTAAGACCAAAATATAAATATTTAGTGATTGCAATCCATTTTCATCCCGATATGAGGAAACAGTAATTTCAGGCAAATAAATGGTATCTCCTATTTGAGGTTTATTTATATTTAGAATTTCCAATTTATGTTTTCCTAATATAGAAAAAACTCGTTCAGATTTAAGCAAATATTTACTAACTGCCATTTTAAAAATGGGATCTTCGGATAAGTTCCGCCTATATACCCAGTTTTCTATGGTATCATTATTATTATTTATCCTATTTTGAAATATTGGGTATAATGTGTCCCCATTCCTTTTTAGCTCAATATAAGAGTACGATGAGCAATTACAAGGTGATAGAATTGGGATTCTAGAATTTGCCAAAACTATAAAAACACATATAAGGACTAATCCAAAAGTTATAAAACTATTTTTTCTCATCCTTTTTTGTTGTTGTCGTATCGGTTTTCTTGGATATTTTTTTTAAAGGTTCAGCCTTCTGGTCTCCAACTTCGTTATAGGCTGAATCTGGATATTTTTTCTCATCGGCTTCATCTGGGGTTAAATTTTCTGTTGTATAAGTTAATTTATAACCCTCTGAAATTATTTCTTCAATTGTCAATTCTAATCCATACTTTTTATTAATTTGAGCAACAAATTCAATATCCGTACTAGATTTAGCGTCCAGTTGAATTCCTTTTAAAATTAGAATAACTGCTTCCCTATCCTTCAGTTTACCTGAGTTACCCATAGAATAAACTTCCTTCAAACTTTCAATAGCATCAATAACAAGATTTGTGTTTCTAGGTTCATCGGAAGAAAAACTAGCCGCATGAAAAATAACTTCATGAACAAAATTAGCTGCTCTGGCCGCAGGGGTCAAGATATTATATGTAATTTCATCTGAATCCCTTTTGGGATCTTGTTCTTCAGCTAACTTAACGATTGCATTTGGATTGAACTTCACAGCCTTATTTTTATTATCTGAAGCTGCCATAGGTACAGTAGCGACAATATTAGGTTCTCTGTGTTCCATTGAGAGGTGTAGATTCTTTTCCGAACCCATATACCCACCTAAGTATTTATAGAAGACAGAATTTTTATCAATTTCATTGACAATATTTTGCACCATTTCAAATCCCTGATTATATAGTATAAACCAGTTTGTAGGTATTATATCTCTTCCATCACCATCTATAAAATATAGGGGGTTATTTGCTGCAAAGTTGTACGCACTCCATCCGGGATATTTATTCATCAATGGGTCTAGTGCTAACCACCGACCCAACCTTGAATCATAAATCCTTGCCCCAAAATCTAAGCTATTTCCAGAGCCTTTAATGTCATCATCTTTCTCCATCCCATTAAACCCAAACCGATACCCATTACTATCCGCAGCGTACGTTTTCAACTCCATGCCAAAGGGGTAATAGAGCGTGGCAGACGTAACGTCAGCCTCATAATAATCAATATTATTAACATTTTGGTGAGGTGTTCTGCGGTCGCTTATTACAGCAAGAACGTTTCCTAGATGGTTGGTAAGCTCATAATTTTTCTGTGTCAACACCCTTGTAAAACTATCTGTACGCAGCACATAAACAAAACTATCCAACCTGTTTTTCTCCGTGATGTTTCCGTAGCCATCTACTGCTACCACCCCAAAGGTTTCTTTGCTGAGTATTTTATTACTCCTATAAACTCCAAGCCTACTGCTACCATACATAAAATGCTCCTCTGCCACCCACTCATTGGTAATCGTTAAATCCAAACCCGATAACATGGTGGTAAACGAAGATTTACCAATAGCGGCTTGCACCTTGCTTAAATAGCTGCTCAAATTGTAATTAATATCCGTGAGTGCCAACGCCATATTCTGATAATATAAACCCAAACTGTTATCCACAAAATTACTCCAATCATGGCTACTACACAAGCCCAAAAGGTAAGTTTTATTGGCATTGTCCACCAATATACTTTTTTGGTCTGTTTTGTTGCCGTACAAATCTCGCATAACATTGCGCACCGTAGTATCTGCTGTAGAAGTAGATAAAGTACCAAATAAATTGCAACAATCATAGATGCCATTGCCCGCTGCCAACCCACTTTTAATCATAGCACTCGTCAAACCAGATATTACCTGATACAAAACAGTAGAATTGTATAAAGAGGCTATTTGCGTGGCTATTTGCGCATCTGTCCAATTGGCTCTTAAATATATTATTTCATTGGCTGTACCCGGAGACGGCATAGGCCCACCTGCCATTTGATACAT
>Ga0335398_10008106_pt1 | contig 12577 bp, 10 predicted proteins | sample BON03_FD_205742 | JGI IMG/M metagenome (GOLD analysis project Ga0335398, IMG submission 205742) | Freshwater microbial communities from Lake Bonney liftoff mats and glacier meltwater in Antarctica - BON-03 (spades assembly) (version 2) | ecosystem: Environmental > Aquatic > Freshwater > Ice >...
AAATGATCCAAATTGCTCACCTTCCGTAAGATAATGCATTACTAGGCACCCTTGATGAAACAAAACCTCCCGCGAATATCGGGGATTTTATCGCGATCAACTGCCCCGTTTAATTTTAGGACTCCCCCTAAGACGTTTTCCATCACCGCACCCCCAAGCCATTCCGTGTTGTAGAGAATGTAACGCGTGGGATAGATGAGTTCGCTGCGGGCCGGCAGAAGGCTGTAGTCAGGGTTACTTGGATCCATCCGGCGGGTCCTCCATGGATCATATTGGGTGGTATCAAACAAGGTGTAGGAGATATCCCAGTGGTCCATACTGAGAGCCCCAACCGCTTGATAACTGATGCCAGTATTGCCAATCTCCTCATTTTTGTAGGCCACCGAGAAATCCACGAAGAAGTTCTTCCAGTGGTAATCGCGACTATAAGGGCTGATCAGGTAATCCTGAGCCACGGTCGCCGAGCTGCGCAGATTATTCGCATGCCAATCGATCGAACCAAGTGCACCGAAGATATTCATTTTCATGCTGAACTCGTCGTTGAGCTCCGACTCCCATACCACCTGCATCGACTGGCCGCTCTCGAGGTTGCGGAATTCATCATCGTCGGGATTACTCGAGAAATCCCGCAATACCTTACCGTTAGTATCCAGCGCGGTGGTGCTGTTGCGGCTATCCGTTTCCGTCAAAGCAAAACGCACCCGCACCCGTGATTTATTGCTGAAATCATAAGCAAAAGAAGGCGCGATCAAAGTGGCCTTTTCGTAATCGTTTACCCAGCCGGCACGGTCGTATGATTGGGATCCAAGCACCAAACGATACTGCAGGTTACTTTCCTCTCCATGCATGCCGCCCACATCGACCATGCCAGAATAAAAATTGTCGGTGCCCACAACCACCTGCACCTTGTTTTTCTGGTTACGATTAGCGTATTTGGGCAATAGGTTCACATAGCCTCCATAGGCCGCAAAAGCCCCAAACGTCACTGACGCTGGACCTTTGATGACCTCAATCGCGTCCACATTGAACGTGGTCAGACCATTGAGTGATCGCATGGTCGCTCCATCGACCGACCAGTTCTGAGCACGAAAACCGCGAATGAAGGCACCAGCAGCTGAACTGCCAGCGGAACTCACGTTGCTCACGCCGGGAATGAGACGAATGAGGGCTTCAGAAGGAGACCCCGCGCCAATATCATCAATCAAGTCGCGCGTGACCACACTGACCGTCTGCGGCACATCGAGGATCTTACGAGCAGTTTTCCCTCCGATCAAAGTAGCCGAGGTCACATACCCTCGATAAGCATCCGCATCGACGCTGAACGCCGATAGTTGCACGATCCGGCTTTTAAGTCTTTTTAGAACAGCAGCCGTAGGCGCCACCGGAGCAGTGTCGTCGCGAAGATACACCAATATCGCTCCCGATTTTTCATCACGCAACGGAGACAATATCGTGCCTGCCAACATGACATCCAAAGCTCGTTCTGCCCGGTAAAACCCGCTGACCTCGTTGGTGGTTACACCGGAAACTTTGTTGACCAAATAAATGACCTGTTCGCCGGAAATATCGATAAACTGTCTGAGCGTCTCCGCCGCATCACCAGCGGGCACTTCATAGGAATTCCGTTCAGAGGTCTCGTAACCAATCGACGCTCGCACCGCTATCACCGCGCCACACAACAAAAGGATACCCCATCTCTTCAGGCCACTTGGGTAGCCATCGGGATAGTATGATCGTGAAAATCGCATCAGTGCGGTAAATCTGTTGATTCTCCTCAAAGCGGACAAGCTTCCGATTAGTCCGATGAGGGAAGCAACTTATTCCCCACAAGCGAGACCCTCCTCGCTCACCAGGGAATACACCCTAGCGGGCTTGCTGCAAAACGATCACATCAGATGAGGGTCGCGTCACCTGGATGTCCCCATCGCGTGAGATGAGAAGAATAAATGCTTCGATGTTATCCGCCTGAATACTGCCCTCAATCAACACCGCAGCCAATTCCGGATTATCAATCCGAATTTGCACCCGATTCCGAAGATTAAACTGTGCCACGGCTTCCGCCAAAGGAGTCTCTACAAAAACCAAACGGTTACCCTGCCATGATAAGAGGTCACGTATGTTTTCAGTCGAAAGACGACTGATCTCGGGCAACGATAACTCAGCCTGAACCGCCACTGAGGTCCAATTCCCCGCGACCATCGCAGGCCATGAATCGACTGCCCCATTTTCGTGGGAGGTCTCTTGCAAGCGCACGGTTCCTTCCGTCACCAGCACCTCCACCGAGCTTTGGATCATCTTCACATTAAAGGCGGTGCCCACGGCCCGAACATCCAAGCCCTTAGCCTCCACCACAAAAGGTCGGTCTTTGTTCTTCGCCACGGCAAAATGAACCTCGCCCCGTCGCAATTTCACGCGGCGCTCATCATCTGTGAATATCAATTTGATCGCGCTGCTTTCATTAAGCTCAACCACCGAACCATCCGGTAAGGTCGCCCGTTGATACCCACCTGCGGTCGTCTCGTAATGGGTCTGGGCAATCCGCAGTTGCGGCTGCTGCGGATCAAGCACCGTGGACGTAATTTGTTGCCAAGAAAAGAATGTGGTTACCGCCAAGGCTGCCGCTGCTGCTGCCGCCAAAACCGGCTTCCATGGAAAGGGAACCACCTTCGACTCGGTCGACGGCGCCAACAAATCAGGATCAGGATGCAACCTCGCTTCAGGACGAAACTCACGGAGCCGCCCCAGCGCTTGCCACGCCGATTCCAGTCGCATCACCGCTGCTTCATGCCGCGGATCCTCCGCCTTCCATGCGGCAAAAGTCTTTTCCTGCTCGGCTGAAAGTCCGTCATCAGACTCCGCCAGCCACGCCGCTGCTCGTGCTTCTATTGACTCGTGCTCACTGGCACGTGGATCCGGTGTGAAATTCATCTTAATTGTCTTTACCTGACGTCTGGCGCGCCGAGATCACCCCGCGTTCAGCAAAATAATCCGAACATCTCCGCATCCCTTTGGCCAATTGGGCCTTCACGGTGTGAGGTGAAATTTTCAGTTCGGCTGCGATTTCTTTTTGAGGCATTCCATATAATAATCTGAGCGTAAGCACTTGGCGGCAACGATCCGGTAAGGTGCGGACCGCTTCCGCGAGCATGTTCAATTCCTGTTGCTTACTAACAGTCTCGGGCACACTCGGCTTATCTTCTGTGACGTGTAAGGCCTCCAGATCGGCTACTCCATCAATAGAAACTACCTTACGTCGACGAAAAAAGTCCAAGGCGGCATTCCGCGCTGTCGTAAAAAGGAACGCTTTCACATAACTGATCTGCCCCTTCTCTTTCGCCCGAATCAGCCGTGCGTAAGACTCCTGAACGTAATCATCCACATCCGGTAAGGAGGGAAATAAGTTGCGCAAGTATGACTTCAGCGAAGCCTCATGGGGCTGCACTTCTTCCTCAAACCAGCGGGCATTTTCGGGGTGTGGCATACGGGTAAACTTAGAGCACAAGGCATTTCATCCACCGAGAAAGGCAACCCCCGATCCAGTGTTTTTAGCCTTTCTTAAAAATTAACATTTTTTAGTAGCCCAGACTCTTATCCCATCCGTCTTAACGGCTTTCTATTCGCATTTTACCAATCGAAAACCACGCGCATATCGCAACGAGACTACTCCCACCAGATCGGACTGGCCCAAGCAGTATGCCCATCACTTTGAATCACGCGGATGTAAACATAACCCGTTTCCTCATTCGAAAAATGCGGCGGGTAATCCTCTTCGTAGCTGAAGACAAATTCCCGCTCCGGCACCGCTCGGTGAATCTTAATGGCTGGTGACATATAGCCATCCTCCGGTGTGCCCACAGATCTCTGGGCTAGTTCGGTGAGCGGAATATCCAGAAGAGTTTCGCCGCTCTTGGTTTGGACGCGGGTCTTCGCGTTGCCCTCAATTTCTAAGATCATCGCTTGCGTGCCGGAGGCGTTAAAATGCGTCCCGCCCATCAATCCCGAAGGATTGTTCACCGTGCGACCCGTCAACGTCACCCGCTTGCCATCCTGAGACAAAATCCGCTCCGACGAAGTTTCCTCATTCTCAACATTTCTGCTGTGCCGAAAACAAGGTGGCATGCCCAGCAACCGCCCACCGATGATCCGGTTTTCGATTAGCCATTCCGAAACCCCATCGCCCCGGCCCCACCCGCATTCGACTTTCACGAAGGTGACGCCCCGGCGTGAATCGCGTATCGATCACGTTGCCCGCTAAGCGTCTCACGCGACAACCTGTGGCATCACCCTCGATCAAATCCACCGATTGAATCGGAGTCGTGCCCTCGAGATCGAAGTGCAAGCGCGCTCCATCTTTGAGCTATGTGAATGAGCCCATGATCGCGTCGCCCAAGCGGGACTCTATTTTGATGCGCGCTCCCGTAGAGGCGATCGTGCGACGACTCTTCAAGCTTCCCAGAGCGAGGCCTGATCTAGCTTGTCCGCCCACACCCCCACGCGGCCGTGGCCGTAGTGTCCCGGATAACCATCGTGCGTATCCGTGCTAGCAATAAAATCAAAGGGGTGCCGCGATGATTGTGCCCTCTTTCATCAGGCATTTTTATTCGCTCAACATCGTAGTGATCTCCTCGAAAACACTGCGCGTCAGATCATGTCGTTCCAACAAGTGGCGAAACTTTAACAGCATTGTCGCATCCGGCCACCCCCTCCTGGCCCAGTTCGATTCCCGCAAACACCGCACCGTCTGACTGTCGTAAATCGCATCCTCCAACGCTTCATCCGCCAGCCCACACCACTGCTACAAAAAATACCCCTCACAGTCCCCGTTCAATCCCCTTCGCAGGTCGCCCTCGCTGTCCCTTCGGGTAATGCGGCTTGATCTGCTCGATCAATCGCTTCCAAGGAATCAATCCTTCCATCTGATCTAAAAACCTCTCCCGTTTGTCCTCTTCTTTTTCTGGCTCCATTCGCTCACCGCAAAGCTCGTTTGGTTTCCATCCTCACTTTCTCTCTCCCCAATTTTCCTTGGCAATCTCTCACGCTATTAAATCAGCGTCTCCTTAATGGAAAAAGCATAACTACGATGGAGCAAATATCTAACGCTTTCACCTAGATTTGGGTCGGATTATTACTAAGTCTATTTTTAACCCATCTTTCTGTTTTTCCTGTTAAACTGGCGCAGAGCAGTCCCATCTTTCTGACCTATGATGCCAAAGCGCCCTTCCATCCTCCTCGCCGATCAGTGGCAGGACTATCAGTTGCTGGAGAGCGGTGATGGCATGAAACACGAACGATGGGGGCAACATACGCTGGTGCGCCCCGATCCGCAGATCATCTGGCCGCGCCATGGCGAAAAGCCCGGTGCACCGTGGAAAAATTGGGACGGGCTTTATCACCGCAGTGAAAGTGGCGGCGGCAAATGGGAGTTTCGCCAAGAGATGCCGGATCACTGGACGGTGGATTACTCACGCCTGAATCTGAAATTTAAAATTCGCCCCACCAGTTTCAAACACACCGGGCTATTCCCCGAACAGGCGGTCAATTGGGAATGGTTTAGTGAGAAGATTAAAAAAGCCGTGGCGGCGGGTCGCGAAGTCAACGTGCTCAATCTCTTCGGTTACACCGGTGCCGCGACCTGCGCGGCGGCGGCGGCCGGAGCTCGCGTCTGCCATGTGGATGCCGCCGATGGCATGGTGAAATGGTGCAAAGAAAATGCGGCTCTTTCTGGTCTCAAGGATGCGCCGATTCGCTACATCGTGGATGACTGCCTGAAATTTGTGCGCCGTGAGATCCGCCGTGATCGACACTACGACGCCATCATTATGGATCCTCCGACTTTTGGTCGCGGTAGCACCGGCGAGATGTGGAAACTCGAAGATCATCTTTGGACCCTCCTCACGGAATGCCGTGCGTTGCTGAGTGATAACCCGCTGTTTTTTCTGATCAACGCCTATACCGCCCGGCTTTCGCCGACGGTCGTTGCCAATCTGCTCGACGAGCTTCTGCCAACGAAGCAAGGGCAAATCACCGCGGGTGAAGTTGGCCTTCCGGGGCAGCGCGATGGCAAGATCCTGCCCTGCGGTATTTATGGTCGTTGGGAAACTTAAACCGGAGTTCGGGGGTCGGATAATCGCCGAATAATGGGGGGGATTGTCATGGCGAGGAGCGTAGCGACGTGGCCATCCACGAATTACATGCCGGCCACGTCTACCCACTCGTGGATTGCCATGGTCGGCTGCGCTTCTCTCGCAATGACAAAAGGGGAGTTCATTAGCGGGCGACGTGGCCATCCACCCCCTGCCCCTCGGTCATTAAGTCCGTAACCCGATCTCCCATCTCCCATCTCCGAACTCCGAACTCCGAACTAGCGGTATTCCGCTAGTTCGAGGACCACACCGTCGGGATCGCGGAAATATACGAGCGTCTTTTCACCTTGGTCGTGTTCCACGACACCTTGCGGCACTTTCACGGGATCGCTGACCACATCGACTCCGGCTGCACGCAGCTTAGCGGTCATCGCCACAATATCATCCACTCGCATGGCGAAATGCCGTAGCCCAATCGTATTCGCTTGGCTGTTCGCCGCGGGGTTTTCGCCAGTCGGCGTTTCGTAGTGAAGCAGTTCGATGCGAGGCTCACCCGCTGGAGCGACCACGTAAGCGACTTTCCCTTTCACGCCCTTCAATCCGACAATACGATCGATCCACTCACCTTCCAGCTGGGCCTCCTTCATGAAGCGAAAGCCCAGTAACTCGGTGTAAAACCGCACCGACCGATCCAGATCGGCGACGACAATATTGAGATGATCAATGGCAGTAATCATTCCCCTTCACCGATTCTCTGGCATATGCTTGGTCATAAAATCCACCGAGTCTTCCAGCCATTTACCGTAGTTTTCGTAACCTTGCTTGGCGTTATATCCGGTCTCGAATTCAACCCCAGAACCGGAAGCTTCAAGTGCACTCACGAATTTCTTCATGAAAGTATAATGATCGGGTTTGATGGTGGCCGTTTCGGTTACAAGCACGGGAGCCGTGATTTTATCGACCATTTGGATCGGTGAAATTCGGCTGATAGAATTACTGGGATCGCTGGGATCACCCATTCGTTCGCGTTGTATTCTAAGAGCATCTCCGACGAATCGATCCCGATGGATGACCTCTCTCCAATCGGTGAATGGGGAATTTACAATGCCACAGGTGTAGACATCGGGATTAAGAGCGAGAGCTGACAGGGTGCGAATGCCGGAAAACTGTCCCTCACCCATGATCGCCACGCGATCTGGGTTCACGAGCTTCTTGCTGACGGCCCATTTTACAGCGTCGGCCAGATCGGCGACCGCTTCTTCACTTTTGCCGTAGCTCATCCGCTTAAAAGCATCGCCGTAACCGGTAACCCCTCGGGTGTTCACTCGGAGGACAGCATAGCCTCGGTTGGTAAGAAATTGAACCGTGCGATCAAAATACCAGGTGTTTCGCGTCCAATACCCCCCGTCTTCTAGCACGACTAAAGGCAGGTTTTTAGGTTTTTGGCCGACAGGAAGGCTCATATAGCCATGGATGGTGACTCCATCCCGAGCCTTGAACTTCAGTGGCCGCATTTTGGCCATTTGCGCTTCCTTGATCCAAGGGACGCTCTTCATTAACTCAGAAAGAGACTGTTTTTCGCGGTCGAAAAAGTAGTAGGTTCCCGGATCGCGATCCGACCATGAAAGTATGATCAACTTCTGCAGATCGTCAGTCATGCTCACGATGCTGTTCACTTTGCCTTTGAGTGCTTGATCAAGCCCTACTTGCACTTCGCCCAATCCTTCATCCAGCCAATAGGTGCGGGGATAAGCAGTCATATGCTTGATGCCCAACAGGCGCTTTCCATCAGGTGTATAAATCATGCCCGTATGTGCCGGCACATCCTCTTGAGGGATGATATCGTAGTTTTTATCCTCTAAAATAACCGGCCCAAATTCATAAGTCTCCAAATTGTAAGGATAGACTGCCCACCGGTCGTTTTTATTGAGCCGAGAGACATAAAGTATCGTATTGTTTTCACCATATCCGAGCGGCCGCACCTGCGGATCGTCCCAATCCATTCCGGGAAGAGCCAACCAACCCGATTTTTCAGATTTACGATGCACCACCCGATAGGTGGTTTCTTTCATTTCCTGGGCTACTTTTACATGTCCCTCCGCTGTAATAAGCCATCTCCTGATTTGCCCGGGATTTATTTCAACTAAAGAAACATTTCCAGTTTTAGTATCTATTCTGGCGAGTCCGGGCCTTGTGAAATTATAGGTCCTGTGGCTAGAGGACATGCCCTCCTCGACGAAGATATCGAAGGTCCAAGTGAGCACGACCTCTTCATCTACGAGGCGAAGATTACGGGCGATTCCGCCCAGTCTGAACCCATATTCTCCACCTAGAGGTCTACCCTTAGTGCCATCGCTGTTGATGGCCTCGTATCCTCCCGAAGAGGAAAAGAGTAAGCGGTCATCGCTGATCCATTGAAACGATGAACCCTGATTCCACGAACGACGGTTACTTAACAGATTGACGGCAATTTTCTCGTTGGTCTCTAGGTTGAGGATTCGGAGCTTGTTGATCCCATTGATCGTTTCGGAGAAAGCCACCGCTTTTCCGTCGGGGGATAGCTTGAAGTTTTTAAAAGCAACTTGGTGGCTAAGTTCCCTGACGGGTATTAATTCGGCATAGCCAAGGGAAGCAAAGAAGAGACAAAACAGGGCAATCAGTGAATGACGCATATATATAAGGGGGGTTTCTAGATTGAACCCAACTGCACTTCGATAATGATGAAAAGGATATTTCATGCCCACCCTATCAGATTCATTTTATCTTCAATCTACGGCTCTACTTGAGAAAGCACGTGAGCAGAATACAACCGTCATTTTGCAATGCGCGGCATTGATCGGTGAATCGGTGGCCAAGGATGGCGTGCTCCATGTTTTTGGGAGTGGGCACAGCGAAGTAATTGGGCGCGAAATCATTGGTCGCGCCGGTGGGCTGGCATGTGTGAGCGGGATTATCGATCCGACGGCGGGGTTTATCGAAAATCAGGTCGGTTACGGGGCGACACTCGCAGAGCGCTATGATCGTCAGTATCAGTTACTCGCCGGCGAGAGCATCATCGTGATTTCCAATTCGGGCAAAAATAGCGCACCAATCGAAGTGGCTCTGCATGCGAAAAAGAGAGGGCTCAATGTCATTGGGCTTACTTCAGTGGCGATGTCGTCCACCGCCAAAACGGTTCATCCCGGTGGGCAAAAACTTCACGAAATTGCTGATCAGGTGCTCGATAATCTGGGTGTGCCAGGCGATACGCTGATAGATGTTGGCGATGGCGCCATGTCGGGCCCCACCTCGACTCTGATTGGCGGCATGCTGCTTAATCTGCTGATGCTCGAAGTGATCGAGTGGCTCAATACGAATGGCCATCCCCTCCCCTTGCTGCAGAGCCAGAACCTGCCAGGTGCGATCGAGCACAACCGAGCGATTGGCAAAAAGTATCAGTATCGTCTGAGCCGCCAGCTGGCGTAGGTAAAATCTAAGAACCCCCTAGCGGGCTCGCGTTCTCATATGAACCCTGATTATAGACGTAACAATCAGGCTTCCGTCGAAAAAACAGTAGGTCCGGAAACAATTGCCTGTCATCGACGGGTTTAGTGGTTTCACTACCGCTATGAATTTCAAAATCGGTGTTGATGGTGGCGGCACCAAAACAGATTTCATTCTCATCGATGAACGTGGAGATACCCTCTCACGGCGCCATTCCGATGGTTGTAATCCCAGTCTGATTGGGAGCAAAGCGGCTCGTGCTTTGATCAATGACCAATTGAACTCTTTGGTCGCCGAAGCCAGATCGCGCTCCCCCGAAGCACGGATAGCGCACACCTTGTTTTGTATGGCTGGGAGTCGCCCGTTTTGGAGTGAATTTGGTGCGACCTTAGCCGATTGCGGAGCGGTGCAGACGTTTGATGATTCTGTGCCAGTGCTGGAACTCGCCACCAACGGTAAACCGGGGCTGGTCCTGCATGCGGGCACTGGATCTTTTGTGGCAGCGCGCGATGCGAATGGTGGCACTCATTACGCCGGCGGCTTGGGTTGGCGGTTTGGTGATCCGGCCAGTGCTTATGACCTCGGTCGCCACGCCATCGGCCGCGCTATTCTCGAACTGCAAGGGTGGGCGGAACCTTCCCAGGTCAGTGCGATGATTTGCAAGGCGACTGGCCTCAAAGATTCGGATGCGGTAATCCGTCATTATTACAACGACGACTTGGCCCATACGACGATCGCAGCAGTGGCCCCACGTGTCACCGAGATTGCGGCCAATGGTGATCCGGTCGCACAGGAGATCGTGTCCAACTCGGTGCGTAAACTCGCCGAACTGGCGCGTGATGTCATTGCTCGCGTGATGCCGAAAGCAAGCAACGAATCGCTCATCGTTGGTCTCAGCGGTGCGATTCCACAAACACCCTTCGCGCGCGAGACGATTGCCTCGGTCTTGGGATCAGGTTGTGAATGGGTAACGGTAAATGAGGCGCCGATCGAAGGGGTGCGGCGTTTGCTGGCCCGTCTCTAATTTTTAATCATTCTCTATTATGCCAGTTATCCCGCTTGCCTCGTCTTCGTGGAAATTTCGCGATGTCACCGAAAACTCGCCTTGGCGCGAGGCGATTGTGCCCGGTTGTGTGCATCACGATTTGCGGCGGCATGAACTGATTCCGGATCCATTTTACGGCACCAACGAACTCGATCTCCAATGGATCGAGCAGCATGTCTGGGAATATCGCACCCACTTTCAGGTATCGAAAAAGCTCCTGGAAGAAGACGCCGTCGAGGTGGTCTGTGAAGGTCTCGATACCCTAGCGACGGTCATGATTAACGGGCGAAAAGTGGCGACCACCGACAACATGTTTGTCACCCACCGCATTAATGCGCGCCGCTACTTGAAGCCGGGCCGCAACGAACTGCTGATCAAGTTTGCGAGCACGGGGAAAGCACTCGCGCGGACGCGACCCGAACATAAGCCGAAGGAGTATAACGATGCCGTCGGGCGTTGTTCGGTTTTCCGCAAAGAACAGTGCCAGTTTGGTTGGGATTGGGGGCCGCGATTGGTGACGTCCGGCATTTGGCGCGACATCCGGCTGGAAGGCTGGTCTGCCAACCGACTCGAATCGGTGCGCATCACGCAGACGCATCATCGCCCAGCCAAATCTAATCCGGCAACTAGCGTGACTCTCAGGCTCGCACCTGAACTCACTCGCTCCCGAAAAAGTGTAACCTATGGGGTTACACTTTCGCTCAATGATGAGGTCGTTGCGGAGAAAGAAGGTCGCGCGGGTGATTTGGAAATCACCATAGATAATCCGGCCCTGTGGTGGCCAAACGGACACGGCGAGCAACCGCTCTATGATCTCACTGTGCAAGCGCGCGATGCCAAGGGACGCGATTTGGGCACATGGTCACAGCGGATCGGTTTGCGCACGATCGAACTGGATCGTTCGGCGGATAAGTGGGGAGAGTCTTTTCAATTCGTTGTTAATGGACGGCCGATATTTGCAAAGGGTGCTAATTGGATTCCGGCGCACAGTTTCGTCGCCGGATTGACGCGTGATGATTACGAACGCGATCTCGTATCTGCCGTGCGCGCCAACATGAACATGATGCGCGTCTGGGGCGGCGGCATTTATGAGAGCGAGGAGTTCTATGATCTTTGCGATGAGCTCGGTCTGCTCGTGTGGCAGGACTTCATGTTTGCCTGCACGCTCTACCCCGGCGATCGCGGATTTCTCGCCAGTGTGCGTCGCGAGGCGGAGGATAACATCAAGCGACTTAGACACCGTGCGTCGCTGGCCTTGTGGTGCGGCAATAACGAGATCGAGACGCTCAATTGGGATGATCTTGAAACCAATCTAAAGCTGCATCGCCACTATGAGACGCTGTTCCATCGACTGCTACCCGAAGTGGTCGCGGCATACGATGGGGTGACTAATTATTGGCCGAGCTCACCAAGTCGCGGACCGAATCGGAGCAATGATTATTCGGACAAGGCTCTCGGTGAGAAAACCGGCGACACGCATTTCTGGGATGTGTGGCAGGCTCGGCATCCGGTAAAGGATTACGAGAAGTGGAAATTCCGGTTTGTGTCCGAATTCGGCATGCAAAGTTACAGTTCGCCAGAAACACAGCGGACGTTTGCGCCGGAAGGGGATGGCAATATTTTCGGACCCGTGATGGAGAATCACCAAAAGAGCATCGGCGGTAATCAGGTCGTGCTCGATTACATCTCCCGGCGCTACCGATTCCCGAAAGATCAGAATTCGCTCATCTATCTTTCGCAGCTCAATCAGGCCTATTGCATGCAGACGGGAGTCGAACACTACCGTCGCTTGATGCCGCGTTGCATGGGCGCCCTCTATTGGCAGCTCAACGATTGCTGGCCAGTCGCATCGTGGAGCTCGATTGAACACACGGGCCGTTGGAAAGCGCTACACCACCTCGCGCGACGTTTTCTCTCGCCCGCTCTCGTGAGTGCCCATGTGCCGAGCGATGAAAGCACCGTGCTC
>Ga0335398_10008115_pt1 | contig 12568 bp, 12 predicted proteins | sample BON03_FD_205742 | JGI IMG/M metagenome (GOLD analysis project Ga0335398, IMG submission 205742) | Freshwater microbial communities from Lake Bonney liftoff mats and glacier meltwater in Antarctica - BON-03 (spades assembly) (version 2) | ecosystem: Environmental > Aquatic > Freshwater > Ice >...
TCTTCCCCTTCGCCCCCCCCACTCATGGAAGGGATGCTTAGGTGGGAGTTGCCTCTGATATACTTCTCCTACTCTCTGACTGGGCGTGGCAAAGGGGTTTTTTCTTGATCGTCACGGGCTGACCGATAGTTCCGTACCGGCTCCTATTTTTCCCCTTACCGCCACTGATGTCTGGACAGTTGTCTTGAACTGGTTTTACTGGATTCTTGCCTCTCTAGTGGAGCCAACTCATTGGGCCCATAAATTTGTTGTAGAGATTAAAAGCGTTCGGTGGTTGTGTCACATATCATAGTAATGATGTCATCCGTTAGAGCATGCAAGGCCCATTCAGGGCTCGTGTGTGTGGTCACGAGGAACTGAAGTAGAATTACGTCTGAGAGCTCTAGTGTTTTACGGATGGCCTGCCGTCGGATAGCATCATGAGTTCTTATATTGTCTACCCCTAGTTTTGTGAATTAGTCCTCCCAAGCTGCCTCGATTGCAGAGCCTCAGACTGCCACCGTAAAGCTGCATTGGGCTGTAGTCCAAGTTCCCCCCTGTTAGGCAAAGCGATCGGCGAGAACACAATGCAGGCTTTCTGCACGAAGATGCATGAGGGAAGCTTTTCGGAAATCTGCTGATGCAGCTGCCTCTTCACCGGTGGTTGCGCCACGGGCAAGAGGCGAGGTGGGAGATGGAAATGACTGCTGTTGCCCAACTGCACACATGAAATGAATCATTTATACGTGACACGACGGCACACATGAAATGAATCATTTATACATACACACAGTGACATGACTGCATACGGGAGATCGCAACTTTGACAAAATCACATGAAATCAGTCACCCCTGCAAAATATCGTTCACTTTTTGCTGTTGGTCAAAAAGCACCCACTTCATGAGACTTTGACCAAATCACCCAAATTCAGTCATCATTGAAAAATGATCCTGTTTTTGACAGATACCACCCGATTTTGAAATGACATCACCAGTTATGACTATAGCGCCCCTGTCAGCGCCCCTGGCCAACCGCGCCCTCGTTCCCTATTCTTGCTTGTCAAATCATCATTTTGTCGTGTTTGAAGAACGATGAATTCGAATCTGAAGTTTGCTCGGTGGTGGGAAATAAACTTTTAGGTGGGATACATTTTAGGGAGATCAATTTTCCGGTAGTGTGCAATCACAAATTTCCGGGAAATAACTGAAAATATGTGGGAGATTCTGATCTACTTGCGACAGAGAGTGGGAGATTAAAGAGGTATCTCCCACTTTTTGACACAGAATCTCCCGAAATCAGCCACCTGTCAAGATCATGTCATACTTTTGAGTATAATCTCCAACTGTTGGGTTTTTGGCGATATGACCTAATCAGGATATGTTTTTGGTGATGAGCCAACATTACACAATTCCAAACGGCAGCATAATTCCTTGGAAATCCGGAACTTTCTTTGTTTAATCTCAAGATTTCTTTACAGATGAGAGTTAGTCGCCTTCGTCAACAATGCTGGCAGTTACAAACTTCAGACATAATCAGGGCGAGATAGACATCCTGCCTTTGATGGTGAAATCACTGATTGACGCTTATAGAAGAGCAGAGCATCAACCAGGCCATTTGAGAGGAGAACTCACCAGCCAGGAGATTAAGAAATATGTTGCAATGTGTTGGAAACCAGGTAAAAGCACAGGTCCAGACAGATACCCTAATGAACTCACAGAAATGATGATGGACGAAGAGTTCCAAACAGTGAAAATGCAGGTGGATGAAATTTTGACAGAAGATACAAGTCGACAGCGAGCAACGATGAACGGCACCATTTCGCAGCTTCACAAAGGTGGAGGCACGAACAAAATGTCGGACCAACGACTAGAAGTGTTGCTCAACAGCGTGAATCAACTGCTGATCTATGTCATCAATGAACGGTTGAAAAAAATTGTCGAACCAGCTAACATCTTAGAACCAGGGCAAGGTGCAGGCAGGCAAGGACATTACGTTGGCATTAACATGCAAAAGGTGCACTTTATCCAACAGGAAGCTCGGAGACAGGGCAAGAGACTTTATCGAGTCGACCTTGACTATAAAAACGCCTTCAACGCCATGTCTCAGGCAGCGCTCTGACAGGTGATGAGAATGTTTAAGATTCCAGATGTTGACTTATTGGAGCAGATATATGAAGGCGCCACGGTTAGGCTGCCCCCAAACAATGAGAAAAGGGCGACAATCACCTTCAACACAGGTGTAGCGCAAGGTAGTATCACGTCTCCACAGCTTTTCAACATTTTCATCAATGCCCTGCTACGCGTGCTCACGGTTACAGGACAGAATGAGGATATTAGTCACGGGCTGCAGATCGGCAAGGATCAGAAAGGAGACAACCAGCAAAATGAGAACGGTTGTCAATTCAACAATATAGGGTTCATCGATGATATCTCAATCTTTGCTGACACACCAGAGGGCATGCAAAAGCTGCTAAACGTTGTGCAGGAATTTACGGCCAGGTGTGGGATGCAAATCAATGTGAAGAAAACGTATTTGTTGGTAATAGATTAATGATAAAAAGCGTAGAGAGCAAGAGCCAGCGCCGTTCTTGACAATCAACGGAGAAACTCTTGAAGCGATGATTCTCGATGACGCGTGCAGATATCTGGGATATTGGGGCACGGGAAGTGGCGATATGAGAGCAACCAAGAAAATGGTCAGGCAAAAGATCATTGCAGCACGTGACCTGATCAAATGCCATCCTCTGACACCAGCGCTAGCAACGGAAGTGTTCACAAGCAAAGGTATGGGAGTCTTCCGCTTCTCAGCGGCACTCATTGAGTGGTCGGAAAGTGAATGGAACGACGTGGAACGATTCAACAACGGTGTGTCTAAGCCTACAAGAACGCTTGGCACTTGCAACAGTCAAAAGCAAGTGCTCTCTTTATCTTCCCGAAAACACACGCAGGGATGTGGGTGGGAGAAGCAGCCATGCGAAAGAGCATTCCCGCTCTAAGGCAGGCTGGATACGAAAGTATTTCCGACTTGCCTAGAATTCAGAAGAGTTATAGAGAGAAAGCATTAGTGGTGATACACACAGTAATGAGGATATGCGCAACATCGAACGGCGAGCAAAGAGTTCAAATGTGAATTCCAGTCGTGCAAGGACTGTCAGAGAAACAGCAACGGCTTATGCAACAGTACTTTGAACTAATGGATTGGCAAGGACTCAAGCTACCGTCGGCCGAGAGGAGACTGATCAGAGACAACGAGCTAGTTTGAAAAGTTTTGCACGATCAGTCGAAGTGTGGAAAGACTGGATGCGTCTTAAAAAACAACTCGCAACGCTTGGTGAAGAGCTGCCTCCAGCGGAATCGTTACCATCCAAGCACACGGAACAGAGTCCGGATCCAACAAAGAGGGACGATAGCAGAGATGAGTTCAGACGAAGAGCGCTAGCAGGAGGCAACATGTAGGAGTCGTTGTCATGTCTACTGACACTTTTGGAAAGTTTTGACAAAAACAATCCAGAGATGGGGACAGACAGTGCGGGAAGGCAGATGCATCAAAAGACGGTGTAGCACTACTGGGCCAACATAATCAAGCAACAGGTCACGGGGGGGGAGTATTCCACACTCAGAGACACGTTAATTCAACCAATGGAGGCGTCTTTGAATCAAACCACATTTCTGACACAGGCACAGGCACTGTTAGGCAAAGTGATTGGCGAGAACACAACGCAACAAAACGCAGAGCTTAAGAGTATCATCAACAAAGACAGTCAAGTGTCGCCCAAACAGATGCCACTTGGCGCGCGCTTAGCGGTGAACACACACAACGTGGGGGGGCATTTTGTAGAATCATTGAAGAATGCACGGTGGTTGATGAGCCCGCAAGGGGCGGGGGATGGACTCGAAAGCATAATTGATTTTCAGGTCCAGATCAAAGGACACAACAAGCGAGAGTATGAGGACAAATGGCAAAGATGGCAAAATTGGACTGATGAAAAGCTCGCGACAAAACTGACGAAGGATGACCAGCAACCAGTCTTGTTACTACCAGCCAGGTGGTGGCCTGACATGCCGGAATTTGAAAGTGAATTGTGGTGGCAAAGGCCACAAACACGAGCAAAGAGAAAGCGTTGTCGCTGTGGCTTCGTAGAGAATCTTAGTCTTAGAAGTAACAAGTGTCATGGGTGTGAGAGGCGAATGCAGACCAAAGGTGAAAGACTGGACGGCATAGTTTTCACCAATGCCGATCCGCGATATGCAGGGAAACTCGATGATCCGCAAGGAGGTGACACGACAATGCGGATGCAGCAGGTAAGAGAAGTTATGACGGTCAATCAAGAGTTGGAAGACGAATCTAATGGGATCTGGCGAACGTCTGAGCAGATGGGGTTTCTGCTGTGGTCAGAATTTGCGAAAGGAAATCACGAGGAATCTGGAAGTTCGAATCAATGCAATGAGCAACGCACTGATCAGACCGTATTTTTCTTGGCGCCTGTCATCACAGATTTCATATGAAACACAAATAGGGAACTCTATGATGCCTGAGAAGCTCAAAGATGCGCTTGAAATGCTAGATGTGGAATGGAGCAAAGACGATAACACCAAGACACAGTGCAACCGGTTGAACATCAGTCCACTTCACCGAGGCAATGCGTTCAACAAGAATGGTCCAGCATGGGTGAAACAGCGGATGTAGTGGGAAGTGCCTTCCAAACCACTGGCTGTTGAAGACCCTCTGCTTCCGCCAGAACGAGAAGTGCATGCAGAAATCGGCATACATTGGTTTTTAGATCAAGACATGCAGTCACACCCAGAAGGAGAGTATGTCAGAATCCTAGCAAAGTCATCACTCTCAGAAGAACGCCTTGGTAAGACAAGAATAAGAACTACAGAACGTGTCACTACATGCATGGAGCCGCACAGAGGGTGGACAATTGCGAGCAGCAGTTGGAATTTTTCACGAAAGCGATGGTTGGACCGAGAACAAGAGCTGATCACGGTCATCCAAGTCAAAGCAAAGCGCACGGAGGAAAAGTAAAAAGCTGGGTATAGATCACCAACATGGTCAATACTACGAGCACTGCAAAAGATCAATAAAGCCAAGAGACTGGAAGGTGAGGCGATAATGTCAGCCCCTCCCTTCTTTCATTTGGCTGGACGAGTAGACCTAAAGTTCTGGGGAGAGGATGATGGACCTACAGTAGTAGTATGGGAAAGTTTATCGGAATCGGAGCAGGAGCAGTGGTCAAAAAAGATGGGCGAGTCGAAGGATTGCCAGGTGGTCTGGTGCAGGTCGAGGAAAACAGACGAAGAGCAGCGCCCGTTTGAAGACGATGGAAAGGAAATCTTCTCAAACCGCGGCAAGCAAACAAAAGCCAAAGCAGGAGAGAAGATGGGTAAGAAAGGAGGCAAAGGGCAGTCAGTGCGCTGTAAAGCGTGGTGGCGATAGAGCAACATCAAATGCGCGGTGAGCGAAGAGTATGCTTCGTGTTGGGTTCACCAAGATTGCCATGTGGCAGACGAGCAAAAAACGGCTGTGAAGAAAGCGGCCGGAGTATCAGGAGGAAAAGACGAATGTCAAGTGCGATTGAAAGGGAGCAAACGCGATTCCTGGATGGCACAGAGGTAGGCATGCTTGGAGGCTATGGGTTTCAGGGCCAAGTAACGGCAGGTGACGGTTCAGACATAAAGGGCAAAATAGAAGCAGGATATAATAACTTGAGAAGAAAACAGAAAAAGCAGCAGTGCAAAGTGGGACGAGAAGAAGAGGGCTCCAGCTCAAATCGGCCTGAATTGGCAGCGTTTTTTCTGGCGCTTCGTGACACGCCAATAGAGGAGCCGTTGCTGTATTTGTGTGACAATCGGTCATTGTTGAAGGCAGTCAATAGGTGGATTGGTGAAGGTGGAAAGGCAACGTTGGTGGGGGCGCCTGACGTGGATATTTCATCAGCAGCCATCGAGATACTACGAAAAATGATTGCAGCGGGGACAGCAACCTTCTTGGTTAAATTAAAGCGCATCGAGGAGAACCGGCCAATGAGGGAGCCGACATTCTTGCGGATAAGGCTATTTCAGATCCGAAGGTAGGCAAAGAGTGGTGCCAACGGACGAATCGAGCAGTCTTCACGTGGGAAAAACCGTGCCGTGAGGCAGGAAAAGTAACTTATCAAGATTGTCATTTGACATTTTTCATAATAGTGTGAGAGATGCAATTCGAAGAGGGGCAGCAGAGAATGAGGTGCCAAAACATGAAAAGAGGCTTACAGGTGCTTGGAGACAAATGAGCACTCTCAGGCGACGATATGAAAAATTGTGTAAAGGTGATGACATAGAGGACTGCACACACAAACAACGATAAGAGGTATCGTACAAAAGCATGGTGAAGCTCTTGCAGCAGAACACTTGGATTGATGACAGAAAATTCTTGAAATCATGTGTGCGAGCTAGGGCAGAGCAAGGCAATATCAATCACCCTGCATATGGCACGTGGACGGCAGACTTCATGTTGCGGCAAAATGCAAGGCAGAGCGTTCTTAGGGAAGTATTTGAACGACCCGCGCGTCCCTTGGAGACATAAAAGGCAAGAAATGATGGCAATTGCAGGGATCATTCCGGTAGCCATATGGCTTGCCAAAATCAAACGGCTATCAGATGTAGGCTGCAGATTATGGAAAAGGGCACGAGAACAACGCGGTGCGAGCACTGAAAAGTTGCCAGAAGAGACATATCATGGGGACATCTACAGTGCCTTCTGCAATGGAATGGCGACAACCTGCACGGCTGCCCACCACTTCATCTGGAGACATCTGTATGCCAGCATGCAAGCTGCACAAACACCAGCGAGTAAGCTCAGGTTTGTCACACCTGATAAAGAGAGTAGTATGACCACGTTGTGACAGGACTCGGGAAGAGTTTGAGCAGATATACAGACGAAAATTGCTGACGAGAAAGGCAGTAGAAATTGAAAAAACGATCCCTGTGAAAGAGCACGAAAGGGAACACCATGATTTCGACCCGACAATGTTTTACGAAAATTGTTTCTGGAATTGGAGGCCGGATGGCATAGTGATTAACCCCCAAGCAAGCCGCGCCTCTCTTCCGCCGCGAGGATGAGCGACGACACGCTGTCGGCTCTCACTCTGCCTCTGCACTGCGCCTCTATTTTGCAGCCTGCAACCCCTCCTCAAATTGTCACTTTTGAGTCTTGGACCATCTCTGCTCTAATTTGTCTCAATCGTTTTGCTTTTGCTGAGTCACAGAAACCTGATCTTTGAACCTGTGTGTGTGTTTTTACTTTTTCCTCTTCTGCCTTTGCTTTTCTGATAGGAATGAACTTCAGCTTCAAGTCCTTGTTTGCAATTTGTTCGTTATCACCACAGCGATTCCACTATTCCTTTTACCTTAGTATAGTTTCTTGGCAGTATCAGAATTATTCAATCATTCTGATACTTGTGCTGTGCCTTCTGTGTGTAACGGCGTTGGTTTGCTCATCTTACTCAAGCTTTGCCCCGTCTTCACCTTTCTTCAGCAGCTGATGACAACAGGATTGTGAGTTATTTACACATACACTTGTTCTCCAATGTTCTCCATTGACGTCGTCGCGTCAGCCTCAGACGACTCATGTATTTGCTGATAGTAGGATCGCATTACTGCGTCATGCGCTTCGCATATGCGTTGCACATGCGACGCCAGAATCTTGTCCTTCTTTCCTGCATGTACACTGAGCCTTTCGAGCTTGTCATAGAAATCGTCTTCCACTACTGCAACACGCATTCCTGACACAAAATGCATCTGTTCAAACGTCCATTCCGGGGCAGCCACTTTGAGCGCCTCGATGATGCTTTTGTGTTGCTCATTAGCCTCATCCGAGTCTTCCTTTACCCCCAGAAAATCCTGACTTCTGTCAGATGGCCGTTTGAACTCTAGGATGTATAGTATTCGATGATTCTTTTGTCGTGTACGCCTGCAATTTAAATCCTGTTCAATAATATGCTGATACGTTTGATGCACAGGTCTCAGATGAGACGAGCGTGCTGAGGGATACATGGAGAAAAGGCGAGCCTGCCAACTTCGATGAAGATTTAAAGCACTTCTTCACTCACACACACGAGGATGAGTGCGACTTTGTGGGATTCGAGAACATAATGGGGATTCGAGAACATGATGCGTTCTTGGGTCATGAAATGAGGGGTCCAGCAGGGACTGGGTGTGGTGGCGTCTCGATGGCTGGGGGGTGGGATGGCCCAGGCGCAAGGAAGGGAGACGGGGTTAGGGGCCATCGCTTGCCATCACCGCCATGTTTTGTTTAGAATTTACTTATGTATTTCGGCTTTCTGTCTCGATGAGAAAGGTTGCTAGCGAAATCCGTTCTGTGTAATCACATACATGAATTCTTATATATTTAATATTTATTTCATTTTATTTATTTTCTTGTCAAACACATATCCAATATATGATTTTACATTCTTGACGTTAGCCTTGGCCGACACACACGGAATTGCCAAATACGCACACGCACATACATACGAAGATACAAACACACACACACCAAAAAAAAAAAGAAAAAACAAAAAAAAAGGAAAAAAGAGAGGGGGGGGTCCGGGAAGAAAGAAAGAAAAGAGAAAAGGACAAAAAGAAAAAAAGAGGGGGAAAAAGAGAGGGAAAAGAGAGGAAAGGGGGGGGTGGGGGAGAAAGAAAGAAAGAAGGGGGGGGATGTTGTTTTAGAGGGGTAGAGGAGCGTGGGTAGTGAGGAGGGTAGGACCTTATCCTAATAACGCTAGATCGACACGAATATTTTCAGTTTTTCATCACCGCAAAAGGACAGACAACGCAGACAACGCCACTCACTATGTGAAACTGGGTGAAAAAAGACGAGAAAGTTCCAAACGCAATTACTACATTATTTCTCCAAGAGTGATAATAAAAGCAATGATCATCATCACCACCCTCTTTTGAAATGACATCACTAATTATATCTATAGCGCCCCCGTCAGCGCCCCTGGCCAACCGCGCCCTCGTTCCCTATTCTTGCTTGTCAAATCATCATTTTGTCGTGTTTGAAGAACGATGAATTCGAATCTGAAGTTTGCTCGGTGGTGGGAAATAAACTTTTAGGTGGGATACATTTTAGGGAGATCAATTTTCCGGTAGTGTGCAATCACAAATTTCCGGGAAATAACTGAAAATATGTGGGAGATTCTGATCTACTTGCGACAGAGAGTGGGAGATTAAAGAGGTATCTCCCACTTTTTGACACAGAATCTCCCGAAATCAGCCACCTGTCAAGATCATGTCATACTTTTGAGTATAATCTCCAACTGTTGGGTTTTTGGCGATATGACCTAATCAGGATATGTTTTTGGTGATGAGCCAACATTACACAATTCCAAACGGCAGCATAATTCCTTGGAAATCCGGAACTTTCTTTGTTTAATCTCAAGATTTCTTTACAGATGAGAGTTAGTCGCCTTCGTCAACAATGCTGGCAGTTACAAACTTCAGACATAATCAGGGCGAGATAGACATCCTGCCTTTGATGGTGAAATCACTGATTGACGCTTATAGAAGAGCAGAGCATCAACCAGGCCATTTGAGAGGAGAACTCACCAGCCAGGAGATTAAGAAATATGTTGCAATGTGTTGGAAACCAGGTAAAAGCACAGGTCCAGACAGATACCCTAATGAACTCACAGAAATGATGATGGACGAAGAGTTCCAAACAGTGAAAATGCAGGTGGATGAAATTTTGACAGAAGATACAAGTCGACAGCGAGCAACGATGAACGGCACCATTTCGCAGCTTCACAAAGGTGGAGGCACGAACAAAATGTCGGACCAACGACTAGAAGTGTTGCTCAACAGCGTGAATCAACTGCTGATCTATGTCATCAATGAACGGTTGAAAAAAATTGTCGAACCAGCTAACATCTTAGAACCAGGGCAAGGTGCAGGCAGGCAAGGACATTACGTTGGCATTAACATGCAAAAGGTGCACTTTATCCAACAGGAAGCTCGGAGACAGGGCAAGAGACTTTATCGAGTCGACCTTGACTATAAAAACGCCTTCAACGCCATGTCTCAGGCAGCGCTCTGACAGGTGATGAGAATGTTTAAGATTCCAGATGTTGACTTATTGGAGCAGATATATGAAGGCGCCACGGTTAGGCTGCCCCCAAACAATGAGAAAAGGGCGACAATCACCTTCAACACAGGTGTAGCGCAAGGTAGTATCACGTCTCCACAGCTTTTCAACATTTTCATCAATGCCCTGCTACGCGTGCTCACGGTTACAGGACAGAATGAGGATATTAGTCACGGGCTGCAGATCGGCAAGGATCAGAAAGGAGACAACCAGCAAAATGAGAACGGTTGTCAATTCAACAATATAGGGTTCATCGATGATATCTCAATCTTTGCTGACACACCAGAGGGCATGCAAAAGCTGCTAAACGTTGTGCAGGAATTTACGGCCAGGTGTGGGATGCAAATCAATGTGAAGAAAACGTATTTGTTGGTAATAGATTAATGATAAAAAGCGTAGAGAGCAAGAGCCAGCGCCGTTCTTGACAATCAACGGAGAAACTCTTGAAGCGATGATTCTCGATGACGCGTGCAGATATCTGGGATATTGGGGCACGGGAAGTGGCGATATGAGAGCAACCAAGAAAATGGTCAGGCAAAAGATCATTGCAGCACGTGACCTGATCAAATGCCATCCTCTGACACCAGCGCTAGCAACGGAAGTGTTCACAAGCAAAGGTATGGGAGTCTTCCGCTTCTCAGCGGCACTCATTGAGTGGTCGGAAAGTGAATGGAACGACGTGGAACGATTCAACAACGGTGTGTCTAAGCCTACAAGAACGCTTGGCACTTGCAACAGTCAAAAGCAAGTGCTCTCTTTATCTTCCCGAAAACACACGCAGGGATGTGGGTGGGAGAAGCAGCCATGCGAAAGAGCATTCCCGCTCTAAGGCAGGCTGGATACGAAAGTATTTCCGACTTGCCTAGAATTCAGAAGAGTTATAGAGAGAAAGCATTAGTGGTGATACACACAGTAATGAGGATATGCGCAACATCGAACGGCGAGCAAAGAGTTCAAATGTGAATTCCAGTCGTGCAAGGACTGTCAGAGAAACAGCAACGGCTTATGCAACAGTACTTTGAACTAATGGATTGGCAAGGACTCAAGCTACCGTCGGCCGAGAGGAGACTGATCAGAGACAACGAGCTAGTTTGAAAAGTTTTGCACGATCAGTCGAAGTGTGGAAAGACTGGATGCGTCTTAAAAAACAACTCGCAACGCTTGGTGAAGAGCTGCCTCCAGCGGAATCGTTACCATCCAAGCACACGGAACAGAGTCCGGATCCAACAAAGAGGGACGATAGCAGAGATGAGTTCAGACGAAGAGCGCTAGCAGGAGGCAACATGTAGGAGTCGTTGTCATGTCTACTGACACTTTTGGAAAGTTTTGACAAAAACAATCCAGAGATGGGGACAGACAGTGCGGGAAGGCAGATGCATCAAAAGACGGTGTAGCACTACTGGGCCAACATAATCAAGCAACAGGTCACGGGGGGGGAGTATTCCACACTCAGAGACACGTTAATTCAACCAATGGAGGCGTCTTTGAATCAAACCACATTTCTGACACAGGCACAGGCACTGTTAGGCAAAGTGATTGGCGAGAACACAACGCAACAAAACGCAGAGCTTAAGAGTATCATCAACAAAGACAGTCAAGTGTCGCCCAAACAGATGCCACTTGGCGCGCGCTTAGCGGTGAACACACACAACGTGGGGGGGCATTTTGTAGAATCATTGAAGAATGCACGGTGGTTGATGAGCCCGCAAGGGGCGGGGGATGGACTCGAAAGCATAATTGATTTTCAGGTCCAGATCAAAGGACACAACAAGCGAGAGTATGAGGACAAATGGCAAAGATGGCAAAATTGGACTGATGAAAAGCTCGCGACAAAACTGACGAAGGATGACCAGCAACCAGTCTTGTTACTACCAGCCAGGTGGTGGCCTGACATGCCGGAATTTGAAAGTGAATTGTGGTGGCAAAGGCCACAAACACGAGCAAAGAGAAAGCGTTGTCGCTGTGGCTTCGTAGAGAATCTTAGTCTTAGAAGTAACAAGTGTCATGGGTGTGAGAGGCGAATGCAGACCAAAGGTGAAAGACTGGACGGCATAGTTTTCACCAATGCCGATCCGCGATATGCAGGGAAACTCGATGATCCGCAAGGAGGTGACACGACAATGCGGATGCAGCAGGTAAGAGAAGTTATGACGGTCAATCAAGAGTTGGAAGACGAATCTAATGGGATCTGGCGAACGTCTGAGCAGATGGGGTTTCTGCTGTGGTCAGAATTTGCGAAAGGAAATCACGAGGAATCTGGAAGTTCGAATCAATGCAATGAGCAACGCACTGATCAGACCGTATTTTTCTTGGCGCCTGTCATCACAGATTTCATATGAAACACAAATAGGGAACTCTATGATGCCTGAGAAGCTCAAAGATGCGCTTGAGATGCTAGATGTGGAATGGAGCAAAGACGATAACACCAAGACACAGTGCAACCGGTTGAACATCAGT
>Ga0335398_10008116_pt1 | contig 12568 bp, 16 predicted proteins | sample BON03_FD_205742 | JGI IMG/M metagenome (GOLD analysis project Ga0335398, IMG submission 205742) | Freshwater microbial communities from Lake Bonney liftoff mats and glacier meltwater in Antarctica - BON-03 (spades assembly) (version 2) | ecosystem: Environmental > Aquatic > Freshwater > Ice >...
TTTTCTTTGGAGAAAGCGACTGCTACTTGACAATCCGCGTACATGATAGTCGGGCTGTTCTGTAGGAATCCTAGCTCGATGCACCCCTTGCAGACATAGATGGCTTCTTGAGTGGCGCTAGATAGAATATACAGCTCGGCTTCTGCTGCATGGATAACTATTAGAGCAGTTCTACTCGCGCGCCAGGAGATAGCAGCTCTGTTGAGCAAGAAGACGTATCCGACTGATGAATGTCGATGAGGGATTGTATCTGCAAAGGATGCGTCGGCATATCCATACATTGTGCCTGGCAAGTGTGCGCCGTTGCAATCCAGAGCGCACCAATGTAGAGTGACGTTCTTGCACCCTTTGAGGTAACATAGAAGTTTCTTGGCTATCACCAGATGTGTTGGGCTGGGTCGAATCATGTATTTGCTTAGTACCGATACTGCCCAGGATATTTCTGGAAAATTGTGTACTTGCAGATAGAAGAATCTGCCAGCCAGAGCTTGGTATTCTTTGACGAGTTTCTCGTCGTGAATTGCGACAGGTTCTGCGAATTCTTACACGATGTCATCGGCTTTTTTTGTGGAAATAGTGTAGGTAGAGGGTTGCACTGTTCCATGCCTCATTTCTTAAGTAGTTTATGATGTAGAGGTGTTGGTGAGCTGACACTGCGTCTGTAGTTGACAGGTCCCTCGGCATTCATAGGGAATTTAACGTTGCAATGTACCTCGAATTCTGCTGATAGTGTTGCGCAATTCGTAATTGCAAATTTGTCATTGACGTAGGTAGCGATAATTAATATCGCTGTAGCGTGCGGACAGTCATAATAGATCCTATCGTTCTTGGGTACAAAGGTAGTGGCTTCGATCATATTTGCCAGGTTTGATTGCTCATTTTGGATTCAAGTCTTTGAGTTGTTGACGAATTTTACAAAGGCGCATTCATCGCTTTGGAGGCGAGTTAGCCCGAAATCTGTGCAGACGAATGCGAATAGCTGACCTCATCCTCGAGGACTGTCTTTCATGCCGTACAAATGACGGTGAAGGCAGTGAACGTATTTGCGTCGATCTTCGTATCCTTCGGCGCATTCCCAGTGAACGGGTGAATGGTTCGAATCGAGTTTGCTTTGAATAAAGGCAGCAGACACGTCGTATTGTAGTACTTAAAAGTTGGACATACTTGTGAGTGCAAATAGTAAACGTATTGTTATGAAGGAGGCTACTGGAGCGTAATTCTCGAAGTAGTGCAGACCTTGGACTTGAGAATAGCCTTTGGCTACGAATCTCGATCGATGGCTGACTGATTTCAGGTCTTCAAGTTCGTTTTTCTTATATGTGAATGTCCATCGACTTTTCATGGCTGATGTGTTTTGAGGGAGAAATGATCGTGGTAGGACCTCTCAGCATCCGATGGATCATAGTTTGTCCTTTTCCTACGTCGCAGGCTTTCATCCAATCAGCAACGTCTGGTGTAGCTCAGGCGTCTGTGTAGTTTTCTGGTACGTTGTCAAATTGAGTCATGGTAGATGACACAGCTGTGTGAAAGGCGCTGTAGAGTGCCAGTTGGTTGTTGTGATGGTCCTCGTATTCTTTGGTGCCTGTTACGTACTTCAAGACGTTTGAGTATGACATTACTTCTATATTGCCGTTTTGATACGTGATAGAGTAGTTGTCACTTGCTGGATGATATTCAGAGATCTTTTCGTTGAAAGAGCCGTGTCCTGGAAATCGTTTGGTGATAGCCATGTGAAGGAGTGAGTCACGGTCATCCGAATATTCTTTGTCGGAATTGTATTGTTTCAGAAGATTTTATTTTCTTGCTGCGATTGCAATTCCGGGTCTCTCTTTAAAGACTGCAGGAGGGCGCTTCTGCCGTGATGAGATGCGAGTGCTTTTGTTGTCATCATCATCAGATCCTACATCAGATTCGGACGAGTCTTGTTTGTCAGTCTGTTCCTCGGTTATTGTATTATCGTTGACCTTTTGAGCTTTTGAACAAAGAGAGTCGTCAATGTCTGATTTTGATGAGATGTAGTCACTTGTTGCGTGCTACCTTGTGCTGCTGCTTGCGTCAGATTGTAAATTGTTTGCCAGGCTGGAGCAGAGAGTGGTTTCTGGTGAAACTGGTATAGATGTGGATCGAGTGCTAAGTTTTGACGTGTGACAATGATTTGTGATCCGTCGCTCACACAGTAGCCGATTACGCCGTTGTGTTTCGCTATTTCTATGAAGATGCCTTGATCAGATGGAAGATCTAGGCTTTGATCTTGAAGGGTACGTCTATTTTTTTTGTATACGGTGGCGAAGCAGCCGTAGGGTGGCACTTGCGTGAGATCTGCTCTTTTGGAGAAGAGTAGCTAGAAAATCGTTTTGGATTTGTCTGGGCAAGACGGTGATGTCACGTTGTGGATGTATGTTGCATGAGCTATGGTGAAGTGCCAGAAGCGTTTAGGTACATTTCCGTGTAGCATCATGGCTCGTGCACTGTGTCGTAGATTGTTGACGGCAGTTTCAGCTGCTCCCACTGAATAGTGCTCATCTTTGGCACAGACGACGTGGTTCGTTAGATGCTCGTTGAGGGGAGTCGGCATCGGGTGGTTTATGTATTCTCCTCCTTGATCTATTCGAATCGTGCGGGTGTATTGTGGCTTGATGCCCGTCGTTGTCAGAAATCGACGATATGCGTCGATGAATTGATTCTTGCGAGCAATGTATTCGCAATATTTTGCACCTGACCGTGCGCATACGAAGACGACGAAGTTTCGATATCTGCTTATGGATGGGATGCACATTTTGCCTGAGAGATCCGAATAGAGGTCTTGCCACGGTCTGGATGCTGATCTTGTATCAGCTATTGCTGCTGAGGGCCTCTTGTGTCGAGTAGCTTTGAAGACGATGCATACAGGACATTTGACCTTTGGCATTTTCGATGGAGGTTGTGGAATTCCTTTTATGTTGAGTGATCGAGCTCGTTTGATCGAGATATTCCTTAGACGGTGGTGGTCATTTAGAACTTCTGTTCGATCTTGATTGAAAGTGGCTGATATTGAAGCACGTGAAGGTGTCATTGGCGATCCGTTGTCAGATACTGAAGAAAATTGTAGACCTGTGCTGTCGTGCACGATGCCTTGATCCGATTCTTTGCAGTCATGCCTTTGGGTGTGTCCTTGTGATGGTTCAGCGTTGTAAATTGGATATACACCGTTGTGTGCCTGTGGTGGGGCTAGCAAGGGTAGAAGCCAGAGGCCGGTTGATTTGTCTTCGAGGAACGGGACGAAGAGTTCAGGGTCACCGAATGGTAGTAGTCCGGCTTGTGCTCCCAATATGACGGTGTGTCCAGCGAGTTGAGCGCGGCGCACAGAGTATAGGTTTTTGTGGCTGTCAGGGATGACTAGGGCTGCTGATGGAGCTACGAGATGAATTAATCGTCCGTTTTGTGCTCGTACCATACAGTTGAAGTCGCCTTTGTGTGTTGCTCTACTTGTGTTTCCACTGAATCCGGAAACAGCGGTATGGTCTTCAGACAAGTTGCTTGTGAATAGGCGATATTGCAATATGTGCATTTATGTGCCTGAATCTACCACGGCACAGTGTAAGCCGGGCGATTGTTGCACATTTGCGTGTAGCACCATTTGACAAGTGTGTGTATGTGTTCGTGCATGTTTCAGCAAGGAGTCAGGGTACTGATATTTGTCTTTACTAATAAAAGACTTAGTGCTCATGATCTCGATCTCGCCCAGGAATGGACCGCACACTTGTCAAACCCTCGGTCGTTTGGTGGATGCCGCCGTGACGTCTGAGTCGCTGGTAGATTTGCTGAAGTGGACGTCAAGAGCTTATGCGTGTTCGAACTTGGTGTGGTGCACTGCATTCATAGTGATGATGCCAACAAATTGCTTAAGCTGCCTGTTGATGAGGAAAAGGGGGTATTTTGATTCAGTGGTTTGCCGTAATCGTATGAAATTCGCGCAAAAAAATAGCGGAAATAGAATTTTTGATGAAGTGACTTCCGTGGCCAAGCGCAAGTGGGATCCATAGACAAACTGAATGAGGCCTGCACCAATGCGGATGATCGGATGATGCTTGTGCAACACCGCAGCGGCGACTGCGTCATGAACTAGCGTGGATTTGGACGGATTTTTAGCGAACATCGTCGGTTGACGGATTGCCGGCAGGAGGGCGGGCGGCAGGAGGGCGAGCGAAAAAGACAGCCTGCACGATGTTCGCGCAAGACTCAAGATAAGTTCGCAATAGCTTCTATGGCAAAGAAGCTGCTGCACCGTTGCATAGGCGCGCATGCACGAGTCCATATGCATTTTTGCAGAGAGTCAGCATGCATTCGCAGGTGTTGTTGAGCACCATGCATGTGCAGGTGTGTATGTTAGACCGATGTTGTGAACATCAGCGTACACATTTGCTTCACGCTCGCTACAGGATGTGCATATGCGACAGATATAGAGATATATGTGTATATATGTGCATATGCATATGTATATAAGTATATGCATATGTACATGTGTATGCGTATGTATATGTATATGTATCCATGTATATATGTATGTGTATGTGTATGTATATGTACATGTATGTATATGTGTATGCATGTATACATGTGTAAGTGTACATGTATGTATGTATATGTGTAAGTCCATATGCATTTTTGCAGAGAGTCAGCATGCATTCACAGGTGTTGTTGAGCACCATGTATGTGCAGGTGTGTACGTAAGACAGATGTTGTGAAAATCAGCATACGCATTTGCTTCACGCTCGCTACAGGATGTGCATATGCGCTATATATGTACATGTATATATGCATATATGTATGTACTTATGTATATGTATGCATGTACATATATATATATGTATGTATGTATATACATGTATATGCGTAAATGTATGGATGTATTTATGTGTGTACGTGCATGTGTATGTATATGTGTATATGTATATGTATATGTATGTATATATATATATATATCTCTCTCTCTATATCGCATGTATGTGCAGTTTGTTTCGATTAGCATTGGGGAATGAGGATTGGGAGGTTAGTCTATGAGAGCGCTTGTTGCTTGGCGTGGGTGGTGATTTTGAATAATAAGGAAAGATAGGGGTGTTGTCTGTTTTCTTCTCTGTTTTTAACGCGGGTGCGAGTGTATGTGTGTGTGTGTGTGTGTACGCACACACATAAACACACTACACAGATGGGGTAGTTGGATGTGAGCCCAGGAGTCGGGATGAGACACCTGGAGGGCCCAAAGAATCCAGATGGACTAAATCTTGGCATAGACATATATTCGTAAATGTGTACAAAGTACACATGTGTATATATATGTTAAGAGGCTGGATGAGATCTTGGACTAACTGCGTTTTTCTTTTAACATGTCTTATCTTTTGAGAAATGTAAAAGATGTGACGACAATCAGCAAACTACAGTCACTTACTTCGGTGAGAATAAAAGACTGCACCTTGAGAGTTTTAAACAAAACTAATACAATATTTCCTTCTGAGCAATAATAAAAGCAATCTTCACTTCACTGCGTAGTTTCCTTCGTTTGAGCTATCTTCGTCTGAGATATCTTCGTCTGACGAGTTGTAAGCCAACGTCTTGTCGAACTGAAGGTATCCAGTCGTGATGTACAGGTAGTCCACCCTTTTGATGTATCCGTCCATGATTTGAGGCTTAAGATAGTGTTCGACCTTCGTGTCTTGGCCGTAGATTGTGTACATGTCGGTTGCTCATTTTGGATTGACGATATGACTGAATTTGGTGGCATCGTCGAATAGCAAGTCGTCCAAAGACGCAATGTAGTCCGTGGCTAGGCAGATGGACAGTTCTTTCTTGTTGTTCAGGCCAAGGTGAGCTCGTTCGTCTTGTTTCCGTTTAAGGTTTTGGAGAACTTGGCGAAACGTCCGTTTTCGTTGAAGACGTTGGTAGAAGAGTTGAAGCGACCATTGTGAGAGAAGATTGATTTCTCTTGTGGTGGTTGCATCATTTCAGTGTTCAGAGCAAAGAGGTTGGAAGCAGATTGATCTTGATTGGAGTGCACTCGAGGAGCTAGAGGGGAAAGTTCTGCTTTTGCCTGATACATGTATGGAGGAGGCATGGTGGCTTGGAGTTGCTGTTGCTGACCGTTGACATGGTTTGCTTGCAAGTGCTTGTGGTAGTCTGGGTCGTAGTTCATCTTTTCCTTTGTAGTTGTCACTAGCACCTTGTCCGCTCGCCTTGCCGCCGCGCGCCTAATTATTGGAGTTGGTAGATTTTGGCTTGCTTCTTCCAAGGTTGTTTGTTAGAGTGCGATAGGAATTTGTTCGGGTAGGAACGCTTGAAGGCGGTGCTTGAGTTGAGCCCTAGACTTGAGGAAGTTCTCGTGTTAATAGTGGTAGTTGGTTTGAAGATGACAGTTGTTGATAAGTCACTCTCCTTCTCATGATCAAAGTGCACCATCAAAGTGCACGTTACTTATCTTGAGTTCAAAATTTTATGATATGCAGTTGATTTGATGCGTGTTGTAGTCTCACTCAAAAAATTATGAAGTTTGTGCTATCAATAGAAAGCATTCTCATGTAATTTGTTTTATCAGTCCGCATACTCATGCCTGCGTAAGAACACAAAGAAAGTGTTTGCACATAACACATTGTATGTTAGTGCAGGTTCAGGCGGAGAAAACAAAGTACTTGTTCTAGTCTTTATTAAAAACACTATGTACGTATTGTTTCTGCCATGCACAATAGTCGAATTTGACCACACATTTGACTTGCTGTTGCCCGTTGTTTAGGCACAATGCAGGTATTGATGCCAATACTCTCCCCCTAGTCGATGAGATGGAGGTATTAGAAGCGCTGGTGCTTGAGTTGCTGGTAGTTGTTGCATTCTTGACTGAGATCGTAATTGTTGCATTCTTGGTAGACTCGGAGGTAGTTGTTGCATTCTTGGTAGAGAGCGTAGTTGACGGACAGTCAAATATGGGGGCACATTGTGTTGCACAGTGTTTCGATGTGATGTGCATAGGTCTCCTCCTCATCTACGTACTCCAAAATTGGTCGTCGATTTTCTTGTCTTTATATTCAGAATCTTGAGAGTTTTTTGAACAATAGCGCTTGACAGTTTTCTGACCATGATACAGTCCTCGATGTTGTGCAACCCAAAGCATTCAGTGCAGGCAAATGACATGTTTGGGGGCTGAACACCACGTACCTGGATGCTTATTTCGAAGCCTGGGATGAGGCTCCGTCGGCAAGCCCGTAGTCGTCAGAAGACGAGATGTAGTCGTGCATTGCTGTGGCACCTTGTGAGGGGGTTCTGCAGCGCTCAGCACGTGCTGGCCAGCTTGGGGCTGAACCGCATTATGATCAAGTTTCGACGCATAAGGGATCAGCCTCGTCTCTTCCCTCCATCACCAAGTCAATCACCGGGATCTGAGTGAAATGTTTTGTGTCCAAGGGGGAAAAATCAGAAATCAAAAAAATTCCCTTCGACATGGACAAGAAGGATATGGACAAGAAAAAGCCCTCTCTGGTTGGTTATTGGAAAAAAATTGGTCATTTTCTCTGTTGGAGAAAAAATTCACAAGAAAAATTTCTCAAACAACAAGAATTTTTGTGCTACCGCCATTTTCAAATCACTTTATGGGACTGGACCCCATCAAAAATCACTTTTTGATGAAATGTCATAATTCTTGATATAGTCTTTTTTCACTGATACTTCTCTCACTGACCTATTTCCCTTGTCCACGGTTCTTTCCTCGCATAATTACCATGTCTCACAGGCTCTTTCCGAGTCCTCCGTCACGGTCTCACAGTGATCTGGTCTACTTGATCTTTTTTGATATTATCTGGCACACTTTTTTTTGAACATGACTGGCGGAACCTTTACCACGTGTGCGTTCTAAAATGTCCACATATTGGTCGAGTACGGAGCGATGACAGCAGCGGACCGTGAGACGTATGTCATGCTTGACACACAGAACTGCCTGATTTTCTGGCAGGGTGCTGCCACTCATCATCTGCGCAAGTTCAATATAAGAGACCAACCCCCCATGTCACCTTGCCCCACGTAGGCCTATCAGCAACACTCGACGCCGCGTGCCAATGTATGCAAAATTATGTTTTCATGAATCTCATAAAAATAGTGATTGCATTGTTTGTGAATTTAGTATTTTGCTTAATATTCCATTTCCAGAGCAATTTGCTGCTGATTTTCATCAAGATTATAATTTGCTTGTATGGTTCTACATTATCAAATACCAATGACTTGTAGAAGACCAATTTCATGAGAATAGTGATTTGATTGCATGATTCGTGTGACCAGTCATTGGTTCCCGGTGGAATCATTAATTTCACGGTGACCCGAGAGAGATGGTTGCACTGATGTGATGTTGACATTGGGAGTTTGGGTGCTGGTTGTCTTGCAGATGGTCGACATGGTGGTCTCGATGATGGTGACCTTTTCCAAAGGAGCTTCGTGTAATCCACGTAATGTTTATGGCTCCCCTGGGCATACACTTCATGAAATCTGGTAAGCAGCTCTCGAGACTTGCAATCTGCAGGTGCCCCGCAAGGATATCCCTGCAGAATATTATGGTCATTTGGTGTCAACCCAGTACAACATGATATAGTGTTTTCTCGTCGTGTCGCCAAGCCCAAGTTTCACAAACTCATTGCATGTCCCGGTCATCAAGTTTTCGATTTTCAAATTCAGATAAATTTATTTTCAATGTCGAACACAAACAATCCGTGCAGGAACAATGAAGGTTCCAACGAGCGTTTCAAAGCAAATTTGAATTTGCACCAAGTCCCTTTTTATTTGCCCTGAAGATCTTTGTTTGTACCGTGCCAACTGGCACTGTACCAATTGCAATTGAAATTAAATTTATTATACCAAAATTATAACAACTTGTCGTGTTCTGTACCTGTCGGATTCTACCGAAAGGACTGATATTTTTAGAGAATTTTCTCCTACGGCTTGATAAATAATTGTGGTGATGACCGTCGTGTGTGGTGTGAGGGATTCTTTTCAAAGGAATCAACTGTTGCACAGATATTTGCTCCACGTCAATGAATCTAGCATGTAGAACGCACTGCCAGGTGCCTTGACCTGTTTTCGTTCCGTGAAGAATATTGAGAATTTGATCGCGGAAGCTCTGTAATTGTGAAACTTTCGTTCGTAAGAAAGTTGAGTAACATGTAAGAACTTGAATAAATGTGACCGCTGATTTCAGATTTGGACTTAGAAATATGACAAAAAAAAATTTAGGTCCTATCAAATGAAATCTGCGGCCACATATATTCAACTTTTTTGTTATTACTCAACTTTCATACAAGCGAATGTTTCACAATTAAAGAGCTTCCGCGATCAATTTGACACGACCATGTTCTGTGTCGTCGTTTACACATTCATGATCACAGTGGACATCACTACTGAATAGCGGTGAACATACTAGAGATGTTTTCCATACGGCACTGTCACTCTTCGGATTTCGGCCTGTGCGTGCCTGCCTCTCCCATCTCTCCTTCCTTCTTTCTTTCTTGGGTGGCAAATATCCAACTTAATCACTCAGTGACAGGTCTCCTTTCTTTCTTTCTCTTCTTCTCGACGGAACGTCCATTGTGTCTTCAATATTGATATATTTGAAACCACAGTAGTGAGTTGTAAATGATTTTGTTAAATATAGTGATTTGCGTGCATCGCACTCTTCCTGTTTGATAGGGCACCTGGTACAAGGAAAAGGTATTTCTTAAAAAAAAGTGGTGGTTTTGGGGGGGTATAAAGCACTAAATCACAAATTGATGTGTGGTATTAGTTCTTTGATACCCTTCAAAACCATCGCTATTTTAAAAATGTTGATGATTGCTTTTATTACTATAAATAGTGCTTTAGTACCTTTGATTGAAAGTCTATGCGCTCAAATCTAATATTTTAGATTTGAGTTATCAGTGTTTTGCGTTCACATCTTTTGCTTTTCTTTTTCGAATGAAAATACATGTTGAAAAAAAAACCATTTAGGCCAAGATCTCATCCCACCTCCTAGCATATACATACACATGTGTACTTCGTACACCTATACGAATATATGTATGCCGAGATTTATTCCATCTGGATTCTTCGGGCCCTCCAGGTGTCGCATCCCGAACCCTGGGCTCACAAAACGGTGCAATGTGTGTGTGCGTGTGCGTATACACACAAATACACCCACATACATTCCCACCCGCGTCAAAATAGAGAAGACACAGACAACACCCCTATCTTTCCTTCTGTCAAAAATAATCCCCCACGCCAAGCAACAAGTGCGTCCATAGACTAGCTGAACCTCCCCATCCTCGTTCCCCAACGATAATGAACAAACTGCACATACATGAGCGCATATGCACATCTTGTAGCGAGCGTGTACTCAAATGTATACGCTGATGCACACAACACCTGTTTGACATAAACACCTGCATATGCATGGTGCTCAGAACACCTGTCTGAATGCATACCATACTCCCCGCAAAAAATGCATATGCACTCGTGCATGCGCGCCCATGCAACAGTGCAGATACGTCTCTGCCATTGAGGCTATTGCAAACTTATCTTGAGTCTTGCGCGAGCATCGTGCAGGCTGTCGTTGCTCACTGCTGTCTCGACCAAACCAGTTGCCCGTCGCTGTTCGCTCCAGAAATCCATCCAAATCCATGCTAGCTCTTGGCGCGGTCGCCGCTGCGTTGCCGCACAAGCATCATCAGCGCAAGGCGAAATCTAAGTGCTCCTACTTCCATCACACCTCGTCTCACAAGCTTGTTTGCGAAGTACGACACACTCACTTTGAAACAAAAACTTACACACACACCCTCTCACACACACCCTCTCACACACACTCAGACACATGTATTTTTTGTTAAATTGAAGAGTGTTTATTAAGGAGTAACCTCAGAAGAGGAGTAAGAAACATTAAAATCGAAAGACACCCAGTTCGCAGCTGTTAAGCTCCCCAAATGTCATACATACACTCACACTCACACACTCACACTCACACGCCTTTAACTGGGGATGGCGAAAGCTAATTGTTCTAACTGCATGTTATCTCCGCTCAGACGAGCTTGTTTATGAGGCACGCCTCCGCGCGCCCATGTTTCAGAGATATTTGAAACCACTGAAGAGATTTGATCATGATTTTGGTTAGAACAGTGATTTGTCCTTGTACTAGAAGTTCTTAGTGAATCTTTCGTTTTTTTAGGCTATCACATCCCCTAATAGGATGGCAGAAAGGAAGACAGAAAAAGCAAAAGCTCCCAACAAACACAAAAAACTCCAGAAACGAGAAATTTAGCACCACAGCAACTGAGAATGTGTGTTTGAAAGATGCATATACAGTCAATGAAAAAAATATCCCTGATATTGATATACAAAATTACAGAACGGTAGATCTTGTTCGTGGGCACTTTATCGCTGTCGTCCACGTAATAGATACCGTTATAATCCGATGAAAATTCACAAATTTAAAATCACTGATGGTGGAAATTTTCGATTATAGCTTCAGCAACATTGTAGGACTTCGAAGAACTCCTCGAGTTTTTGACCGTAATTATATATGTGCGAGAAAGTTTCATCACCAACTCGATCTCCCACATTGCGACAACGACGTCGCTCTACTTCCGAGTCTACGAACCCTCCTGCTGGCAAAGAGCGAGGAGGAAGAGGGCCCTCGAAAGAAGACAGAAAGGACAGATAATTCTCTCCCTCTCCCTGTTCTCTCGAGTGTTCTCTCCCTCTTCACTCTTTACCAACAGAAACGAATCCTTGTTTCTATTAGTTGTCTCATATATACACATACCTGAACTTGTTAGGAAAAATTGCGGCTCGTCATATAGATAAATTACAGGCAAAGTGAAGAGTTCTGGGTGAAGAGTTCAGGCAAAGTGAAGAGTACCAGGGCGACTGGAGGCCTTGTTTTTAATCTTCCTCACCCTCGGGTCGGTGAACCAATTTTGAATAACATTCTCTCATGTGTTTGTTGTCAGATCAGCCGCAGGCGTATGATGAAGTGCAACGAGCCCAGTCGTCGTCACAATTTCCTGCAACAGCCGGTAGCGGGAGGGGTGAATTTTCAGCCATGTGATCGAAGAAAGGAAGATCAAAGGCCATTGTCTCGAGAGCTAAGTTGTTTTCAAAGCTGAGCGCCGCAGATCCCCACGTGAATGCTGCCACCTTGGTGCCTGTAAACGGGAGTGGTGAGTTGGGATCCTCCTTGCACATCGCCTCCGCCACTCTAGAGTCGATCTGGGAAGTGATATGTAATATGCCCATGCTCGTGGGCTTCGTGGGGAGGTAAGGCCAACGCGTGACACCAAGCTTGCGGCAGGCCTTCTTCATGGCAGTCGCGGAAATGCCGAGCTGGAGGCAGAAATTCTCAAAGTCAGCACACCACACAATTTGCAACATCAAAATACTGAAGCGCTGACTGTATGAGACATATTACCTGCTGGGCTGCGGTGGTGAGCGAGTGCCGGGCAAGCTGCTCCAGAATGTCGAGCGTGATCGAGACTGGCACCTGGCTCACAGTGCCCTTGAACCCGGCTTTGCGGCGCGGGATAACCATGCTGACAGT